>QWCE01002647.1_pt1 | contig 21664 bp, 27 predicted proteins | sample 1972531 | NCBI WGS metagenome assembly QWCE01 (sample SAMN09866716, study PRJNA288562) | Human gut metagenome isolate term4_stool, whole genome shotgun sequencing... | reverse complement strand
AAAAAGGCCCATACTTCAAGCGGTAGGCTCCCATCAGACAAGGGTTATAGGTTTTTTGTAGATTATTTACTTGAAAATGGTCTCATAGAAGAAAGACCTGGACCAGACTTTAGTAGTCTTAAAAAGACCTTAGATAAAAGATACCACAATGCAACAGATATAGTTGGATCTGCTACGAAGATTCTTGCGAAAATTACAAATCTAACAGCAGTATCTGTTACTTACAAAAATCAAATTAAATCTATAGCTAATATCGAACTTTTAAGGGTTAACGAAAGATCCCTACTTTTGATTATAGTTTATGATAATGGTTTAATAGTAAACGACTTAATTTATTTAAGGTATATTATCGAAGAAGAAGAGCTTGAATTTGTAAATAAGCTTTTACAAAGTGAGCTTATTGGTTCAAACGTTTTGCATTTGTCTGATAAGATTAGGAAAATTGAAGAAAAGTTAAATCTCAATTATAAGTATTTACTCGATGTAATCCAAACTAAGATGAAAAATGAATCAATTAAAGATTCCAACAAAGATATTAAGATAGAGGGTTTGGGTAATATATTCAACTTCAAAGAATTTGATGACATTGTAAAAGCTAAAGAATTTATCAATCTCTTTGAAAGTCCAGATATTATTACAGATTTTCTAACTGATAATAATGATAAAAGCCTTGTCATCACTATCGGAGAAGAAAATGAGATCGACCAGTTGAAAGAAAATACAATCATAACTTCGTATTTCAAGGTGGACGAAAATACCATAGGGAAAATTGGTGTGGTAGGTCTAACCAGGATAAATTATAAGGAAGTGATTGAGAGTATCAAACTAGTATCAGATATATTAAATCAATAAGAGGAAGGTGGATGATTTGGCAGACGATATCAAGAAAGATGAAAATCTCGACGAAGAAGTCGAAGATATAAAAGACGAAGATATAGAAAATGTAGAAGAAATTGAAGAAGATGAAGAGGAAATAATCGACGCAGAGATAGTTGATGATGAAAAAGAATCTTCATCAAGTTCAGATAATAATGAATATATAGAAAAATATCAAAGACTTATGGCTGACTTTGCAAATTATAAGCAGAGAGAAGAAAAGTCTAAGGCCGACTTTAAGAAGTTCGCGTCAAGCTCTTTGATAGAAAAATTATTGCCAGTACTTGATAATTTTGATAGGGCACTTAAAGATAAAGACCCAGAAGACCCATTTGTAAAGGGAGTAATAATGACAAGAGATGAACTAGTCAAAACCCTTAAAAATGAAGGTTTAGAAGAAATATTATCAGATGGCGAAAAATTTGACCACAATCTTCACCATGCAGTTATGACAGAAGAAAGTGACGAAGTGGAAGAAGATTATATTATAGAAACATTCCAAAAGGGATATACTTTAAATGGTAAAGTCCTTAGACCAGCAATGGTTAAGGTAAGCAAGTAGGAGGAAAATTTATGGCAAAAATCATTGGAATTGACTTAGGTACAACAAACTCAGCAGTAGCTGTTATGGAAGGTGGTAGTGCAACTATCATTCCAAATAGCGAAGGAAATAGAACTACACCATCAGTAGTAGCTTTCTCAAAAGATGGAGAAAGACTTGTAGGTGAAACAGCTAAAAGACAAGCTATCACAAACCCACATAGAACAATAGCATCAGTTAAAAGAGAGATGGGTCACGATTGGAAAAGCCCTGAAATTGATGGCAAACAATATACACCAGAAGAAATCTCTGCAATGATCCTTCAAAAATTAAAGGCAGACGCAGAAGCTTATTTGAACGATACAGTAACAAACGCTGTAATTACAGTTCCTGCATACTTTACAGATGCACAAAGACAAGCAACAAAAGATGCTGGACAAATTGCAGGTCTTAAAGTAGACAGAATTATAAACGAGCCAACAGCAGCAGCTTTATCTTATGGTATGGATAAGGAAACTGACCAATCTAAGATTATGGTTTATGACCTTGGTGGTGGTACATTCGACGTTTCAATCCTTGAAGTTGGGGATGGAGTATTTGAAGTATTATCCACAAGAGGAAATAATAAACTAGGTGGAGATGACTTTGATAATGCAGTTGTAGATTATCTTGCAGCAGAATTTAAGAAAGAATCTGGAGTTGATTTAACAAAAGATTTAACAGCAATGCAAAGACTTAAAGATGCAGCTGAAAAAGCTAAAAAGGAATTATCTTCAACTCTTACAACAAATGTTAACCTACCATTTATCACAGCAGTAGATGGTCAACCAGTTCACTTAGATATTAACCTATCTAGAGCTAAATTCGATGAATTAACTCACGATTTAGTAGAAAAAACAAGAAAACCAGTAGAAGATGCCCTTAATGACGCAGGTCTTTCAGCATCTGATATTGACAAAGTTTTACTTGTTGGTGGTTCTACAAGAGTACCAGCTGTTCAAGAATTAGTTAAAAAGATTACAGGTAAAGATCCACAAAAAGATATCAACCCAGACGAATCAGTTGCAATTGGTGCAGCCATCCAAGGTGGTGTTTTAACTGGTGAAGTTAAGGATCTATTACTTCTTGACGTAACACCTCTATCACTTGGTATTGAAACACTTGGTGGAGTAGCAACAAAACTTATCGAAAGAAATACAACTATTCCAACCAAAAAATCACAAATATTCACTACTGCAGCTGATGGACAAACAGAAGTAGACATCCACGTAGTTCAAGGTGAACGTGAAATGGCAGCAGATAACACAACTCTAGGTAGATTCCAACTTACAGGAATTCCTGCAGCAAGACGTGGTGTTCCACAAATCGAAGTTACATTCGATATAGATGCTAATGGTATTGTAAATGTAACAGCAAAAGATCAAGGTTCTGGAAAAGAACAAAAAATTACAATCACATCTTCATCAAATCTATCTGAAGAAGAAATAGATAAGAAAATCAAAGAAGCAGAAAAATTTGCTGAAGAAGATAAGAAGAAAAAAGAAGACATAGACGCTAAAAATAATGCTGAAAATCTAGTTTACCAAGCAAGAAAAACTGTAGAAGAAGCAAAACTTGAAGGTGCTGATAAGGAAAATATCGAAGCTAAGGCAAAAGAACTAGAAGATGTGATAGCAGCTAATGATATTGATAAAATCAAGAGCCTAACAGAAGAATTAACAAATGAAATCTACAAGGTAAGCGAAAAAATGTATAAGGCAAATGAAGCAAGCCAAGGCGATAATAGCGGAAATGACGAAGATGTTGTAGATGCTGACTATGAAGTAATCGACGAAGATGAAGAATAATCTTTTGAAAGATTTACTATAGATAGTATAATAAAAACAATTGATAAAAGGGGCTATTTCCTAGTGAAATAGCTTTTTTTAGTGATTGGAGGAAATATGAAAGATCCATATGAAGTGCTTGGCGTATCTAAAAGCGCCTCAAGTGATGAAATTAAAAGAGAATATAGAAAACTTGCTAAAAAATACCACCCAGACTTAAATCCAGATGACAAGGAAGCAGAACAAAATTTTAAAGAAGCTACCCTAGCTTATGAAATATTATCAGATCCAGAAAAGAAACAAAAATATGATTCCTATGGATCTGCCGCATTTGAAAACGGGGGAGCTGGTTTTAATGGTGGATTTGGTGGCTTTGGAGATATTTTTAGTGATTTATTTGGAGATATATTTAACCAAGGCTACGGGAATAATGCTAAAAGACCTATCAAAGGTGATGATATCCAACAGGTTGTAAATTTAACCTTCCAAGAAGCGGCTTTTGGTACAAGTAAAGAAGTTCAGGTGAGACGTGAAGTAGAATGTCATGTTTGTCATGGATCAAAGGCTGAAGAAGGATCAGAGACACACACCTGTCCTGATTGTCATGGTCAAGGAATGGTAAATGAAGTATCAAGAACTGCCTTTGGTACTATGAGTCGAACTGTAACTTGCTCTAAGTGTCACGGTACTGGCGAGATAATAGAAAATCCATGTAAAAATTGCAAGGGAGATGGCAAAGAATATAAGTCAGAAAAAATTAAAATTGATATTCCATCAGGAGTTGAAGATAAAAATGTTATAAGGCTATCTGGCAAGGGTCACGTAGGAGAAAATGGCGGCCCATTTGGCGATCTTTACGTAGTCTTAAGAGTAGCAAACCATGAAATATTCAAAAGAGATGGGCTTGATATCTATTATGAAATGCCAATTTCTTTTCCAACAGCTGCCTTAGGTGGAAAGATAAATGTCGCAACTCTAAGAAAACCAGTAGAGTTTGAAATCCCTGCCGGTACTCAAACTGGTGAGAAGTTTACCTTGAAAAAAGAAGGAATCGAAGATAAGAGAAGAGGAAGAACTGGTAATCTCTACTTCTATGTCAAAGTAATAACTCCAACCAAGCTATCTAAAGAACAGAAAGAAGCTCTAAAAAACTATGCTGAGGCAAGTGGTGACGAGGTTAGAGAAGATAAGTCATTTTTTGATAAAGTGAAGGACTTTTTTGAATGAGAAAAACATTTAACATACAAACCCTAGGTTGCAAAGTAAATCAATACGAGTCAGAGGCAGTAGAAGAAATTTTTGAGGCTAGAGGGTTTGAGAGAAGAGAAAAAAAAGCAGACGTCTATGTGATAAATACCTGCACAGTTACTAATATGTCAGATAGAAAAAGTCGCCAAATGATTTCTAGAGCTAGAAAAGATAATCCTGACGCAATCATTGCGGTAATGGGTTGCTATTCGCAAGTAAAACCCGATGATGTAGCAAAAATTGATGGAGTAGATATAGTTTTAGGGTCTAGAAATAAAGAAGAAGTTGTAAATCTATGTGAAGATATGCTTCAAAATAAGGAAGCAATCGACCAAGTTATATCAGTTTCAGAAGAAAAAACCTTTGAAGATTTACAGATTTCCAACCAAACAGAAATGACTAGAGCCTATATGAAAATCCAAGACGGTTGCAATATGTATTGCTCATATTGTTTGATTCCTTTTGCTAGAGGAAATGTAGTAAGCCGTCCAATGGAATCAATAGTAAAAGAAGCTGAAAGACTATCCCAAAATGGTTTTAAGGAAATTGTGCTAACTGGAATTCACGTAGCAAGCTACGGAAAAGATTTTGCAGATGACATATCTTTAATAGATGTGATAGAAAATGTGGCAAGTGTTGATGGAATTGAAAGGATTCGTCTTTCATCAATGGAACCAAGACACATTACAAGAGATTTTCTAGAGAGAATGAAGGCTACAGGAAAAGCCTGTGATCACTTCCATCTATCACTCCAATCAGGATCAGATGATGTCCTTAAGGCAATGAATAGAAAATATGACACAGCTATGTTTAAGGAAAAAATAGACCTAATTAGGGAAGTTTTCCCAAATGCAGGTCTAACTACGGATATTATTGTAGGCTTTCCTGGAGAAACTGAAAAAAATCACCAAGAGACAATTAAATTTGCGAAAGAAATAAAATTCGCCAAGACCCATTTATTTAAATATTCAAAAAGAGCTGGCACTAGGGCAGCCAAAATGAAAGATCAGGTCAATGGAAATATAAAAAAAGAACGCTTGAAAGATTTGGAAGCTATTGAAAAAATCAATAGAGAAGAGTTTTTAAGTAAACAAATAGGAAAGACTCTTTCCGTATTATTTGAGGAAAAATCTGATATGGAAGGCTTTAAATCTGGATATTCGACAAACTATCTTAGAGTAAATGTTAAAAATCCAAGCATACCTAGCAATGAAATAAAAGATGTAATAATAACTGGTATAAAAGATGATGAATTAATTGGAGAAATAAGCAAATAAAACTTTACTCTTAAAAATAATTGTGGTAACATATATATTAATGGGGGTGAAGTATGGATTGTGTATTTTGTAAGATTGTAGAAGGTGAAATCCCATCTAACATAATCTATGAAGATGAAGAGTTAATTGCATTTGACGATTTAGATCCACAAGCACCTATCCATTTTCTTGTTATACCAAAAAAGCACATAGAAAGTCTAGAGACTCTCGATGAGTCTGATAGTGATTTGATAGGCAAGATATTTTTAGCAATCAGAAAAATTGCCCGAGACAAGGGTATGGCTGATTCTGGCTATAGAATAGTCAACAACATTGGAGAAGATGGAGGACAAACTGTGCCTCATATGCATTTCCATGTACTTGGAGACAGAAGCCTACAATGGCCACCAGGCTGATTTAAGTCTAGACCGTGCATATACGAGAGGGGGGATAGAGATGACAGAAATCAGAGTTGGAGAAAACGAATCAATCGACAGTGCGATTAAGAGATTCAAAAGACAATGCGCAAGATCCGGTGTACTTTCTGAATACAGAAGAAGAGAACACTACGAAAAACCAAGCGTTATAAAGAAAAAGAAAAACGACGCTGCTAAAAGAAAAAACAGAAAAAGAAGATAATAATTTAGCCATCCACGATGTGGGTGGTTTTTTATAGGATTTTAAAAGGGGGCTGTTGCAAATTGTGAATAATTATCGTCCCATCATCATAGGGTTCTCTCTCAAAGTTTGCCTCTTTCGGCCGGCGGGCCACTTTCACCCCGATAGCTCAAGGATGTGAAACTTCACGAGAAAAAAGCCCGTCGGCTCATTGAGACCCTATGATGATATTGGGACGATTTATTCATTCTGCAACAGCCCCATTTGTCTTTTATAATTTTAATCTTTTTTACTAATAAAATAAATGGTTAGAATAAGGTAGGCCATGTAAATGATATATGTGATATTATTAGACCAAGGAAAAGACGCTTCTGGATGGTTTAGGGCATAGAATATAAAGATTATTCCTATCATAAGCATTGTCAAGCCTATTTTGAAATATTTTTTATTCTTTCTCATAAAACCTCCTATTTAAAATTAAGAACATAATCATAGATTTCATTTTTTGTAAAGTTACTTTCTTTTCTGATTATTTTTACAATCTCTTTTGTAGATTTTCCTTCACTGATTTCCTGTCTTATTCTATCATCAAAACTTGAAAGATTATCTAATTCTTCTTCTTTTTTACCTTCTAAAATTAGTACAAATTCGCCCTTGAAGATGATTTTCTCTGGGTTTATATCCTTAATTGTATAGGTTTTGTATTCTTCAAATTTTTTGGTAAGTTCTCTTGCTATGGTAAGCTTTCTTTCTGGGAAAAGTTCTTTAAAATCTTCGATTGTTTTTGGTAGGTTATGGACCGAGTCAAAAATTATTGAAGTTTTATCTTCATTTTTTAATTTCTCGTAAAGGTCTTTTTTCTCCTTAGATTTTTTTCCAATAAAACCATAAAATACAAATTGATCCATATTTTGCCCAGATCCTATTAGGGCAGTGAGGATAGCACTTGGTCCTGGAAGTACTGTATAAGGTATATTATTTACGATACATTTTTTTATTAGAATCTCACCAGGATCTGACATTCCTGGCATACCTTGATCACTTATCACTCCTATTGTAATTCCATTTTTCGCTTTATCTATTAGTTCTTCACTTTTTGCTTGCTCATTAAATTTGTGGTAGGAAGTGAGAGGTTTATTTATTTCATAAAAATCAAGGAGTTTTTTTGATTCTCTAGTATCTTCACAAGCTATTAGGTCTACTTCTTTTAGGGTGTTTATTGCTCTTATGGTCATGTCTTCTAAGTTGCCAATTGGGGTTGGAATAAAATATATTTGATAGTCCATTAGTTCTCCTTGTAAGTTCCATTTATTTTTCTAACTTGATCAGTGTATTTTCCATCTTTATAAATTATAATTGGGTCTTCGATTTTAATTCCGTCCTTTGCATTTTTAACAAATTCTATGAGGATAAATTGTGGTTTGGTATTATAGGTTGAGGATACAAATTGTATTCTTTTTGGTTTTATATTGCCAGCTTTATTAAAAATTTCTACCATTCTTTCTGGCTTGTGAATCATAAAAAGTTTCCCCTTATCCTTTAGAGTTTTATTGGCAAAGTTAAATATATTATCAAGATTTAGGTAAAGTTCTTGTCTAGAAATAAGAAATTCCTCGTCTTTATTTTTTATATTTTGATTTATTTTATAATAGGGTGGATTTGTAATAATATAGTCAAGGCTGTTTTCTCTAAAATCCACATCGTTTAAATTTTTGTTTATTATTTCGATATTTTGAATATCGTTTAGTTTTAAATTTTCCTCCAAAATATCTGCCTTTGTTTTTTGGATTTCTACTGCATAGACTTTTTTTAAATTGTAAAGGTCATTTGCCATCATGGCAAGGATTCCATTTCCAGAACCAATATCTAGGAGGGTTCTATTTTTCTTCATATTAGCGAAATTCCCTAATAAAATTGAATCTATTCCAAAAGAATACGCTCCATCAACATGAATCATTTTTAGTTTTGTGCGTGGTATATAATCTAATTTTCTCATAACTATATTATATCAGATTTTACTTTTATATTAAATTTGTAATGGATAAAGATTTTTGAGAATGATTTGACAAAAGGAAAACCTTATATTATAATTGTCATTGTAAAGATAAAAAATTCTTCAGGGCGGAGTGAAATTCTCCACCGGCAGTTATAGTCTGCGAGCGAAAGCTGAATCGGCGAAATTCCGATACCGACAGTTAAAGTCTGGATGAGAGAAGTATTATATTTATATGTATTTACTTTGAAAACAGGTCCCTGAAAGGGGACTTTTTTTAGTTCCCTAAAAAGGAAGTGATATATTGAATTATGAAAAATTGATGAGAGAATGTTTCGAATTAGCATACAAAGGAGCAGGAAAGGTTCTCACAAATCCAATGGTTGGAGCAGTCCTAGTTAAGGACGGAAAGATAATTTCAAAAGGTTACCATCATGGTTTTGGTCTGGACCATGCAGAAATTGATTGTTTTAAAAATGCCAAGGAAGATGTAAAAGATGCGACAATGGTTGTAAATCTAGAACCTTGTTCACATTTTGGTAAAAATCCACCTTGCGTGGACGAAGTCATAAGGCAAAAGGTAAAAAGAGTTGTAATTTCAAATCTCGATACAAATCCAAAAGTTGATAGCATAAACAAGATGAAGGAAGCAGGTATTGAGGTAATAACTGGAGTCTTAGAAGAAGAAGGAAAAATTTTAAACGAGAAATTTTTCTTTAATATGAAGTACAATAGACCGCTGGTTGCGCTTAAATATGCAATGAGTCTAGATGGAAAGATTGCAACCAAAGATTATGATTCAAAATGGATTAGTGGAGAAAAATCAAGAAATTTTGTCCATAAATTGAGAAATGATTATGATGCTATTTTGATTGGCAAAAATACTCTTATTAAAGATAATGCCAAACTTACTTGTAGGCTTGATGGTGGAGTCGATCCAGTTAGAGTAATAGTTGCAAATGATTTAAGTTTTGATAAAAACCTTGAGATTTTTAATCTCAAGTCTGATAAAGAAACAATCATTGCCACAACATCTGACAAAAATCCTGAAATTAATGCCAAGATTATCCGATGTAATAACCAAAACGGTCAAGTTGATCTTAATGATTTGGTTGATAAACTCTATAAGATGAATATTTCATCAATCCTTGTTGAGGGTGGATCTATGATAAATACAAGTTTTCTAGAAAATGATTTAGTTGATAAGATTTATGAATTTATTGCCCCTATAGTTGTAGGCGGAAAAAATTCAAGGTCGGCCTTTATGGGAGAAGGGGTAAGCGAAATTAAGGATGCTAAAAAATTTGAAATAAATAAGACCCAAAGATTTGGTGAAGATATAATGCTTGAGGTTAATAATGTTTACAGGAATATCAACTGAATTAGGTAAAGTTACTGAATTTAGACAAAAATCTGACCATGTAGAAGTGAAAATTTCATGCAAAAATGTCTTGGAAGATTTAAAAATTGGTGATTCTATAATGACTGATGGAGTTTGTCTTACTGTTACTGATTTTGGTAATGATTATTATAAGGCAGATCTTATGAAAGAAAGTTTGGATAAAACGAAATATAGTCCGGCTATGTTAGGAAAGTACGTTAACCTTGAAAGGGCATTGAGGTTTTCTGATAGGCTTGATGGTCATATAGTCCAAGGCCATGTGGATGGGGTTGGAAAATTAATCGGTATAAATAAAAATGTCTATAGGTTTAAAACTGATAGAAGTATTTGCAAATATATTGTAAATAAGGGGTCTGTTTGCCTAGACGGGATTTCCCTTACTGTATCATCAGAAAGTGCAGATAATTTCGAAGTTTCGCTCATTCCAGAAACAATTGCAAATACAAATTTTAAGAATAAAAAAATAGGTGATTTGGTTAATATAGAAACAGATATTATCGGTCGTTTTGTAGAAAAATTATATATAAATGATAATAAGGAGGATTTGGGCTCACTTTTAGGCCTTAATTAGTATGACAAATATAGAAAAAGCTATAGAAGCTATAAGAAATGACGAATTAATTATAGTAACAGATGATGAAACAAGAGAAAATGAAGGTGATTTTATCTGTGCTGGAGAAAATGTCACAGGCCAGATGATAAATATCATGGCAAAATATGGTAGGGGATTAATTTGTACTCCTATTAGCAAGGAAGTAGCTGATAATATTAAGCTACCTCTGATGGTTGCTAATAACACAGATAACCATGAGACAGCCTTTACAGTATCTATAGATCATGTAAATACTTCAACAGGTATTTCTGCCTTTGAAAGAGCAGAAACTATTAGAAACATTGTAAACCCTGCCTCAAAGCCAGAAGATTTTAGAAGACCAGGTCATGTTTTTCCTCTTATTGCTAAAAAAGGTGGAGTTTTAGAAAGAGATGGACACACAGAAGCTACTATCGATTTGATGAGACTTGCAGGAAAAAAAGAAGTGGGTCTTTGCTGTGAGATAATGGCTGAAGATGGACATATGATGAGGGGAGAAGGTCTGGTAAAACTTGCTGATAAATTAGGGCTTGTAATGACAAGTGTGGCAGAAATTCAACAGTATATTAGAGAAAATAAAGCTTTAGATCTAGAGATGACAAACCCAGTAAAACTTCCATCTGATTACGGTGAATTTACTGCTCTTGGTTTTATTGATCCAGAAAATGGTAAGGAACATATTGCCCTAACAAAAGGTGACATAAAAGGAGAAAATATCCTAACTAGGATTCATTCAGAATGTCTAACAGGTGACGTTCTGGGATCAAAGAGATGCGATTGTGGTAATCAACTCCACAAAGCTTTGAAAATTATAGAAGAAAATGGCGAAGGGATTTTACTTTATATGCGTCAGGAGGGTCGTGGCATAGGATTATTTAACAAACTTAAAGCTTACGAGCTCCAAGAGCATGGTTTTGATACAGTAGATGCTAATAGGAAACTTGGTTTTCCAGATGATATGAGAGATTATAAGGTAGCTTGCGAGATACTAAAAAAACTTGGAGTTAAATCTGTAAAGTTAATGACCAATAATCCCGACAAAGTAGAGCAAATAAAAAAATATGGTGTAAAAGTAAGTGAAAGAAAGCCTCTTGAAATAAAATCAAATGAAATAGATAGACAATATCTAAAAGTAAAAGCAGTCAGAATGGGTCATGACTTAAAAGAATTTAAGGAGATAAAAAATGCGTGAATATAGTGCTAATTTAGTTTCAAAAGATAAAAAGTATGCGATAGTTGTTGCAAGATTTAATCATTTTATAACAGATAGACTAGTTGAGGGTTGCCTTGATGCTCTAAAAAGACATGAAGTCAAAGATGAGGAAATCTCCATAGTAAGAGTACCAGGGGCTTTTGAAATCCCACTTGTTGCCAAAAAACTTGCTAAAAAAGACGATGTTGACGCAGTGATTTGCCTTGGAGCGGTAATCCGTGGAGATACACCTCATTTTGATTATGTATGTGCAGAAGTATCTAAGGGTGTGGCTCAAGTAGGTCTAGAAAGTGAAAAACCTGTCATCTTTGGTGTAGTTACTACAGATAATATCGACCAAGCTGTCCAAAGAGCAGGCGTTAAATCAGGAAATAAGGGGGCGGAAGCTGCTATATCTGCAATAGAAATGGCAAATTTAGTCGACCTACTATGATTTTAGTATTTGATTTTGATGGAACGATTCATAATACAAAAATATCCTACGAAAAAGCAATAACAGAAAGTCTCAATGAATTAGGTATACCTGTAGATGGTTTCGACTACAAGTCATTTATAGGGATGAGTCCAAGAGCTGTCTGGGATGAAATTCTAAAGGATAATTCTGATAAAACTCCATATATAAAGAAAAATGGCGATAGGATAATTAAGTATATGAAAGAGTCAGGAGAACTTTACGACGGAGCAAGAGAAACTCTAGCATATCTAAAGGAAAAACATGAACTTTATATTCTATCAAAATGCAGAAGGGTATATATGGAGGCTGCTAGAGAAAAATTTGATCTTGATAGATATTTTTCTAAATATTTTATCGGTGAAGATTATAATTTCATAGATAAGTATAAAATATTAGCTAGAGAAATGAACGATGATTATATAATGATAGGTGACCGCAAAGAGGATATAGAAGCAGGTCTTAAAAATAATAAGAAAACAATATTTGCAACCTATGGATATGGAAGCCTTGACGAAGCCATAGGTTCTGATATTAAAATATCATCAATAGCAGATTTAAAAGAAATATTATAAAGAAATTCCTGTAAGTTTTCTTGCAGGATTTTTTTTAATAAAATATCTGAGATTTTTATAAAATTCTTTATGGAAGTATAGTAAATCTATGAGAATTATTAATCGAGAGGAGATATTATGAAATATTTTGGCACAGATGGATTTAGGGGCGAGGCTAATAAGAACCTTAACGTTTATCATGCTTTTAAAATCGGTAGATTTATAGGAGATTATTTTTCTGAGAAGAATAATGGTAGAGGTAAAATTCTTATAGGTAAAGATACTAGAAGGTCATCTTATATGTTTGAAGATGCCCTATCAGCTGGGATTACCTCATCAGGCTCAAATGCTCACCTACTTCACGTTACACCAACTCCTTCAGTTTCATATATAACAAGAACAGAGGACTTTGATTGCGGCATAATGATTACAGCAAGCCACAATCCTTACCATGATAATGGTATTAAAATTATTAATAAATATGGCGAAAAAATGGAAGATGAATTCTTAATGAAACTTGAAGACTATATAGATAGCGATATTGAGGATATTGATCTAGCTTGTGGGGAAGATATTGGAAGGACAGTCGACTACATAGGTGGTCGTAATAGATACATCGCCTATCTTATCCAAACGGTAACTAAGTCTTTTGAGGGTATTAAAGTTGGTCTTGATTGTGCAAACGGTGCGGCCTTTACTATAGCTAAACCTGTTTATGATGCTCTTGGAGCGGATACTTTTTTGATAAATGCAGAGCCAAACGGTTTTAATATCAATAAAGATGCAGGATCTACCCATATAGAGGGTCTTCAAAAATATGTTGTTGAAAATAAACTAGATTTAGGCTTTGCTTTTGATGGTGATTGCGATAGATGTATTGCAGTTGACAATGAAGGAAATGTCATAGATGGCGATTCCATTCTTTATATACTAGCAAATTTCATGAAAAAAGAAGGTTGGCTTGATTCTAATTCAGTAGTCACAACTATTATGTCAAACCTTGGTCTTTATAAAGCATTTGATGATCTTGGCATTAATTACGAAAAAACTGATGTTGGAGATAAAAATGTCCACGCAAGAATGTATGAAAAAGATATAGAACTTGGCGGAGAACAATCTGGTCATGTCATAATTAAGAAATTTGCTAATACAGGAGATGGTATTCTTACTTCACTTAAGGTAATGGAAGCAATGATTGAATCTAAAAATGACCTAAAAAGCTTAGTTCGTGATTTAAAAATTTATCCACAAGTACTTATTAATGTCAGAGTGAAAGATAAAAATACTGTTTTGGATAATACAAATGTAAAAGAAAGTATAGAAAAAATAGAAAATAAACTTGGTGATTCTGGTAGAGTTTTAGTTCGCAAGTCAGGAACTGAGCCACTTATAAGGGTAATGGTAGAAGCTGAAACAGAGGAAGTTGCAAATGAATCTGCTAACGAAATTGTAAGCACAATTAAGGAAAATGGCCTTAGTCTTGATTAAAGATTATAAAAGCGGAAGAGAAATAAATATAAAAGAGAGTTTTTTGTTAGTAGGAAGAAGGGCTTATGCAAAAGAGTCTTATATTGCCTTTGATACATCAAAATTAGAAGGTTACCCTCCAGTTATTTATTATGATAGGGAAGATGAATATCTAGGGAAATTTGAAGAAGAGGGCATATATGAATTTGCCGATATTGAAGAGATACTCCTTTCTTATAGTGATTATTGCTTTTCCAATCACGATTTAGACGACATTAGAAAACTTCTTATCAAAAAAAGAGAAGAATTTTTGAAAAATCTATTAAAATAATCTTGTAAATATTGACAAGAATAGACTTTGCGGGTAATATAAATCATTGTATGGAAGTATCCGTATAGATAAATAGGAGGTGTTTTATGAGAACTAAAGTTAAATTAGAATGCACAGAATGCAAGAACAGAAACTATGATACAACAAAAAACAAAACAAATCATAGTGAAAGAATTGAGCTTAAAAAATACTGCCCATTCTGCAAAAAACACACAGTTCATAAAGAAACAAGGTAGGAGATTAAATGGCTAAGAAAAAAGATTCTTTCTTCGCTGGAGTTAGTAAAGAATTCAAAAAAGTCCAATGGCCAGTAAAGAAAACTACATTAGAGTATACTTTATTAGTAATTGCCATTAGTGCAGCTACAGCAGTTGCAATATGGGGACTTGATAAGATATTCCATTTCCTACTTTCAAGCATACTGTAGGTGAATGATGACTGATTCTTTAAACTTTGATAACAATCAAGAAGAAGAAAAAGAAGAGTTATTAACCGAGATAGAAAAAAATGCTAGATGGTATGTAGTTCACACATACACAGGTTATGAAAATAGGGTTTGTGACAAGATTCAAATGATGATTGACAATGAACAAAACCCTGATATTGTAGATGTGACTGTGCCAACTGAAGAGTATGTTGAGGTTAAAAATAACGAAAAGAAGGTAAAAACTAGAAAGTTATTCCCTGGCTATGTAATGGTCAAAATGAACGTTACAAGTAAGTCTTGGTATATTATAAGAAACACCCAAGGTGTAACAGGTTTTGTTGGTCCAGATGGAGATCCAGTTCCATTAACCAAAGCTGAAGTAAGAAAATTCGGTGTTAAAGAAAAAGAACCTGTATTTAATATCAACGTTAAACCAGGAGATGACGTAAATATCATTGCAGGCCCATTCAAAGACTTTGTCGCAAAGATAGAAGAAATTGATACAGAAAAGGGCATTATAAAAGCATATGTAGATATGTTTGGTCGTGACACATTAATAGACCTAGAATACAGTGATATAGAAGAAATTTAGTACTGTCGAAATAGTGGGAGGGGTAACCCGAATCACCACAAGGAGGTAAATTATGGCAGAAAAAGATATACAAGCGATAGTAAAATTACAAGTACCAGCAGGGGCTGCATCACCAGCACCACCAGTAGGAACCGCTCTAGGTCCTCACGGAATCAACATTATGGAATTCGTACAAGCATTTAATGCAAAAACAGCTGACCAAGCTGGAATGATTATACCGGTTGAAATGACTATTTTTACGGATAGAACATTCAAATTCATAACAAAAACACCACCAGCACCAGTATTAATCAAAAAAGCTATCAACTTAGCAAAGGGTTCAGGTGAACCAAACAAAAATAAAGTAGCTTCTATTAAAAGAAGTCAACTTGAAGAAATTGCTAAAACTAAGATGGAAGATCTTAACGCTGCAAGTCTAGAAGCTGCAGTTAGCATGATAGCAGGAACAGCAAGAAGTATGGGAGTCACTGTAGAAGATTAGTGGGAGAGTTTACTCGTAAACCACAGGAGGTATTAAATGGCTAAAAGAGGAAAAAAATATATAGAATCAAAAAAATCATTTGATTCTACAAAAGAATATGAATTAAACGAAGCACTGGAAATTGTTGAAAAGACTGCAAAGGCAAATTTTGATGAAACTGTTGAATTACACTTTGCTCTAGGTGTTGATAGCAGACACGCTGACCAACAAGTTAGAGGTACAGTTATTTTGCCACATGGTACAGGTAAAGTACAAAGAGTACTAGCTTTCGTAAAAGATGATAGAATTGATGAAGCATTAGCTGCAGGAGCAGATTTTGCTGGTAATGATGAATATGCTGAAAAAATCCAAAAAGATGGATGGTTAGACTTTGACGTAGTAATTGCTACACCAGATATGATGGCTACAGTAGGTAGACTTGGTAGGGTGTTAGGTCCTCAAGGATTAATGCCAAACCCAAAAACTGGTACAGTTACAAACGACGTTAAACAAGCTATCGAAGAAATCAAAGCAGGTAAGGTTGAGTATAGAACTGACAAAGCAAACTTAATCCACGTACCAGCTGGAAAAGTATCATTTGGTTCTGAAAAATTAGCTGACAACATTAAAACTTTAGTAAGAGAAGTTGTTAAGGCAAGACCAGCAGCAGCAAAGGGTAAATATATTAAATCAATCACAGTTGCCTCAACAATGGGTCCTGGTGTAAAATTACAAGCAGGTAAAGCTAGCGAATTAGTTGAGTCAAAATAATTTGCAATTTAAATAGATTGATTGTATAATATATAAGTCAAATAAACAGGCTACCAAAGACTACGCAGACAGTGATGTTTAATAATTGCGTATAGGTGGGAGAAATTAACTACATCCCCACCGATGTAGATACTATTAAAGTGTCTACAAAATGTGGGGTTTTTATATACCTACCAATTAGCCTTAGGAGGTGAAAAAGTGAGCGAGAAAGCTATAGCAGCTAAACAGTTAGTAGTTAACGAAATTAAAGAAAAAATCGAAGGTTCACAATCAGTGACACTTGTAGGTTTTAACGGAATGGACGTTAAAGAAATTACAGATTTACGTGACAAATTCAGAGAAAAAGATGCTGAATATAAAGTTTACAAAAATACAATGATGAGATTTGCTTTCCAAGAACTAGGTTATGATGATTTAATCGAAGACCTAAAAGGATCAAACGCACTAGTATTTTCTAACCATGATTTAGTAGATGGTCCAAAAATCGCAGTTGACTACAGAAAAGAAGACGAGAAAAACGAAGAAAAATTAGTTTTAAAATCAGGTATTGTTGAAGGTAATTATCAAACTAGCGAACAAATGATGGCAATAGCTACATTACCAGCTACAGAAGTATTACATTCAATGCTTGCAAATGTATTACAAGCACCAATCAGAACTCTTGCTGGAGATCTTGATAACGCAATATCTAAACTTGCAATCGCCCTTAATGAAGTGGCAAACAAAAAAGAAAACGAAGCAGCATAATAAAATAATATTAAAAAATTAAAGGAGAATTAAAATGGCATCAGAAAAAGTAACAAACCTATTAGAAGAAATCAAAAATCTTACAGTTCTTGAACTTTCAGAACTAGTTAAAGCAATCGAAGAAGAATTTGACGTATCAGCTCAAGCAGCAGTAGCAGTAGCAGCTCCAGCAGCAGGCGGAGATGCAGCAGGCGCAGCAGCTGAAAAAACTGAATTTGACGTAGTTCTTAAATCAGCTGGTCAATCAAAAATCAACGTAATCAAAGTTGTTAAAGATGCAGCAGGTCTTGGACTAAAAGAAGCTAAAGCACTAGTTGACGGTGCTCCAGCTAACGTACTTGAAGGTGTTGCTAAAGATAAAGCTGAAGAAGTTAAAGCAGCTCTAGAAGAAGCAGGCGCTGAAGTAGAATTAGCATAATTTAACTATCTTACTAGGTATTTCCTAGTCTAACCTCCCGGTTTAATCTGGGAGGTTTTTTATATTTAGCTTTCCTATAAATTAAAATAAAATCCCGTATAATAGAAATATATACTTTTAAATGAAGGCGGTTTCATGGCTAGGCAATATACAAAAAATTTAATTAAAGAGGAATTTTTAAAACTTCTTGAAGAAAAAAACTTCAATTCAATAACTATATCTATGTTATCTGAAAGGTGTGATATAAACAGAAATACTTTTTACTATCATTACGAGGATGTGTATTCTCTTGTAAAGGAGATTTTAACAGATGAAATAAAGAAAGTGGACCAAACTTTTAATTCTACATTTTCTTGGGAAAAAAGTTTACTTATTGCTTGTTCATTTCTTTTGGAAAATAAAAAAGCCGCTCAAAACTTGTTTAAATCTATAGATAAAGCTGATACTGATGCTTATCTTTATAAAATATGTGAATCTGTAATGAGTAAGTATGTAGAAAATGAATGTATTACTAAAAAAATAAAAGCCACAGAAGAAGATAAGGCTTTGGTGACAGATTTTTATAGGGCAGCCTTGGTAGGACTTTTGGATAAATGGATTTTAGATGGGATGGAAAAATCCCCAGATAAATTCATTTATAGACTTGGAGAGCTTTTTGATGGAAACATCGAAAGATCATTAAGAATTAGTGAAAAAAAGAATAGGGAAGACCCATTTTCAAATCATTAGTTTTATATCCTAAATCTAGGCTATTTTTTCTTTTGAACAAATTTATTTACTTGTCTATAAACTAAAAATTATAAATTTTTTGTATATACTCTATACAATTCGTTTAAATTAACCGTGGTAGGTGATGGCTCTAGTTGATAGAATAGTATAAATAAAATCAATTGGAGGTAAATTATGAACATTAAAATCTTTGATGAAAGATTAAAACTCGGTAATGGTGATTATAATAGGTTAGTAAATTCAAGAAAACCTAAGGGAATAGATGAGAAATAGGCTTATATAGTTGGTACAGTCCTTGCAGGTTTATCAACTGCAGGATTTTTAGTTAAAGATGCAAAGATGGATCCAACTCATATAACTTTTATAGAAAAAGATGATATAGCTGGTGGTGCCCTTGATGGCAAAGTGATGATAGATTTAGGCTATGTGGCTAATGAGTTGGACTATTAATCGTCAGGGTCAATATATAGACCAACCTAAAGATGAGATTGAGGTTTGGGTGTATGCATTGTTTGCTGATGTAGAAGGCGATTATTTTAGAAAGAAAATGAGAGATTGTACAGGTGAAGAAATAGCCAAGGAATGGTTGTATCATATAGGTGTAAGTCCAACTGATATCGAAAGACTTGTAAAAGAAACATCTACAATTCCTGTATTTATGCCATATATTACAGCTCAATTTATGCCAAGAAGTTTTGGCGATAGACCATATGTTGTTCCAAAAAATGCAGTTAACTTTGCTTTTTTAGGGCAATTTGTTGAAACTTTGGATAATCCAGGAAGAGATACAGTATTTACAACAGAATTTTCTGGTAGATGTGCTATGGAAGCAGTCTATGTTCTAACAGGAGTTGAGAAAAAAATTCCTGAAGTATTTGTATCTAGGTATGACGTAAGATATATGCTCGATGCTGCAAGCGTATTAAATGATTACAACAAAGCAGAAATTGACTTACTATTAGCAGCCAAGGCTGTAGTTGGTAAAAAAATCAAAGGTACAGAAATAGAAGAAATGTTGAAAGAATACAACTAAATTTAATTTGATTAAAGCTGCCTCCTTGTGGGGCGGTTTTTAAAATCTATAAATTCTTAAATATGCAATGTATTTTAGTTGTTGACAATTAGGGAGTTTGACGTATATTATTTGTTAGAAAGGTGTGAGATTTATGTACGATTTAATAGAAAATCTAAAGGATGAAGATTACGAAAAAAGGTTAAATACTATTAAAAATATCCTTAAAGATAAAAAAATAAGAATATCTCACCAAAGATTGCTGATTTTGGATTATTTGATAACCCATCCCATTCATCCAACAGCAGAAAAAATCTACAAAGATCTTATGATAAAAGATCCCGTAATTAGTCAAGCTACCGTTTATAATAGTTTGAATCTTTTTGTAAAACATAATCTTGTAAAAGAGCTGGATTTTAATATGGCCTCTAAAAGATATGAGTTTAAAAGACCTAGCCATGGACATTTTATTTGTGAATCTTGCGGTAGGATAGAGGATATAGATGTAATAGATATTGATAAACCTGAAATGCTTGAAGATTATGCTGTAGATACTATTGAAGTAATATATAGGGGGATATGCCCTGATTGTAATAAATAAATTTAGCGTTGTAAGACGCTTTTTTTATTGGGAAAATTTGTAGGTAAAATTAATTCATTATGTATTTCTATTTGAATTATATGTTTTATGGAAATAGAAAATATTATGCCATTTTTGTATATAATTTCTGTGTATTTTAAAAGTTGATTAAAGAATGATATTAATTTATTTTCTAGGGATTATAAGACATAAAAAGCAGGGAAATTTTAAAAAATTCCTGCTTTTTGTATTAATTCTTCAAATCATCAAAAAATTTCATTGAGTGATCAATATCGTGATGTTTATAGCCAAGTTCAAAAGCTTCTTTTCTTTGCTCTGACGAACCGTGTGTGAAAGAGTCAACATCTACATTCATTCCAGCCATTTCTTGGATTCTGTCATCGCCTATAGCAGATGCAGATGCCATAGCCTCGTCTATATCACCCTCATCAAGGTAGCCTTTTTCCTTAACATAATATGCAAAAAGTCCTGCAAAATAATCAGCTTGGAGTTCTTGAGCAACTGATACCCTATTATACTCGGTTTCAGAAAGTCTCTGCCTTAATTCATTTGTTTGCTTAATTATACCAAGCTCGTTTTGAACATGGTGACCAACTTCGTGAGCAAGGACATAGGCTAGGGCAAAGTCACCACCACCACCAAATTGTTTTTTCAAATCGTTGTAAAAACTAACATCAAAATAAATTGTCTGATCCACTGGGCAATAAAATGGTCCCATTCTAGATTGAGCAACTCCACAACCAGTTTTTGTTGTATCTTGGTACAAGGTCATTTGTGGTTCATTGTAATTTGCATTATTTTCTTTGAATTTTTCATGCCAAACATCTTCAGTGTCAGCAAGGATAACGGACAAAAAGTCTTCTAAAGTCTCTCTTTCTTTAGAAACTTCTTGTGATTCGATTTGACTATTTGGGCTTACTTGTTGGTTGCCATTTGTAACAACACTTGGATCTACTCCAATAAAATACAGTACAAGCATTAGCACAAGGCCACCTATTCCTCCAACAGCAAGAGGTGCTTTTTGTCCTCTGTTTACGTTAGAAGAACGCCTTCTATCTTTCCATTTCATCTAAACCTCCAAAATTATATTCTAACAATATATTAATACCCAAAATGTTTATGATTAAATTTAATTTATAAAATAGTAATTTATTATTATAAAATTAGTAAAATAGACATGAAAATACTATGAAATAGAGAATTAATTGTAATATAGTTATATAAATAGGTAAAAAAATGGAGCCGCTTCCCGGAATTGAACCGAGGACCTCTTCCTTACCATGGAAGCGCTCTACCTACTGAGCTAAAGCGGCACACTCTTTATTATACGAGCTAATATTATAAAAGCAAGCTAATAAAAAATAAAAATTTATAAAAATTAATAGAATTTTTTTCTAGATTATGGTAGAATAATGTTAATGAGTACATTAGGAGGATTTAATGAGTAAACAATCATTTGAAAGAAGTAAACCACATATTAATATCGGAACAATCGGCCACGTAGACCACGGTAAAACAACAACAACAGCAGCAATCACT
>QWCE01003355.1_pt1 | contig 21692 bp, 17 predicted proteins | sample 1972531 | NCBI WGS metagenome assembly QWCE01 (sample SAMN09866716, study PRJNA288562) | Human gut metagenome isolate term4_stool, whole genome shotgun sequencing... | reverse complement strand
AGGAATCCACAGTGCAAATATGGGAGGTGTATGGCAGGATGTGGTAATGGGATTCGGTGGAATAAGAATCCGTGACGGTCATCTCCGTATTGCTCCAAAGTGTCCAAAACAGTGGGAGAAGTTTACATATCCTCTTTACTGGAAAGGAAACGAACTTCATATCACAGTCTGCAAAGATGGTGTGGAAGTTATAAACGAAGGGGAAGATTTCGAGGCAGAGATCATGGGTCAGACAGTAACTGTCAGCAAAGGAAAAAACGAATTTCGGGCATAAGAGCATAGGAGAGAAAAATGCTGCAGAATGATGGAAAGTTTGTAAAGGTATTAAACCGGATCGCAGATCTGGTTGGATTAAATCTTTTAGCAATCCTCTTTTGTATTCCGATCGTTACGATAGGGGCATCCATAACAGCCGTTTATGGATGCATCTTTCGCATACAGGAGAAAAAAGAAGGATATCTGATAAAGGATTTTTGGAAGTTGTTTAAAGCAAGTTTCAGGTCATCTACGATCATTTATCTTGTGGGTGTACTGGTGATCGCAATGCTATATCTGGATTATCATATTTTTGCTGCAGACAGAACGATGAATGCTTTACAGATACTTGTGATCGCAGCCGGGATCATAGTAGCAGAGATTTTTACTTACGCGTTTCCAATGGAATCTTACTTTGAGAATACTGTGAAAGCAACTGTGAGGAATGCCGTATTGCTCGGAATCTCGAATATTCCATATACATTGCTTATGCTGGGTTTGAATACCCTTCCATTTTTTATTATTTCAAAAATTCCAATTGCATTTGGTATCTGGTTTCTGATCGGTATCTCAGGAATTGCATGGATCAACAGTTTTTTCTTAAAGAAGATTTTTCAAAATGTAAAAATACGAAAGGATGTGTAATAGACGATGAAACAGCAGTTCATATGTGAAAGAAGACCAAAAGCAGATCCGCGGAATATTGTTCTTGGAAAAAATTACCGTATTACATTTCTGACGGACAGGCTGGTCAGATTTGAATATAATGAATCCGGTGCATTTGTGGATGAGGCTTCGCAGGTAATATGGTACAGGGATTTAGAAGAGGTTCCTTTTGAGATAAAGCAGAAAAATAACTTTCTGGAGATCCAGACAAAAAGCATACGGATACGCTATGATGAGAGAGCATTTGATGAGAGCATCCTGAGTGTGAAGCTGAAAAAACCGGACAATGGATGTGATCTGGAATGGTATTATGGCAGAAAAGAGGATCGTAATCTTTTCGGAACTGCCCGTACGCTCGATGAAGCAGACGGCAGGATCAGACTGGAAAAAGGAATTCTTTCCAGGGATGGATTTGCAGTATTAGATGATTCAAAAACGATTTTACTTACCGAGGATGGCTGGATCAAAGAGAGAAAACAGGGAGGAGAGGATTTCTATCTGTTTGCCTATGGTCATGATTACCGGGGCGCGGTAAAAGATTTTTTTAGGGTTACCGGCCGTGTTCCAATGCTTCCAAAATATGCACTTGGAAACTGGTGGAGCAGATATTACGAGTATTCACAGGATGAGTATCAGAGACTGATGGATCGTTTCTTAGCGGAAAAAATCCCGTTTTCGGTGGCAGTCATTGACATGGACTGGCATATCACAGATATTGACAAGAAGTATGGTTCCGGCTGGACCGGTTATACATGGAACAGGGATCTGTTTCCGGATCCGGGGAGTTTTATGGATAATCTGCATGACAGGGGAATGAAAGTGACTTTAAATGTGCATCCGGCACTCGGTATCCGGGAATGCGAAAGTATGTATAAAGAAATGGCGGAGGCAATGGGAATGGATCCGGCAGCCGGAGAACCGGTTGAATTCGATATTACAGATCCGGAGTTTCTGGAAAATTATTTTGAGATCGTACATCATCCGCTTGAGGAAGAGGGGGTTGATTTCTGGTGGCTGGACTGGCAGCAGGGTGGACATACGGCAGTGAAAGAGTTAGATCCGCTTTGGATGCTGAATCATTACCATTATCTTGACAGTGGACGGGATGGAAAAAGAAAAATGACATTTTCACGTTATGCAGGTCCTGGTTCTCACAGATATCCGGTAGGTTTTTCCGGGGATACAGTTGTAACGTGGGAGTCTCTTGATTTCCAGCCTTATTTTACAGCAACGGCATCAAATATTGGATATGGATGGTGGAGTCATGATATAGGCGGACATATGCTTGGAATCCGGTCAGATGTTATGGAGGCACGCTGGTATGAGTTAGGGACATTTTCCCCGATCAACAGGCTGCACAGTACAAAAATGTCGTTCAGTGGAAAAGAACCATGGAATTTCAGACCGGAAGTAGAACATGCGATGGGAGAAGCCCTGCGCTTAAGGCATCAGTTACTGCCTTATATTTACACCATGAACTATCTGGCATACAAAGAATACCGCCCGGTCATTGCACCGATGTATTACGATTATCCGGAAAAGGAACAGGCATATCCGGTTCAGGATCATTCTTTTGTTGAGGGAGTAAGCAACAACCAGTATCTTTTTGGAACAGATATGATTGTTGCACCGATTACAAGTGACCAGATAGCGAGTTTAAATCAGGGAAAAGTAAAAGCGTGGATACCGGAAGGCTGTTACCACGATTTCTTTACCGGATTGATCTATAAAGGTGAGAAAGTAATGTGGATGTTCCGCGGCATTAACAGTATTCCGGTGCTTGTAAAAGCAGGGGGCATCATTCCGATGCAGAAAGAGCTGTTCGGAAAAGATTTTCTGAAAAATCCGGAAGAACTTATCATAAGAGTCTATGGCGGAGCGGATGGCAATTATACACATTATGAGGATGACGGTGAGACCGAGGATTATAAAGATGGCAGGAGCTGTTGCTTTACATCCATGCATTTTGACTGGGAAAGAGGGGCGTTCACAATCGAAGGGGCAGCCGGACAGACAGATCTGATCCCGGAATTCCGGGATTATACAGTGGAACTGTGTGGAGTGAAAGAGGCAGTGCCTAAAGTATACATAAGTGGAAAAAAAATCAAAATAACGTATGAATATCAGTGGAAGAAGGGATGTATCAGAATCCACATTCCGAAAGTGTCAGTGGATGAAAAAGTGGAAATTGTTTTTGAACAGAAACTGACATTAAATGACAACCATACACTGGAGCGTGTGTATGATCTGCTGAATCAGGCACAGGACAGTAATCTTGCAAAAGAGTCTGCATACCGGCTTTTAAGTAGTGGAAAAAATCTGGCAGATATCTTAGGCGAGCTTGAGACGACGAATTTAAAAAAAGAGATCAGACTGGCAGTCATTGAGATCATGACCGCTGATTTATAAGGAGAAAAAAGATGCAGAAAGCATGGTGGAAAGAAGCAGTTGTTTATGGTATCACAGTTATCTGGGTATCCCCGATCTATAAATCTCCAAATAAAGATAACGGATATGATATCAGCGATTATCAGGATATAATGGATGAGTTCGGGACAATGGAAGATTTTGATGAATTATTAAAAGAAATTCATCAAAGAGGAATGAAACTGGTAATGGATCTGGTTGTCAACCATACATCTGACCAGCATAAATGGTTTCTGGAAAGCAGAAAATCAAAAGATAATAAATACCGCGATTATTATATCTGGAAAGATCCGGTAGATGGTCATGAACCGACAAACTGGGGATCATATTTCAGTGGATCTGCATGGCAGTTTGATGAGACAACCGGACAGTATTATCTGCATCAGTTTGTGCCGGAACAGCCTGATCTTAACTGGGATAATCTCATGAACATGAATATCTTCAGGAGATGAACCAAAAAGTATTAAGCAGGTATAACCTTCTGACAGTGGGTGAAACATCATGCGTTACGCTCGAAGAGGCAAAAAAATATGCGCGAAGCGATGGAAAAGAGTTAAGCATGGTATTCCAGTTTGAGCATATGGATGTGGATTCGGATGAACATGGAAAGTGGACAGATAAGAAACTTTATCTTCCGGATCTCAAAGAAGTTTTAAACCGCTGGCAGAAAGGGTTAGAGGAAGTAGCATGGAACAGTCTGTACTGGAACAATCATGACCAGCCAAGGGTTGTTTCGAGATGGGGAAATGATTCCGGGGAATACAGGGAGCTTTCAGCAAAGATGCTTGCAACCTGTCTCCACATGATGCAGGGAACACCGTATGTATATCAGGGGGAAGAACTTGGAATGACCAATATGCATTTTTCGGATGTGTCTGAATGTGACGATATAGAAGAAAAAAATATTTATATAGATCTTGTTACCGATACAAAAGTATATACGCATGATCAGATGATGGACATTATCAGTAAGAAAGGACGGGATAATGCAAGGACACCTATGCAGTGGGATGATTCAGAAAATGCAGGATTTACCACGGGAACGCCATGGTTTGCCGTGAATCCGAATTATAAAACGATCAATGCGGCTGCTCAGGTGGAAGATCCGGATTCCATATACAATTACTACAGGAAACTCATAGAACTGCGCAAAGAGGAAGAAGTGATCGTTTATGGAACGTTCGACGGACTTGAAGATGCAGATGAAAATCTTTACATTTATACAAGATCATCCGAGAATAAAAAAATACTGGTAATCTGCAATTTCACGGAAAAAGAACTGGATGTTCCGGCTTCTATTGCGGATATGGTAAAAGAAAACCGGGGAATTCTGATAGGAAACTATAAAGATATTTCAGAAAAAATCCGTCCGTATGAAGCGGTAGTATACTTGACAAAATAGGATAATTTACGAAAAAAAACGAAAAAATTAACTGGACGAACTGAAAAGGGAGAGGTATACTAGGCGGGTAACAGGATGATTCTTTGAACAGACAGGGCTATTAAGGATGTATGGTATCGATGAAAAAAAGATTGGTTCTACTTATTTTAATGATGAATTGGTATATGACGGTAACGATCTGGGGGCTGTATATACAAAAGAAAAGACAACATTTCGTATATGGACACCTGCTGCCGGGAAAGTATCGCTTAACCTATATGAGCAGGGCGATGGTGACAATTTGATAGAAACAATTCCAATGACAGCAGATGTCAAAGGAACCTGGGTGTGTGAAAAGACAGGAGACCTGAATGGTGTATATTATACTTATTCAGTACAGATCGGTAATAAAGTAAATGAAGTTGTTGATTTATATGCAAGAAGTGCAGGCGTAAATGGCAACAGAGGTGAGATCCTTGATCTGCAAGCTACCGATCCGGATGGATTTGATGCAGATGTCAGACCGGCATTTAATAATGCTACAGATGCAGTGATTTATGAAGTACATATTCGTGATCTGTCTTCCGATGCTTCTTCCGGGATTCGGAATGCAGGTAAGTTTCTTGGACTGACAGAGCGCGGAACAAAGAACAGGGAAGGGCTGGCTACAGGACTTGATCATATTCTGGATCTTGGAGTGACTCACGTACAGATTCTGCCGAGCTTTGATTATGCTACGGTAGACGAAACAAAACCCGACACAGCGCAGTTCAACTGGGGCTATGATCCTAAGAATTATAATGTGCCGGAAGGTTCTTACAGTACAGATCCATATCATGGGGAAGTACGTGTCAATGAAATGAAGCAGATGATTAAGACACTTCATGAAAATGGAATCCGCGTGAATATGGATGTTGTATATAATCATACTTATCATCTGGCAGATTCATGGTTTCAGAAGACAGTGCCAGATTATTACTACAGAAAGAATGGCAATCATTATTCAGATGGTTCAGGCTGTGGTAATGAAACAGCCTCGGAGCGTGCCATGATGCGCAAGTATATCGTAGATTCTGTTGTATACTGGGCAACGGAATATCATATAGATGGTTTCCGGTTTGACTTGATGGGCGTACATGATCTGGATACCATGAAGGCTGTCAGAAAAGCACTGGATCAGGTGGGTCCTGACATTATGGTATATGGTGAAGGATGGACTGGAGGAGAATCTGCATTGCCGGCAGCACAGCTGGCAACGAAGAACAATATTTACCGGTTGGATCGTGTGGGTGCTTTCAGTGATGATATCCGTGATGGGATCAAAGGCAGTGTATTTGATTTTCTGGACAAAGGTTTTGTAAGCGGCAAAGATGATATGGAAGAAAACATTAAATTCAGTGTTGTAGCAGCGACCCCGCATTCGCAGGTTACGCTCACAAAGGCTGGTGATAAGTGTACGAACTGGTCGGGACAGCCGGGACAGAGTATTAATTATATATCCTGTCATGATAATCTGACATTCTGGGATAAGCTTGCCATTTCCAATGCAGATGACAGTGAGGCTGACAGAGTGAAGATGAATAAGCTGGGAAGCGCGGTTCTTTTTACCTCGCAGGGTGTACCATTTATGCAGGCTGGTGAAGAGATGCTTCGCTCTAAGCCAAATGAGAAGTCTGAGACTGGATTTGATGAGAACAGCTATTCTTCCCCTGATGCAACGAACAGCATTAAGTGGGATAATAAAGGTAACGTAATGGATGTTTATGAATATTATAAAGGTCTGATCGCATTCCGTAAGGCACACAGTGCACTGCGCATGACAACAGCCGCTGCAATTCAGAATAATCTTACCTTTATGACTGGACTTGATGCAAATGTCGTAGCCTATACCATTCAGGGTGAGGTACAGGGAGAAACGGCACAGAATATTGCAGTCATCTATAATGGAAATCCGGATGCAGTCACAGTAAACTTACCTGCCGGGACATGGGATATCTGTGTCAATGGTAAAAAGGCAGGATGCAGATCTCTTGGAACGGCGGAAGGTTCTGTTACTGTCGAAGGTATCTCTGCGCTGGTTCTGGTACAGGGAGATGATACCGTAAGCAAAGTGCCGGCAGAGGATGCATAGGCAGACACGGCAGTCAGATAGACAAAGAGAGAAAATTGTATGAGATTGTATGAGATGTGCGAAAAAAATTGAATATTTATCAGAGAGACGATATAATAGAATGCGGAGGAAACAAAGCATGTCATTTACGCATCTGCACGTCCATACAGAGTACAGCCTTTTGGACGGTTCAAATAAGATAAAAGAATATGTTTCAAGAGTCAAAGAACTCGGGATGAACAGCGCCGCCATCACAGATCATGGTGTGATGTACGGCGTGATTGATTTTTATAAGGCAGCAAGGGCAGCCGGAATCAAGCCGATCTTAGGCTGTGAGGTATATGTAGCACCTGGATCGAGATTTGACAGGGAGCTTTCCCATGGAGATGACCGTTATTATCATCTGGTACTTTTAGCAGAGAATAACAAAGGTTACCAGAACCTGATGAAGATTGTTTCCAAAGGTTTTGTGGAAGGATATTACTACAAACCACGTGTGGATATGGAAGTTTTAGAAACTTATCATGAGGGAATCATTGCTTTAAGTGCCTGTCTTGCCGGTGAGGTGCAGCGCTATCTGGTACGTGGTCTTTATGAGGAGGCAAAAGAGACTGCCTGTAAATATGAAAAATGTTTTGGAAAAGGCAATTTCTTTTTGGAATTGCAGGATCATGGAATCCCGGATCAAAAGACCGTCAATGCAGGACTGATGCGGATGAGCCAGGAGACAGGTATTGAACTGGTGGCGACGAACGACGTGCATTATACTTATGCCGAGGATGCCGAGCCGCATGATATTTTACTCTGTCTGCAGACAGGAAAAAAATTGTCCGATGAAAACCGCATGCGTTATGAGGGCGGGCAGTATTTTGTAAAATCTGAGGAGGAGATGCGCGCGCTGTTTCCGTATGCAGCACAGGCGATCGACAATACACAGAAAATCGCTGACCGATGTCAGGTGGAGATTGAATTTGGCGTGACAAAGCTGCCGCATTTTGATGTGCCGGAAGGTTATGATTCATGGACTTATCTGAACAAACTCTGCCATGAGGGACTGGTAAGACGTTATCCGGATAAACATGAGGAGCTTTTGCCGAAGCTTGATTATGAGCTATCTGTCATCCAGAAGATGGGGTACGTCGATTATTTCCTGATCGTATGGGATTTTATCAACTATGCGAGAACACACGGCATTCCGGTTGGCCCGGGAAGGGGAAGTGCTGCGGGAAGTCTTGTTTCCTATACAACAGGAATCACCAATATTGATCCGATCCGTTATAATCTGCTGTTTGAGCGTTTCTTAAATCCGGAACGTGTGACCATGCCGGATATCGATATTGACTTCTGTTATGAGAGACGAAGTGAAGTGATTGATTACGTTATCGAGAAATACGGAAAAGATTGTGTGACGCAGATCGTGACCTTCGGTACGTTAGCGGCTCGCGGTGTCATCCGTGATGTCGGACGTGTCATGGATCTGCCGTATAATTTCTGCGATACGATTGCAAAAAACATCCCAAATGAGCTAAACATTACGATCGACAAAGCACTCATAATGAACCCGGAACTGCGTTCTATGTACGAGTCGGATGAGACGGTAAAAAGACTCATCGACATGGCGAAAAGACTAGAAGGTCTGCCGCGCCATACCTCCATGCATGCCGCCGGAGTCGTAATCTCCCAGAAGGCAATGGACGAATATGTGCCTCTGTCGAGAAGTTCCGATGGCACGATCACAACACAGTTTGTCATGACCACGATCGAGGAACTCGGACTTTTAAAAATGGATTTCCTTGGACTGCGTACCTTAACTGTCATCAGTGATGCAGTCAAACTTGTGGAAAAAAATCATGGAATAAAAATTGATGTGGATAACATTGATTATGATGATAAAAAAGTATTAGACTCGATCGGAACCGGAAGATGCGACGGTGTATTCCAGTTAGAAAGTGCGGGCATGAAAAACTTCATGAAGGAGTTAAAACCGCAGAGTTTAGAGGACGTTATCGCCGGCATTTCCCTTTACCGTCCGGGACCGATGGATTTTATACCCAAATATATCAAAGGAAAAAATGAACCGGAGAGCGTGACCTATGTCTGCAAGGAATTAGAGCCGATCTTAGAGCCGACCTATGGCTGTATCGTCTATCAGGAGCAGGTTATGCAGATCGTGCAGAACCTCGCCGGTTATACAATGGGACAGGCTGATAACATCCGCCGCGCCATGAGTAAAAAGAAACAGTACGTCATCGACGCGGAGCGTCAGAACTTTGTCTATGGCAATGAAGAGCAGGGCATCAAAGGCTGTATCGCAAACGGAATCAGCGAGCAGGCGGCAAACCAGATCTACGATTCCATGGTCGATTTTGCCAAATATGCATTTAACAAATCCCACGCGGCAGCTTATGCGGTGGTTGCTTATCAGACGGCGTATTTAAAATATTATTATCCGGTTGAATTTATGGCGGCGCTCATGACGTCTGTGATCGACAATACAAGAAAAGTTGCAGAGTACATTTATTCCTGCCGCCAGATGGGAATTAAGGTACTTTCTCCGGACATCAATGAGGGAGAAGGACGCTTTTTGGCAACAAAAGATGGGATCCGCTACGGCATGTACGCAATCAAGAGCATCGGCAGACAGGTTATTGATATCATTTTAGCAGAAAGAGAGGCAAACGGTAAATATATCACACTTTCTGATTTCTTAAGCCGTGTTGCCGGGCGGGAGGTCAATAAGCGTGCGGTCGAAAACCTGATCAAAGCTGGAGCCTGCGATGGATTAGACGGCAACAGACAGCAGATGCTCTTAGTATATAATACGCTGATCGACAACCTGAACCAGGAAAAGAAAAATTCGCTTGCCGGGCAGATGTCTTTGTTTGACCTTGTCTCAGAGGAAGAAAAAAAGGCGTATGAAGTCCGTTTCCCGAATGTGGAGGAGTACAGCAAAGAAATCAAACTTGGTTTTGAAAAAGAAGTCCTTGGAATTTACCTAAGCGGTCATCCTTTGGAGGAATATGAGGAAAAATGGCGCAAAAATATCAGTGCCGTGACGGCAGATTTTATGCTGGATGAAGAAACGAATGCCGTAAAGATCAAAGATAACCAGAGTGTTGTCATTGGGGGCATCATCACTGAAAAGACCATCAAATACACCAAGCAGAACAAAGCGATGGCATTCATCACGGTCGAGGATCTGTTTGGAACGGTGGAAGTTATTATTTTTCCGCGCGATTACGAGAAATACAGCCGTTATTTGAACGAGGATGAAAAAGTCTTTGTCGCCGGACATGCCAATGTCGAGGAAGATAAAAACGGAAAACTGATCTGTGAAAAAATCTATTCCTTTGACGACACCAAACGGGAGCTGTGGCTTCAGTTTGCGACAAAAGAATCATATGAAGAAAAGGAAAAAGAACTGTATTCCCGGCTCTATGGTTCGGACGGAAATGATGAGATTGTGATCTATATTGCCTCGCTGCGTGCCATGAAAAGATTAGGCCAAAATTACAATGTTCATATCAATCCGGAGCTTGTTGGTAACTTGACGGAATTTTTGGGCGAAAAAAATGTAAAAATTGTTGAAAAGAGCATTGAAAAGAAATAATAAAGAGATTAGAATAATAAAGATTAGAAAAATGGGTATATTATTTTAGGAGGGAACGATAAATGGCAAAAGAGATTAATACAATCGGTGTGCTGACAAGTGGTGGCGATGCGCCGGGAATGAACGCAGCCATTCGTGCAGTTGTAAGGGAAGCAATTGCAAAGGGAAAAAAGGTAAAAGGAATTAAGCGAGGTTACGCAGGACTTCTTCAGGAAGAGATCATTGATATGGAAGCAAAAGATGTTTCCGATATCATCCAGCGCGGTGGTACGATCTTACAGACAGCACGCTGTATGGAGTTTACAACAGCAGAAGGACAGCAGCGTGGTGCAGAGATCTGTAAGAAACATGGCATCGACGGAATCATTGTTATCGGTGGTGACGGTTCTTTCAAGGGAGCTCAGAAGCTTGCGGGACTTGGAATCAATACCATTGGTCTTCCGGGAACCATCGACCTTGATATTGCATGTACCGAGTACACGATTGGATTTGATACAGCAGTAAATACAGCAATGGAAGCAATCGACAAAGTTCGTGATACATCAACCTCCCATGAGCGTTGCAGTATCATCGAGGTTATGGGACGTGGCGCTGGTTATATCGCATTATGGTGCGGTATTGCAAACGGTGCTGAGGATATTTTACTTCCGGAAAAATATGACTATGACGAGCAGAAATTAGTCAACCACATCATCGAGAACCGTAAACGCGGTAAACAGCATCATATCATCGTAAATGCTGAGGGAATCGGACATTCTTCCAGTATGGCAAAGAGAATCGAAGCTGCAACCGGTATCGAGACACGTGCAACCATCTTAGGCCACATGCAGCGTGGTGGAAGCCCGACATGTAAAGATCGTGTATATGCGTCTACCATGGGTGCCTTAGCAGTAGACTTACTCTGCGAAGGAAAGACAAACCGTGTAGTTGGATACCGTCATGGTGATTTCGTTGATTATGATATCGACGAGGCACTTGCAATGAAAAAAGAGATTCCGGAATATCAGTACGAGATCAGCAAGAACCTTTCTCTGTAATCTGATTTTACATAGAATCATATATTTTTGCATTTTAGAGAGAAATCCGTTATACTTAGCGACAGGTATAACGGATTTTTTAGTGAGGGAAATTATGATTACAAGTACATCAAACCAGCAGATGAAAAATTTGACACTGCTCATGAAAAAAGCAAAAGCCAGAAATGAACAGGGTGTTTTTGTGGCAGAGGGAAGAAAAATGTTTTTAGAGGCCCCGGTGGAATGGGTGAAACAGGTTTATGTTTCCGAGAGTTTTTATGGAACATGTACGCAGGGCAATATGCAGGATTGCATGGAATCCTGCACGCCAAAACATGGGGAAGAAAAACTGAACAGAAAAGTACTGGAGCGTTTGAATGAAACCGGCTATGAGATCGTCTCTGACAATGTGTTTAAAAGTGTTTCCGACACACAGACACCGCAGGGAATTCTCTGTGTGATAAAGAAACCGGAGTATGCATTAGAGGAAATGCTCAAAGGGGAACAGACACATCTTCTGATCTTAGAGAGCATCCAGGATCCGGGAAATCTCGGCACGATGGTGCGCACCGGTGAGGGGGCAGGCATCACGGGTGTGATCATGAACCAGACGACCGTGGATCTGTTTAATCCGAAAACAATCCGTTCCACGATGGGAAGCATTTATCGTGTTCCTTTTTTCGTCACGAAAGATCTTCCTGGGACGATTTCATCACTCAAAGAGCAGCAGGTCAATGTCTATGCGGCGCACCTTAAGGGTATGCTTTCCTATGATGAGCCGGACTATAAGAAAAAGACGGCGTTTCTCATCGGAAATGAGGGAAACGGATTGTCGGATGAGATCGCAGATTTAGCAGATACTTATATTAAGATTCCAATGCAGGGACAGGTGGAATCCTTAAATGCGGCAATCTCCGCATCACTTCTGATGTATGAGACGGGACGGCAGAGAAGACACTGATCAACAATAAAAATGGAGAGATAACAATTCATGAGAATCTGGTTTAAAATGATGAAGGGTACGCACCTGATCAAAGACATGACAGTGACAGATGAGTCAGATGATACGAGAACGCACAAAATTTTCAAGGCGTTAGATGAGGTATGTTATGCATTTGACCTTGGAAAACCGATCTGGTTAGATGCGAATGTGGAAGAGTTTAAGAGGCATGCAAAGACACGTTTTACGCAAGATTGTTTTATTGAGCATGTGGATTTTGATTTTCTGGAGATGCATGTGATCGAGGAGGATTAAGCAAGGGACAACATCCCTTGCTTTTTTCTCCCCTCTGTGCTACACTGTCACAAGCTGACAAGACACATGTTAACCACATGAAAAACAGCAAAGAGGAGTAAGAAACTCCGGATTGGAGAAATTATGGAAAAAGTAAAGGCATTTTGTAAACGGAAAAACATTGAGATATCCGTCAAACGCTACCTGATTGATGCACTTGGTGCGATGGCACAGGGATTATTTGCATCGCTTTTGATCGGAACGATCATCAGTACACTTGGAACGCAGCTTAATATTCCGATTCTTGTGACAGTCGGAACTTACGCGAAAGCGGCAGTCGGACCGGCAATGGCGATCGCAATCGGATATGCACTGCAGGCAGCGCCTTTAGTACTGTTTTCACTTGCGGCAGTCGGTGCGGCGGCAAATGAACTTGGCGGGGCAGGCGGGCCGCTTGCGGTACTTGTGGTTGCAATTTTTGCAGCAGAATTCGGAAAAGCAGTTTCCAAAGAGACAAAAATCGATATTATTGTCACTCCGTTTGTGACCATTTTTGTCGGGGTCGCGCTTTCTATCTGGTGGGCTCCGGCGATCGGTGCGGCAGCGAGTGCAGTCGGTAATGCGATCATGTGGGCAACCGAGCTGCAGCCGTTTTTCATGGGAATCATTGTATCTGTGATCGTCGGGATTGCACTGACACTGCCGATCAGCAGCGCAGCAATCTGTGCAGCACTTGGACTGACCGGATTAGCCGGTGGTGCAGCACTTGCCGGATGCTGTGCGCAGATGGTCGGATTTGCAGTGGCAAGTTTCCGTGAAAATAAATGGGGCGGATTGTTTGCACAGGGAATCGGTACATCCATGCTTCAGATGGGTAATATCGTGAAAAATCCGCGCATCTGGCTGCCGGCGACATTGGCGTCTGCAATCACCGGACCGATCGCAACGTGTCTGTTCCATTTACAGATGAATGGTGCAGCAGTTTCCTCCGGTATGGGAACCTGTGGACTGGTCGGACAGATTGGTGTCTATACCGGATGGATCGCAGATATTGAAGCGGGAAGCAAAGCTGCCATTACACCGATGGACTGGATCGGACTGATTTTCGTAAGCTTTCTTCTGCCGGGCGTTTTATCATGGCTTTTTAGTGTGTTATTCCGTAAGATCGGCTGGATCAAAGAAGGCGATATGAGGCTGGACTTATAAATCCATAAAAGTTTAGAAATAAATCCACCATAATGAGGAAAGTATGGTATACTGTAAACAGTAGTCATTACAGGAATAATATGCATGAAATTGCATTTTACTCCGCAAAACAAGGAGGATTTTTATGGAAAAGCCATTCACCTTAAGTGAGGGCGTTGACAGTTGGAATACGATTATTTTTTTATATAATTCCGCATTGAAGGAAGTACGCACAAAAGTTGAAATCTTAAACGATGAGTTTCAGCAGGTACATCAGTACAACCCAATAGAATATATCAAGTCAAGGATCAAGACGCCTGAGAGCATTGTGAAAAAGTTAAAGCGCTACGGATATGAGTCGTCGATCGACAATATGGTTAATTATGTCAATGACATTGCAGGTATCCGTATTGTCTGTTCTTTTACTTCTGATATTTATAAACTGGCTGAGATGATCGGGAAACAGAACGATCTGACCGTTATTTCCATCAAGGATTATATTAAAAATCCAAAGGAGAGCGGTTATAAAAGTTATCATATGCTTGTGACTGTTCCGATATTTTTATCGGACTGCGTGATCGATACCAAGGTGGAGATACAGATCCGGACGATGGCGATGGATTTCTGGGCAAGCTTAGAGCATAAGATCTATTACAAATTTGAGGGAAATGCGCCCGGCTATATCAGCAGGGATCTAAGAGAATGTTCCGATATTGTTTCTATGCTGGATGCAAAGATGCTCCAGCTAAATGAAGCAATCATACAGGCGAAAGAAGCACAGGAGGAGCAGACGGGTGCAGTATAATTATGACTTCGAGATTATGTCACTCGTCATTTTTGTGGTTATCAGCGGTCATTTCCTGTTGATCAGACAGTTTCCAACGGTTAAGTCAAAAGTATTTGGCAGACTGCTTGGGGTGTGTCTTGGCGAGTGTATCGCAAATATTTTATCATGTATTGGACTGGCAAATGCAGCAATCGTTCCATTAATCTGGAACGAATTGTTTGCGTTTGCTTTTTTTGCGTTAGAGGGAGCGGCTTCTTATCTGATGTTCCGCTATATGGAAGAGGTATGCAGCTTTTCCGGAGTAGCAGGTCGAATGATAAAATACATGGGAAAAGTCCCGTTTTTCTTTTTCGAGATCATGCTTTTAGCGACACCGTGGATGGGCTTTTTCTTTTATTTTAAAGATGGCAGCTATTATCAGGGAAATTTTGCATGGTTTGGCTATGTGTATATTGGATACTATTTTTTTATGAACCTGCTTCTTATATTTTTGGGGAGAGCGCGTATTGAGACGCGGATCAAGGTAATCGTTATCTTATACAGTATTGTGGCAGTTCTTATGGTGGTGCTTCAGTATGAGAGAAAAGAAATGCTGCTTACCAGTGCGGCAAATATGCTGTTTATTCTGATGATCTATATGGCAATGCAGAATCCGTCTGCTTATATTGACAGTGAAACCGGAACCAGTGATGAGCAGGCATTTCTGATCCAGATGAAAAATGTAACGGAGCAATCCGGGAAAAAAGTATTTCTTGTGGTACATATCAGACAGATGCATCATATCGAAATGCTTTTAGGATATGAAAACAGCAGGCGGCTGCTTGCCGAAGTGGGACATTATCTTACCGCACTGTGTGGAAAGTTCTGTGTGTCTCGCAATGCGGAGGATACATTTACCATCCTGCTGGATGAGGGAAAAGAAGAACACATAAAGGGGCAGATCAAAAAAAGATTTGAACAGGATTTTCATGTGTCTGGCAATTCGATTTCTTTAAACGAGGTCATGATCACCCTGCATTATCCGAGAGATTTTTGTTCTCTGGCAGAGTACAGGGCACTGTATGGATATTTGCTGGAAGCGGCACAAAATTCAGGGAAACAGGTCTTTTTTGAGGTGGATGAAGCCGTAAAAAAAGACTATTACCGCAGAAATAAGGTAGAGCAGGCGGTGGATCGTGCAATTACGGAAAACAGATTTGAAGTATATTATCAGCCGATCTATTCCCTGAAAGAAAAATGTGTTGTATCATTAGAGGCGCTGGTGCGTCTGAAGGATGAAAAACTTGGAGCCATTCCACCGGATGAGTTTATTCCGTTGGCGGAGCAAAACGGAACGATCACACAGATCAGTGAGATCGTACTTGAAGAGTGCTGTCGTTTTCTGGCAAAACATGTACTTCCAAATCCATCGCTTGGGATACGGACGATCCATGTGAACATTGCTGCAGCGCAGTGCCTGAACCGGAATCTGAAAGAAAGCATACTGCCAGTGTTAGAGCGTTATCATGTGCCGACACATATGATCACACTGGAGCTGACAGAGCGGACAGCGATTGAAGCGCCAAAGCTGATGTTATGGCACATGCAGGAGTTTGGCAAAATCGGCATGGGGTTTGCAATGGATGACTATGGAAGCGGCAATTCGAACTGTTCTTATCTGATCCGTTTTCCATTTCGGGAAATTAAGATTGATAAAAACATGACCTGGTCCTATTTTGAAAATCCAACTGCAAAAATCGTGATTGAAAATGAAATAAAGACGATACAAAAACTCGGTCTCCCACTGATCATGGAGGGCGTGGAAAAGAAAGAACAGAGTGATGCCTTAGAGGCGCTTGGTGTGGATATGATCCAGGGATATTATTACGGGAAACCGATGCCGGAGACGGAGTGTCTGCGCTATATCAGAAGAATGCATTTTGCCAAAGAGGAATATGGAAAGAGTTGATGGAAAGTTTATGCTGAAAATAGCATTTTGTGATGATGATTTAGAGATATTAAAAGAACTTGGTATCTTATTGGACAAATATAAAAAAGAAAGAGACGAAGACCTTACCTGTACGGTATTTCAGAGTCCCTTAGAGTTACTGGCCGCGATTGAGAAAGGGTTTTCTTTCGATATTTTATTTTTGGACATTTTAATGCCGGGGGAAAACGGAATTGAGACTGCAAAAGAAATCAGACAGTATGATAATAATATGAAAATTATTTTTCTTACCTCATCTCCGGAGTTTGCAGTACAGTCTTACACGGTCGGGGCATATTTTTATCAGTTAAAGCCAGTCTGGGAGGAAAGTTTTTTCCGCCTGATGGATTCCGTGCTTGCAGAGTGCACAAAGACACAGGAAAACAGTCTGATTCTGCGGAGCAAAGAAGGAATTACAAGAATTGACCTTGAAAAGTTAGAATATTGTGAAGTGATAGGACGGACGCTCTTTTTTCATCTCGGAAATGGGAAAGTATTTGAGAGTGTTGGCAGTTTAGACGATTTATTTTTGCAGTTAAAGCCTTATGGCAATTTTTTACGGCCACATCGGTCATTTCTGGTAAATATGGATTATATACAGAATATTTCTTACCGTGCAATTAAACTGATAAGTCTTGCAGAAATACCAATCCCGCATGGGAAATGCTCGGAGATAAAGAATAAATATCTCGAGTATGCGTTTAACAGAAAGCAGGTATTTTTATCATGAATCTTCTTTATGTAACAAATGGTGCAGCAGTCGGGATATTCGGCATGGTTTTGTCCGGGGCTTTTTGTGATATTCACTGGACGAAAGAAAAACGGGAATTTCTTGTTGGAAGTATTTTTGTGCTGCTTGCCATACAGGGCGTGATGTATCTGTTGGCCGGGGCAGCGACGATCCGTTATCTTTATCCTGTGATCACACATGTCCCGATGTGTATTGCCCTTTACATTTTAACGAAAAAACGTCTGTGGACAGTGATTTCCGTGCTGACCGCTTATCTCTGCTGTCAGCTTCGCAGGTGGGTGGCACTTTTTATAATGGCTGTGTTTGTGAACAGTGAAACGGTGCAAAATGTGACGGAACTGATTGCTACGCTGCCGTTATTATTTCTTTTACTGCGTTTTGTGGCACCCTCGGTGCGGGCAATATCAAATTATCCCGTGTCAATACAGCTTCAGTTCGGGTTGATTCCGGCATTGGGCTACGGCTTTGATTACCTGACGAGAGTTTATACGGATTTACTTTCAGAAGGCATACCGGCGGCAGTGGAATTTATGCCGTTCGTCTGCTGTATTGCTTATCTGGTGTTTGTGCTTCGTACTTCGGAGGAGGAGCGGAAGAAAAATGAACTTGAGCAGATGCAGAGCTGTCTGAATCTGCAGATTTCCCAGGCGGTCCGCGAGATTGAGGCTTTGAGGGAGTCGCAGAAAGATGCCAGTACCTACCGGCATGATTTAAGACATCATATGCAGCATCTGTTATCATGTATCGAGAATGGAAAAATTGAACAGGCAGAAGGCTACATTCATGAAGTATGTGCGCAGATTGAGGCAGGCAGGGTAAAAAATTACTGTGAGAATGAGACGGTCAATCTTATTTTTTCCTCTTTTGCAGGAAGGGCGGAAAGTGCTGGTGCCACAATGAACATAAAAGCGGTGGTACCATATATTCTTCCGGTTTCGGAGACAGATTTGTGTGTGCTTTTATCAAATGCGTTAGAAAATGCACTCCATGCGTGTACTGCACAGGAGCAGAAGGGAACGATAGATATTTTAGCGTATGAGAAGAACGGGAGGTTCTTTTTTCAGGTCACGAATCCATGCAGAAAAGAAGTAGTATTTGAAAACGGTGTTCCGGTTACCGACCGGCCGGGGCATGGAATCGGCGTACGCAGTATTTGTGCAATTGTTGACAGGTATGGCGGTATGTACAGCTTTCTGGTAGAAGATAATAAATTTATTTTACGCGTTTCTTTATAAGGTGCAGCTTTTTGCTGCACTTTAAAAGAAATAACGAAACTACAGATGAAAAATAAAAAATGTCGATTGAGTGCGCATTATAGTCGATTCAGAACAAGTTAATCCACTGTAGCACAAAATACGGTACATTAATGTCAACAGAGAGAAATGAAAAACAAATGACAAAGGAGAGAAAAATTATGAAAAGAAAAATTTTAGCAATTATGTTGAGTTCAATGCTGGCATTCTCTTTTACCGCCTGCGGGAATACCGAGGAGACTGCTGATGGCACAGTGACAAACGCAGAGGCAGATGTAGATGTAGATGTGGCAGATACTGGCACTGATGTGGAGACCGATGTGGCAGAGACCGATGCAGCAGATATTGTTGTGGACACAGAGGTAGCAGATGCACAAAGCGAAGATGTGGAAACAGATTCTACCGAAGACTTATTCTGCCTGCTTGATGTGCCGATTTTAGAGATGCCGGACTTAGCAGGAACAACCTGGAGTTTCTGTGGGGGTAACATTGGCGGTGTGCAAATGACACAGGACGATTATGATGCTGCATTAGAGCAGTATGGCGGAAAATTGGAGATCGTGTTTAGCGATGATGGTTCCACTGTACAGATGGTACAGGGAGGTGGAACGTTAGACGGTGTCTGCGAATATCATTATGAGGATGAAGGTGTGCGTTTAACATTTGACAATAACGGCACAGATCTGGTATACGCCTGCGTGTTTGCAGATTTTGACGGACTGACAATGGTAGCATTGTCCGATACTTCCGGATACAATGCAGTATATTTTGTACAGTAAAGGAGTTTTTGAATGGAGATCTCTGTAATTGTTTGTTTGCTTGTGATTTTACTTGCCATATGGATTGTTTCTGTACGGAAAAAATTAGCAATCATGGATGAAAATATCAATCATTCCATGAATCAGATCGGAGTGCAGCTTTCGTCACGGTTTGATGCGTTACTTTCCCTGCTTGATTTTACAAAAAAATATGCAGGATACGAGGCACAGACACTTACAGATGAAGTAAATGAAAAACGGTGTATCATTATGGAAACTTCCACACCGGAGGAGGTTTTGCGCCAGGAAGGTGTGATAAACGAGGTGCTTTTCCGGACACAGACGGTTTTAGAAGAATATCCGGGTTCGACTGATGAAAATGAATACATCAAATGTATGGACGCGGTAGAGTGTTATGAAAAAATGGTGCAGACCAGCCGGCTGATTTATAATGATTCGGTGACAAAATTAAACAGAGAGCTTCACATTTTTCCAACCAGTGTACTTGCACATATGCTCGGATTTGAAAAACGGGATTATCTGGTAGAAAATTAGCAGAAAAGGAGATGCAAAGGATGAATAAGTTACACAGAAGCAGGTATATAAATGTAGTTGTATCAATGATGATGGCATTTTTGATGCTTGCTGCAATGGGAACGACACAGGTACATGCAGCACAATATACAACAGGAACGATTGATCCTGCCGAATTGAAAGCTGGAGATGTGGTTTACAGGGGGGTTCAGTTAACGGTAGACAGACAGATTGTGGTTTGTAAAAAGTGCAATATGATATGGATTACGACGGGCACGGATTACGGTACCGGAGACACGAAACGCTCTGAGGTGGTGGCTACGGAAGCCCATAAGGATCATCCGGATAAGGTGGGATATAGCGAGTTTAACTGGTATTTTAATCTTGACAGCTCCGGCCCATTGTTAAAAAATACGCCATATACGATCGTAGAAAATGCTAACATTAAATACACGATTACCTATAATACAAACGGTGGCAGTCAGATAGCAGAGGGAAATCAGACGAACCTGCCTGATCCGCTGCCAGCTGCGACGAAAGATGGATATGATTTTGCCGGCTGGTATACAGATGCAGATTTTACGGCGATTGCGCGGCCGGGACAGGCACTTACTGCCGACACGACTCTTTATGCAAAATGGGTAGAACACAGGCACACATTTAGGGATGAGTGGAGCAGCAATGATACGTCCCATTGGCATGCTGCCACGTGTGAACACACCACAGAAAAAAAAGATGAAGCAGCTCATGTTTATGGAACAGCAGGTGCGGAAAGATATACCTGTAGTGTCTGCAAATATGTAAGTGAAACAAGAAAAAGAGAAGCTGAGGCAGCAGATAAAAAGAATACGGAAAGTGAACCGGTAAAAGTAAAAAGGACAGAGGCAAAAGACGCAGCATTAAATTCGAAATTTAATGTGAAAGCAGGAAAGACGGTCAAGGTAACTTGGGGAAAAGTTAAAGATGCAGATGGTTATGATGTTTATATGGCATACTGCGGAAAAGATAAGGAAAAGGTTGTAAAGTCCGTAAAGGCAGCGGATAGTTTATCTGTTGAGATCAGCAAATTGAAAAAGAAAGGAATCAATCAGAAAAAAAATATAAAATGTCATGTTCTTGCATATAAGATGGTTGATGGCAAAAAAGTAACAGTTGCGAAATCGATCACGATACATGCAGCAGGAAAGAAGAATAAATCAGTAACAGATGCAAAAAGCATTAAACTGAAAAAGACTTCTTATGTATTGGCAAAAGGGAAAAAAGCTGTCGTAAAAGCTTCGATTGTCAAGAAGGATAAGAAGCGTCCGATCATTAATCATATATCGGAATTCCGATATGCTACATCAGACAGTAAAGTGGCAGTGGTATCTAAAAATGGTAAGATCACCGCGAAAGGAAAAGGATCCTGTTCCATATATGTATATGCATCAAACGGATGTGCACAAAAAATAAAAGTTGTGGTCAAATAAGAGAGACAGGTATAAAGTGAAAATGAATGTGTAGGAGAAAAGCTGCCAATGATAGTGATAATATCATTAGGCAGCTTTTTATAATGAACAAAGGAAAAAGAAAACGTGTATTTTGACTGGATTATATAGTATAATATATTCCGTGTCTGAGAGAGAAATAAAACATAAGAGGATAGTGCGTGTGAAAAATAAGATTTTTCACACGCAAGAATGGGGATTAAGATGAGAATAGGATTTGATAATGACAAATATTTAAAAATTCAGTCGGAGCATATCAAAGAACGCATCAG
>QWCE01006940.1_pt1 | contig 21705 bp, 15 predicted proteins | sample 1972531 | NCBI WGS metagenome assembly QWCE01 (sample SAMN09866716, study PRJNA288562) | Human gut metagenome isolate term4_stool, whole genome shotgun sequencing... | reverse complement strand
CGCGAAGCGGTGACCGATGTACAAAGACCCTTCCCTACCCCCTCGACCCCTTGTGGGTCGCCGAGCAGAGCCTTCAGCGACCCCGCCAGGGTGTCGCACATACCAGTCAGTCTATCGGTGCGACACCCTACGGGGTCGCGGGATCGCTTGCGGTGCCGGATCCCCGGGTCGTCGGGGCTACGCCCCTCGACCCGGGTCTAAAAAGCGGGCACCCCTATCGGGGTGCTTCGTTCCCCACTCTTCATGATGAGTTGGATGACTTATGTAAGTCTCAAATGCATCACCCTTGCCCTCTATTATTAGATCAAAAGTGGAAGAAAATGGATGCGAGGAGCTCCATAGGCCGTATATCATAGGTGACTGACTGTGCTGTGAGGGAGGAAAGCAAAGTGTAGCCGTAGTTGCGGTTATTGAAGAGGTTGCGTGCCTGGAGGCTTACTTCGAAACGACTTCGGGGTGAATAGACTACCCCGAGATCCATGAGTAGGTAACTCTTCCGCATCCCTTGGACGATCTCATTGTAGTAGTGGTTGCCGGTCATCTCGATCCTCCAGAGAGTGTCGGGCATTAGCACCAGCTCTAAGCTCTGAGAGATGTTTCGCCTGAGCCGACCCTGCTCGTCCTCGAGAGCTTGATGGCTGAAGTCCAGACCGATATCATAAGTAAGGTTGATCCAAGAGGCGGGATGGGAGGAGGCGGAGCCGCCGAGAGAGAGACCTCTGAAGCGGAAGGCATTGAGTGCTTCCTTAAGAAATATCTCTTGTCTTCCGAGGGTGTACTGCCCCTTGAGGACCAGCGTAGTTTGCCATAGGGTGATCCCCTTGCTTATGCTACCGCCGATGCTTATGAGATGCCCCCGGTTGTCCATCGGAGTCATCTGTGAGAGCAGATAGTCTCCTTGCAGATCGCGACGACTTACAAGGGAGGCTCGGTAGCGGAGATAGCGTAGGTCGAGGTGGGTGAAGAGCGCCCGGAGAGGATTGCGGTACTCTGCCCCGATGCCACTTGAGATGCTCTGTCGGTGATTGAGCTCAGTAGTACCTCTCGTCAGGGTGTAGTAGCCGGAGAGGAGGTATCCGCTCTCCCGGCCCGCATCCTCGTAGCCGTTGCTGTAGCTGAGATCCCCGCTCAACTTAAGCCTACGGGTGGCTTCGAGGTCGAGGTGTAGCGAGGGATGAAGCGAGATCGGGGCGATACGCTGTGTCTCCTCATGATCGGCAACACGGTAGTAGGTCTTGTCGATCGGAATGGAGAGTAGAGCCTCGAGGGACTCCCCTCGGAGACTTATGCGGGGAACGGCATAGGGGCGCAGGTAGTCGACTGTCAGTTGATTGTCTGTCGGTGACAGGGCAAGATCCGGCAACGTGAGGTCGCTATAGAAAGTACGGTGAAGTGTTGAGAGACCGATCGTGCCGGACAGGTCGAAGATCCCATCTGAGAGGCTTAAGTCGGTGGAGGTGTTAGAGTAAAGAATCTCCGATGAAATCTCCTGACGTCTGTCGTCCCCCTTCCCGGTGATCGTCATCAGTCCGGGCTGCCGCTCCCACCTCACCTGTGAGTCCAGCCTGTAGCGGTGCGATCCTCTGGGGAGGATGATACTTAGGTCATTGGTTATCTCACGGTGTCGTAGGGAGACGTCTCGGCTATTGGGCATAGTGCCACGAGTGTCGAGCGTGAGATCTCTCCATCGGAGCCGTCCTGAGAGCTTGTCTGAGAGGTAGAGGGCAGACTTATTGATCAGCAGACCGGCATCCAGAGCCAGCTCACTGCTGTGAGACCGTCCCTCCTCCTCACTCTCAATGATCTTGTCCTCGTCCTTGAAGAAGTAGGTCATTCGGCTACTGCCCCGACTAAGGTCGGTGCGCTTTGTGTAATTGAGGCGTCCGGTAAGGTCCACCTCATCAGCCAGCCCTCGGAGACCATTGATGCTGAGCGAGTGGGTAGGACCGCGGCGGTACCACTCCTCATCGAGCTGAGCCGGTACGGGGAGGGTGAGGGAGAAAGGGTTGGTCAGGGTGTAGTCCCTTCTCTGCCCATCTGCTCCGAGTGCTACCTCACGATTGGCGACTGTGGCATCCTTGCCGGCATTGGAGGTCCCGATGGCAGCGAGTATCTGCTCTTCCTTGCGGAAGCGCATCAGGGAGCCTTTCCCCTCCCAGAGAGGTGTGGTCGTCGGCTTCTCCGCCAGGATACCCCCTCCAAGGGTGGCGGCGCCGACCCATCGGCTCTTGGCATCCTCCTTAAGCCGGATGTTGACCGCCGCATTGTGGGAAAACTCAAGATCCCGTATCGCTTTGATCGGCTGATGATTCTCCATCACCTCGACCGAGCCGACATCCTCGGGTTTGATACTCGTCGTCGCCACACCGTAGCGTCCGCCGAGCATATCACGCCCCTCGATATAGAAGCGATTGATGCTGACCCCTTGGTACTTGATCTGTCCGCTCTCGCCCACCTCGATACCTGGCATCCGCTTCAGCACATCGGCGAGGGACTTGTCCTGGATTTGGCTAAAATTGGAGACCAGATAGCGGATCGTGTCTCCCTCCGCCCGTATCGGATCAACCGTCACCGTCACCTCCCTCAGCTCGGTCACCTCCTCCCGCAGGCGGATGAGGTAATGGCTCTTCCCCGGGATCAGCCGGATGCTGTCCTCGCGGAAACCGAGCATCCTGAAGTGGAGCCAGAACCCCTCCGTTGGGCGGTCGTACTCTATGGCAAACCTCCCGTCCGAGTCTGAGCGACCGAAGGAGAGGGCGCGTCGGGAGGCTGCCTTGCGGAGCGTGACTAGGACACCGGGCAACGGCTGTCCATCCTCCTCCAGCGTCTCGCCCGTGATCTGTGCTGCGACGGGGATCGTGAGGGCAAGGGAGAGGATAAATAGCAGACTTCTCGCCACACTTCTCATTCTATTTCCTTCGGCTCGGGGTAATTGTTGCTGCTTGGAGTATTGATGATCACCGCCATCTCCCCTCCGCTGTCGTTGTACAGCTTTTGGCTTCCATAGAGCTTCTGCCGCTCTATAGCTTTCGCCTTAGGATCGATCAGAATAGTGTAGTCCAGTGCTGTCTCTTTCTGCTCCAGACCGGTGATGGTGTAATGGTAGTGTCGCTGGATGTCGTAAGCCTCGCAGATCAGCCCGGGGAGACCATGTAGCTTCCAGGGACCATTGTCGATCGGCACGTCGTAGGTAAACCATGCGATCCACCTGCGTCCTCGAAAGTCGCTCACTGCCTGCTGACACTCATACCCAAGGATCACTCGGGTGCTGTCGGTGAGGGTCCATTTCATCTCGACCTGATCATCGTAGAAATACTGCTCTCCGCCCACCTTGTCGTAGACTCGCATGGTGTCGGGGTCGCTATTCTTGATGATGAAGTCGACGGCACCATTCCGTGGCAGACGAGCCATAAAGTCGGACATCTTCCCCCCGGCATTGAGCTTGTCGATCTCCTGTCGGAAGAGTCCCTGCCACTTCTTCTTTCCTTCCTTGGAGCTGTAGAGAGCCTGCATACGGTAAGTCTTGAGACTATAGTAGATCGACTTGTCGGGACGGATCTCCAGAAGCTGGTCATCGGGGGTAAAAGCAGATCCATTCGTTGTGTCCTTGAGCGCCTCATAGCAGTACTTGACGAGCAGGTGATCCTTGGAGGGCTTACCCGGGATAATCAGGGCTGAGTCGGGTAGGACTGTTTCTGTATCGGTTTCGGCTGCTATGGTATCCCCCTCCCGGGTGTAGTCTTTCTCGAGGAAGTCCGGACGAAGAGCTCTCTCTCGACGCTGTCGGTAGGATCGGCGAAGGCCTCGCTTCACAATCTCCTGAAGCGTCCCATTCTCCTCCGGATCCCCTCCCTCGAGGTAGGCACGGGTGTCTCTCAGATAGGTCTTCCTGTCCACTTCCATAAGTGGAGCATCAAGATGTCGGAAGTGTCTGGGTGTCGGGTCTCTATTCACCTCGACAGCGGTCCAGAAGTACTCCTTGTCCTCATCGTAGGCCTCAATGATCAGTCCCGGCAGGCCGTGGAGCTTCCACGGTCCCAGGCGATCGGGTAACTCCTCGGTATACCAAGCCTCAAACCGCCGTCCGCGGAAGTCGCACACCGCTTTATAGGTCTTATATCCTCCGATGATCCGGCAATCATAGTCTCTGATCCGCCACTCGGGTGTCTCTATCGCCTCGCGGTAGATGATTGGTACATAGAGCCGGTAGCTCTCATAGCCGATCATCTCACCTCGCTCCCGATCGGTGTAGAGATACTCGGGGATGGTCTGCGGCTCGATGATCAGTGCCTCGTCATTCTTCATCATCCCCTCCTTGAAGCTGTCCATCACTACTCTCCTCCCGGCATCGGTACTCTGCAGAGAGTCGTAGCGAAGCGTGCTCGTGGTGTAGCAGAGGGTTGTCCGGTCACCCGCGAGGAGGACCATGGTGTCCACCACGGACTCGTGCCCCATGACGTGCTTCTTCATCTCGAACTTGTACTTCACTTCGAGCTTTGCTTGGTCCGGCACCCGGAGGGGCTTAGGCAGCTCCTGTGCCATACCCGTCAGAGAGAGGAGCAGGGTGAGCAGAATTGTAGTCGTTAGCCTTTTCATAAGTAAATAATAAACAGGTGAGAAAAGCCTCTAAAAAGCTCTTCTCACCTCTTTCAACTATTAATTACTGAGGGTTGCTCCCTCCTGCGCATTCGCGATCAAACATTTCGCCCCAGCGATCCCACTGTTCGCTGGTCCATTCACTCCCGTGTTTTGAGGCCATTTCTTGGACTTCGGCGCACAGGTTATCTCTCTTTTGTGCTTGTGTACCGCCAGATATCTGGGCGGCTTCGTAGTTGTTAAGTATATCCATAATTATAATGGGTTAAGTGATGACTTTCTTCATTCGCAGAAGAAAATAGCGCCTTTACAGTAGGTCTGCTCTTTTTGACACTGTGATCAGTTGCTCACCTAACACTCTATTCAGTACTTGGATCCTTTAGTTAAATAGTGTGTCTCTCGATGGAATGACGTCTCATTCGCCGGGAGTGCCATTGAATATTTGGAGTCTTCTTGGCTCCTTTACAATAGTAATGAAAATTAGATGGAAATTCAAAACCAATGAGATGGTAGTGTGACTTTCTTCATGTGAAAGTGGATTTATGCCTGAAAAGTGCCCTGTTTGTAATCTGCTGTTTGCGTTTGTGAAGTCAGGGAATCATTGCTGTCCGATAAAAGTTTGTCGGAGGGGATGTAGAAAGGACTCAGAGGTGACGCATTTGATCTTTACATAAGTCATTCAACTCATCGTGAAGAGTGGGGTACGAAGCACCCCTTGTGGGTGCCCGCTTCTTAGCCCGGATGTCGAGGGGCGAAGCCCCGAAGACTCCGGGTTACGATGGGGCTCTAGCCCGGCGACCCCGCCAGGGGGTCGCACTGATTGCCTGACCGGTAAGTGCGACACCCTGGCGGGGTCGTAGGAGGGGGGATTTTTGCTCGGCGACCCGCAAGGGGTCGAGGGGGTAGGGGCGGGTCTCTGTACATCGGTCACCGCTTCGCTGATGACCGATGCCTATGGAGCGAGCACCCTTCGGGTGCCTCACGGATGAGCACACCTTGGTACATGACTACCCTAATCTAAAATGCGTCACCACCCGGAGTCTCCTCCCCTCGGATCCAGAGTTTTATCCCCTCGGGACTGGAGTTTCATCCCTACGGCACTGCAGTTCCACCCCCTCGGCACTGGAGTTTCTTCCCTATGGCACTGCAGTTCCAGCCCTACGGCACTGCAGTTCCAGCCCTACGGCACTGCAGTTCCAGCCCTACGGCACTGGAGTTTCATCCCTACGGCACCGGAGGCTCGCCCACAAGAGAGTGTAGGGGACCAAGGCTCGCCCAACTATACACATATCATATTGTATCGGCGATGCTCAAGTGCATCATCCGTGAAGAATTTGGGTACCTTTGAGGAGGATCATTGCAGAGGTCCCGTTTATATCGACTAAGTAACGACCACCATCATATGCGCATTACGCAGGATCAACCGCTCAAGGAGCACAATACCTTCGGTCTCGATGTCCGAGCCGCTTTCTTCATCACCCTGGAGAGTGAGGAGGATGTCCGAACGCTGGCCCGGGACGAATATTTCCGGACGATGCCCTTCATCACCATAGGAGAGGGAAGCAACCTCCTCTTTAATGGCGACTTCAAGGGCGCCGTCCTCCGCTATACCGGGTCCGACGTCACGATCATCTCAGAGGATGACAGCGCTGTCCGGCTCCGTGTGGAGGCAGGGAAGCGGTGGCACGACCTCGTTACAGAGACGACGGCGAGGGGCTGGTGGGGGATCGAGAACCTTGCCCTCATCCCCGGAGACAGCGGTGCCGCAGCGGTGCAGAATATCGGTGCTTATGGTGCTGAGATCTGTGACGTACTCGACACGATCCACTACGTCGACCTGAGGGACGGCTCCACGCACGAGCTCCCCGCCTCGGAGGCGAAGTACAGCTATCGCCACTCGATCTTTAAGGAGGAGAGCATGGTCTCTGCCGTCGTCACGGCGATCGAGCTGACCCTCTCCAAGGTCCCCAAGCCCCGACTGGAGTACAAGGGACTCAGCGGCCTGAGAGAGGAGCAGGGTCTCACCCCCGCCCGTGTCGCTGAGGAGGTGACCGCCATTCGGCAGTCGAAGCTCCCCGACCCCGCCGTGCTGCCCAACGCAGGATCATTCTTCATGAATCCATTCGTCGCCACAGCGAAGCTGGAGGAGCTGCAGAGCGAGTACCCCGACGTGCCCCACTACGACAGTGAGGACGGCACCCGACACAAGATCCCCGCGGCCTGGCTGATCCAGCAGGTGGGGATGAAGGGGTACCGAAACGAGAAGGTGGGGACCTACGACAAGCAGCCGCTCGTACTGATCAACCACAGCCACGGCGAGTCCGCCGATATACGACGGCTCGCTGACCTGATCATTGCTAAGGTGAATGAGCGCTTTGGGATAGAAATACGCCCCGAGGTACGGTATGTCCGGAGCATACTGATGCGCTCGGTCAACCAGATGATGGAGGAGTAGAGAGATATGGAGAAGAGTACACTCACCTTCCTCGGCACCGGTACCTCTCGCGGGGTGCCTCAGCTTGGGTGTCGCTGTCCGGTCTGCCGATCTGCTGATCCCCGCGACAAGCGTCTGCGCTCCGCCGCACTCCTCCGATCGGCAGGTCGACTAATTATGATCGATGTGGGACCGGACTTCCGCCAGCAGGGGCTGCGTGAGGAGCTGGATCACCTGGACGCAATCTTTGTCACCCACGAGCACTACGACCACATAGGCGGGATGGATGACGTGAGGGCTTTCTCCAATCACCACCACACCTTCCCCATCTTTGCCCTACCGCGAGTGATCGATGCGCTTCACCGGGTGATGCCCTACTCCTTCGGTCCAAAGAAGTATCCCGGTTCGCCCACGCTGGAGCTCCACCCGCTCACTCCCGGGGAGCCTGTGGCAGACGAGCGCTATGCGGATGTGCTGCCCTTCACTGTGCTCCACGGACAGCTCCCGATCCTCGGCTACCGCATCGGAGACCTCGCTTACATCACCGACTGCAAGACCCTACCCGAGGAGAGCTATGAGATCCTCAGGGGCATCCGCACATTGGTAATCAACGCTCTCCGGATCCGCGAGCACCCCTCACACCTGAGCTTCGACGAGGCACTACAGGTGATCCACCGCATCGGTCCGGAGCAGACCTATCTCACCCACATTGACCACGACTTCGGAACCCATGAGGAGATCTGCGCCCTCTGCCCTCCCGGCATCACCCCCGCCTACGACGGCCTGACCATCGAGCTGTAGTCGATCAGAATCGTCGTTCTATATCTCTCGTGGCAGTCTGTGAGCGGAAGGACGAGCTGTCCTTGGCATTGGAGAACTTATAGGAAATAGAGAAGTATAGAGTGGGGTAAGAGTACCTGTTATCAAATCGGATGTTATACCCTTCCCTACGACTCTCCCCGCGATAGCCGGAGGCAAATAGATTGAGCCCGGAGAGTGACAGCGTGAGACGTCGATCGAGGAGACTGTAGCTCGTCCCCGCTTCCATACTGTACTGAGGCTTCACGACGGCAACGGTGGTTTTGGTTCGCCCGGTATAGTCCCCCGAGACATAGCCGGTCCAGGTGCGAGACTCATTGAAATTAAAGGACAGAAACCCATTCACCCCCCACTCCGTGCCATCCGTCCGCATCGGCAGCGACGGACTAAGAGCTGTATATCTGCTCCGTCCATAGTATCCGTCCACACTGGCACTGAGCCAGCTCAGCTTGTCGTAGTAGTAGCTTGCCGACAGTCCGAGGAAGAGCCTATCCTGGGCGTTCTCCACACGGGTAAGTACCTCATCCCCCTTCACCGTCGACACCGCCGCTATCATATTGCGTCCCCCTTCCACAACTCCTGACAGTGAAAAAGAGCCGCCGTATGCGTACTGCAGCGCTGAGGAGTAGCTCACTTGCGGTCTCAGCCGAGGGTTACCCTGGTAAAAGGTATGCGCATTGGTCTGCCACATAAAGGGATTAAGATCCTGGTATTTCGGCTCAGTGATCGTGCTATTGACCCGCAGAGCCACCTTGTGGCTGCGGCCGGGCGAGTAGGTGATATGGAGCGTAGGCAGCCAGGAGCCGCTGTAGCGCGAGACGTCCTCATCAGACGATGACGCCGCTGGCTCGAGCTGGTGTAAGGACGCCCGGGTGCCAATGTACCTCAGTCCGCCCCTGACCCACCAGAGATCACTCATCTGAAGCGTGGTACTGACATAGGGAGCAAAGGCTAGCTCCGTCCAGCGAACTTTATTCTCCTGGGTCACTGCGGCAGTCTGACCAGTCATCTCGCTGTCGTGATCCCGATAGTTCGTCGTCGCACTGAGGGACATCTTGACCCCTGCCTCCAGTATGTTCTTGTGCTTGTCATCGAGGTAAAAGGCGTAGTCGTTATTGAGACTCACGCCGGAGGTATTGATGTCGTTATGCTCCAAATAGGTCATATAAGACAGTGTACTTGCCCTGTCGGTACCGACGAAGTCCAGCCGAGACCGATTAGTAAGACTGACACCGGACAACTCTGCCCATACACGATGACCACGCTGTCCAAAGGCGGACTCCCAATAGGCAGTGCCTGTCAGACGCGGCTCCTTAGCATCATACGTATCAAGGTTATGTTCGTCAGGCCACGAATTCGCTATTGCTTCTTCTCTCCCAAGGGTCACCCCTTGAAACTTGCAAGTCGCTATGGGGTTCGTTGGCAACTACGCCCCGTGTGGGCTTTCACCACAGATGTATAACATGCCCGTCATACAAAGATAAGGCGTATCTGGACATCCAGGTACGCCTTTATTTTTATCCTAAAGCTAGTTCAATGAAGAGTGTCACTAAAATCGGCACACTAAAGTCGCAGACAAAGCCATGGTAAATAGCAGGCACCAAGTACTCCTTACCCGAGGCGTTGAGAATGGCTGGAAGTGTCACATCCATCGTCGTAGCCCCGCCAGCAGCAATAGGTGCAAGAGGACCAAGGTATTTTACCAAGAGCGGAGCCAAAAGGAGTGTCAAGAGCTCACGAAACACATTGGAAAAGAGGGCGATAGCACCTAGCGTAATCCCCAGCTTCTCCGTAATAAGGATACTCGAAAGAGAGTAGTAAGCCAACCCTTGCGATACCGCCAGCATCTCATAGAGCGATTGTCCAAGGAGCAAAGCAGCCACCACCCCACCACACATACTTCCAATGATTGTCAGAAAAGGCAACACCAGTAGACGAGGAGATAGCTGCCTAAATCCCCTGATCGTATCACGATCATTTTCCACACTCAAGCCAACTAAAAACAGGAGCAGATAGAGCAGATAATTCCCTAGATCCGACTCCACAATAGCGTCAGGAACTAAATCAATACCCCCCACGGCGAGCCCGAGGAGAAAGGAACCGAGCAATATAAGATTAGACTTCATACCTCCCGATTCTTTTTAGGACGCCCAAAGAGCCACGCCATCAGTACACTACCTGCAGTAGAGCACAAAGCTACCACCAGAGCAATCCCTACCACCACCAGTATATTGGCCATCTCACTCTGCGAGTGTGCCACCTCCAGCCCCAGCACAAAGAGTAGCAGACAGATCACCACCATCAAAGCAGTGCTAAGCCCCCTAATCCGTCGCCTCCTCAAGAACCAACCACATACCACCCCCAGTAAAATACAACTAAATAGCTTCCACATCTCCTCACTCTCCAATATCAATAGCTTCCCCTTGCAAATCTACCAAAGATTACCCTACCCTCCGCAACCCCATCCAGCCTTTCCTAAAACGCCAGAGGTCTACACCCCACTGTTAGGATACTATCTTGTGGAAAGTGGTGGTAGCCGAAATAAGTATGGTTCCTTGTGGCAGGACAAATGTGTCGCCACAAGGGATCATAACTATTAGGATACAGCAAAGTACTTAACGAGGAGAGAGCCGCTTGATACTCTTTGCCGCCTCGTGCGAAACGAGCTGTGAAGAATCACCAAGCAAGGTAGAAAGCTGCTCTTTGATTTCTGTAGCTTTGCACGAATAATTATACCAGCCTAGTGCCTCAATACTAGCTACTCTCACCGGCTCGCTATTGGAGGCGTCAAGAGCAATCTTGATCAAGGCTTCAGCTACCCTCGCATCTGGAGAGTTACGACAGCTACGTATCGCAAATAGCTGTTCTTTCACAGACTTCGCATCTTTGCTCCGAGGCAATAGCTCCTGTAGGAGACGCTCCCGTACACTCTCAGCTGCCTGCATATCAGAGAGCAGCTTCTCCACCTGACTTGTAGAATATATAGGTGTGCGTGCCACGATGCTACGAAGCTCTTGAGAGAGCCTGTTACCATCCATCATTTTGAGAGCACCGCTCTGCTTGAATACGATTCGCTTACAGTGGCTATCCTGCAACAAACTTTCTACTAGCGCTGGTGCCAATGCGTCCGAACCATTCTTTCCTAAGAGCTCAACGCTCATCCTCCGAATAAGTTCGTAGCTATCATGCACCCCCTCCTTGAGCACCTCCACGAAGTTGGCATCATTTATCTCACTCAATAGCTTCAGTGCTTCTGTCCGTACAATCAGACTATTTGAGGTACGATAGGCATTGAGGAGCAGATCCGACACTTGTGGGTAATCCATTCGGTATAGCATCTTGAGTGCCAAAGCCTGCAAATCTCCCGATGGCACACGTAGCTGTTGCAACCAGTAATTGGCATCCCTAGCTCTTAGCACCACTTGCTGGCTAAGGTTACTTGGCACTAGCTGGCTATCCGATACGAACCTAAAGGTTGGGTCACCGATAAGGTGCGTTTCAAGGTACATTACCTGCTGATGCCACGAGCCCAACCGCATCCCATTTGCGAGGAGCCCAAGCAGCTCATCTGGCCACTTATCTTGGATAACATTGACAGAATTGGCTTGGACTGCAAGAGTAGTTCCTTCATTAAAGATATACTCTGCCGAAATATTTTCATCAAGATGAAATGAGCCGTTATAGCATGCATCGAGCATCACAAATCTCGCCGCTGGGGCAATGGCACGGAGGTCATCAATATAGATATCAAGACTTCTATTGAATAGAGAGTCGGCTGCTTCCTTCTCGGGAGTAAAGGTATCACTGATCCAAGAGATGGGGATATCTAGCTCCTTAGCAACCCTCTGGATCGCTTCATTAGGAGTCTCCCCTTTCCTTAGTCGCCTAGCTCTAGCACGTGCAAATAGCATTATATTCTCCTTAGAGATATCCACACTGCTCCCCTCTCGATATCCATTGATGTATTGATTTTGGGGGGCTCCGTGATGATGAAAGAGCATCACATCGAGATCAGGCTGCTGCACCTCGGTTAGGTAGTAGTACTTTGCGGGGAACTTATCATCATAGTCGATGGCCTTAAAGCGCCCAGTGGGCAGAAACACACCCTCCAGTTGCTCCCTTAGTGCGATTTGCTCTCCTGCCCACGCCTGCTTAGACTCCGAGTTGTAACCATGACCACGAGCCATAGTAAGGTGGTCAAGCTTATTCCGAGAGTGGTTAGTTCGCTCCCTCACCACCTTTTGTAGATACTTCGTCAATGCCTGGTACTTCGTCTCACCCTCTCTATCATAGGGTCGGATACGTGCCGAATAGATATCGGCCTCTATCCTTTGTGCCCCTTCGCTCGAAAGGGAGTAGAAAAAGAGACCCGGTTTTGCCCCATCATACGGCAGTGGTACAAACTTTAGCCCAAAGCAATCATAGAAACGATCACTGGGCACACTTGAGCGCTCCCAAGGATACCTATTGGGATCCATCTTGAATGCCGATGTGAGATGATGAGCATCTCGGATCATCGCTACAGGTATATCCCCGATCAAGACACACCCCTCAAGTGGAGAGGAGGGGTCTTGATGAAGCTGTTGGAGAAGTGCTCTGATCTCATCAGGGCTACTCCAGTCATGAATAAGGAGATAGGTGCCAAGCCCATCTTGCTCCACCACATCTCGATAGGCATCAACTGCTGCCTTGGCGTTAGCATAGCTCTTACTATCTATCACAATGGCAAATGAAGTGGGAGTGACCACCCTTGGGGTCTCCACCACCTGTGCCATAAGTGATAGTGCACTAATCAATAGGGCGATTATGCCCAATAATATTCTATTGTACTTCATGTTGTAGGTGTTATAAGTGTTAGAAAAAACAGCCCAAAGAACAAAGTGCAGAGGTACGGCCACCTAGACTTGAATTCAATGGGTGAGTATACCCCAATCTTGCCTTGAGGTATAGCATTGCACGGCTAGAGGATACTGGCTTTTGAGCATAGGAGATAGAAAGAGCCCCCTTCCACAGGTCCGCCACCATATAGTGATAGTCGGGCAGAGTGATATGCTCAGCCACAAATGAATTTACATACTGCCCATTGAGCTCTATATTAGAGTCAAATGCCCAAAGACGCCCTCCAGTAAGGGAAAGGTCGAGAGTGGGGGTAGAAGGGCTATCAAATACAATTACCTTACGCACCTCCCCCATAATCGATGCCATTGAATACCCATACTCCGAGTGGGGAAGAAGGTACTCCGCCGAAGTTTGAGTAACAGCTCCTTTCAAGCCCAACAACCACTCGTAGGGGTGCTGACTATTCCACGACCATTGATAGGAAGCCTCTAAGTGATTGCGGTGCTTCAAATACCTACCGCTACGAGACAGCTCAATATAGCCTTTAAAGGCTTCTGTATTATCATACTTTACGATGTACTGTATTCCTTTGTGCTTACTCACATCGTAACGCAGAGAGAGAGTATGCTGTGACGGGCTCTCCTTACTCTGAAGAGTGAAACCCACAAAAGAGGCATCTGCAAGGAGAGAACCGGTACGCTGAGGGACGGTAAAGCTAATCTCTGCATCTTCTACAGAGCTCTCAAAACCAAGATAAAACAAGGTACGCCAATCAGTATCAATATTGTACTGTAACTCACCTCCCACACTATTTCGGATGTAATTAGTAACCCGCCCAGAACCGATACGTGCCGTAGCACCTCCCATTCCGAACATCTCATAATAGGGTTGCTCCACATATATATTGATGTTTTGCATCCGGCTCTCCTCTTTGTACGACGCATACTTTAGGAGGAGTGAAAGCTGTGTTTCCTTATTGAAAAAGAGTAGGAGTGATGGCTGTAAATAGAGGGACATCGCATTATTATGTGATCTCACATCCCGTTGCTTGGCACCCTGCTCCGCCGAATAGCCAGCTGCTAGCCCAAAAGATAGGAGGCGATGATATACAGGAGTACCTGCCTTGAACTCTAGCTGATAGAGTTGATTTCTCCAATCACTATGATTTTCATCGGCCACAAAGTATGGGAGGTCACGATAGGGGCGAATCAGTGAAGCATTGTATCCCACTTCTTTAGCGATCTCTCTATCGTACTGAAATCTTCCCCAAAGGTGGTAACCATTCAACTGTACTGCCCCTTCTGCCATTGCCGAAAGGTCGTACAGCTTTTTGCCCTCCATTGCTCTGTGGTAGTCGCCCTTTTGCAATGCTCCTGACAAGCCGACTACGGTGTACCTTTGAGCTTTCTCCAGTACCATCCCTGCTGCATTATTGCGCATGGCAGATAGCTGCTCGCCCTTCAACTTATCCAATGAAGAGAGGCTATTTACCTCTTGAGCTATAAGGGCATTGGCACACGATAGGAATAGAAGTAGGCACAATATTTGATATCGCTTATGATTGTAGCTCATTTTATTAGTTGTTATTTTTTAATGAATGGTTCCATGCTGGCATTTTTGCTCCATATCTCCGAAGCATCGGTGTAACACCTCTATCAAAGTCATTGGTGCTATTATTGGTATCTTGCAAGAGAGGGGTACCATCGGGCCGCTGCCCTACTTTCTTTCGAGCCACACCCTGCCCGATGTAAGTATTACCGACATAGGTAATCCCCGCATCTATAAAGCTCGGCATACGCTTAGCATTGATCTTTGTTTCATTATCCACTGCCTCAACGCCATCTAACACATACTCTACAGGTATCTTGGCATAGATTGTGTTGCGCTTATTGCTCAGGTCTTTGGCTTGTAGTGACAAGTCATTGACTGGGTCGTAACTCTCCCCTTTTGGCACCTTGAAGAGCACATACGCACCTCCGAAAACAGTAGTCAAGTACTGCGGCACACGCCCCATTGCCTCCTTGCCATCATTAAAAATGTGGATCATATCATACGCCGGCTGGTCTGGGAATTTCTTATTAAACATATTGAATTCAAACTCCGAGCTACTACCATCAATGGGAGAATTAGGATTATAAATACTTAGCTGGTGATTGGCAGCGAATTGGGAAATAACACAGCTCTCACCTGGTTTCAGTGGATACTCCTCTCCTGTGCCTGGAAAGCGCCAAACGCGATCGGTATATAGATACTTTCCAGCATCCTCCTTAGGCCATATAGGCAACTTTGTAGTCGCAGTACCTGGATAAAGGACACAGAAGTAGAGACCGTCAAGGAAGCAGACCTCATCTGAATTATTATATATCTCATAGAACTGGTCTCTGAAATACCGCTTGGGTGAACCACAGTAGTATATTTCCTTGAACACAAGGGGACTCAAACGTCCGTTCAATACCTCCAGCTCTACACGCAACCCATCTTCCAGAAGAGGATAATTGAGCAGGCTACCATTGGGGTAAGAGACTTCACCATCAGCCCCTACCGTCTCACCAGAGATATTGATAGAGTAAATTCCAGGCAACACTCCCGATACTTTGGTCTCATGACCCGTCAATGGATAAGAATAAGCCACCTGCTCATATTCATTGATCAGCTCCACCTTTGCACCAGATGCCGAATCAAAGTCGGGGATAGCAGTATTCGCCACGATAGTCACTGAAATAGGCTGCACTAAGTCTGTGTTTCTAGCTTGTTCAAAGGAGTTACACCCCATAGAAAAGAGCATCAAGAGGGCTATCAATGGCAGCCACCCAAAGGGGTGATAAGTATATTTGGCATTCATCATACTATACTTTTACTTGATAATAATTGTCAACTCAATACCGTAGAAAAAGGCTTTATTTCGACTATAAAATGTACCTGGTCTTCGCTTTGATTCCACCCTTGGATAGCTTCTAAACATATTATTCGCAAAGAAAGAAAGCCGCATAAAGTCGCCAATCTCCTTGGTAAGGTTGAAGTTGAAATTATAGAGAGGTGGAAATAGCTCATCAATATACATACTATCATCTCTATTCCTCAAAAGAGATGAAAACTCAGGCTCCTTTGCACGTGACACATCAAAAGGATATATCTTACCATCTACCTTAGAGATATAGGCAACCGGGATAGTATCGTTACCCATCTGGTAGCGATCCAATTCACGCCATATAGCCTCTGCAGTGAGGGTCAGTACAAGGCCAAGCTCTGGGATGTTATGTGTAGCTCTGATAGAGCTAGTCACCTGTTCATAGATATGCTTTTCCATCCCTTTTTCATAGAGTGCGGTATGGGTACGGTGTGCTCCCGCTTCACTACTTCTACCATCATAGTACTCATAACCATTATTAAAGTTTTTGGACCAAGCCCATGCACCAGATAGCGAAATAGTAGTGCGGATAGCATCAATGCGCTTAAGTGCCAAGTCCCACTCCAGTCCCCTACGGTAAGAAGTCAAGTGGTTAGATGGGCTGTAGTAGGTAGCAAGCACGGGATTAGAGGCAGAGAGCTCAAAACGTGGGCCATCGGCCCCCGCCACACGCTTATACTCATTGTAGATAACTGGCTGGTGCTTTGGAGTAAGCGTATACCCATTATCCATACGCTCATCATAGGCAGTTACCATCAATTTTCCAATAGGTGTCTTAAGGTCAATGCCCACCTCGGCTTTACGATTTGTAGCAATCTCTAGCGACTTATTTTGGGTATCAAATACTCGGGTAGTAGTCATAAAAGCTTTATCCTCAAGGTCGCTAGCCATCTCATTTATATTAATGTACTCAAAGTAAGCACGCTCAGGATAGAGATAGAGGAGTGTAGGCATTTTGGCTGTTACTCCATAGGCACCTCTTATATAGAGCCAATTGGGGACTACTTCAATAGAGAGATTGGTACGTGGGGAGAGCTTTCCACCCACGAGAGATATTTGATCCCAGCGAAGACCCGCCTGCCAATTCACGAGGTGACGATCGGCTATCTTCCAACTAAAGTTTTCCTCAGCAAAGAGACCCAGCTCGTGCACAAAAGGGATCTCACGATAGGGACGAGGGCGAAATGTAGCATTATGGGCTGCAATATTACGAAATGGAGGAAACTCTGGTGAGAACTCCTTTCCACGCCCAATATTGCCATCGACTGAATAATTGAAGCCCAATAATATCCGGTGATTAGTAGCTCCTAACTTACCGAAAAATGTTGCCGTTGCGCTAGAGAAAAAACTCAGCTCACGCCCATATAGATCATAGCGACCTTTGTAATTAGAGGGGAGGTAGTGAGCATAGTGAGTCGGATCTACCCCATCATACTTGGTCAGTGGCTTTCCCGAAACATCGTAGAGCACCCTACCTGGCTGATTGGCAATAATGGCACCATCAACATCAGTCATAGAATATGGAGCCGTCGCAGAAGTATAGAGCTGGGTAAGGAAGCTATACTTATCATAATAACTGCCCGACACCACATACTTAATATTCTTCAGCCACCCCTTGTCAATGTTAATAGTACCATTGCTATTCATCGCAAATCTCAAGTTACGGCCATCCGACTCCAGCTCATTTGTGGCATCATCAGGGTTGCGATCTCGCTTATCGCGTCCATACCATAAATCCAGAGAGGTATTGGTACGCCATTTGCCATCAAAGAATGTATTCGAATAGAGAAGCTTACCAACCGCCCTAGTAAAGTAATTGTATGAAGAGATTGGCGAGCTAGTATTCCTCGCATATTCGCCACTCACATTGAGGGATCCTCCATTCTTATCAAAAGAAAAGCCCTTGTGAGCAGAGAAGTGGTAAAGATTGGGATTAGTACGTGCCTTGATCACTAAAGGGGCCCGGCCCGCCTTGGAGGTAATCAAGACAGCGCCTGAGGTAAGGTCGCCATGAGATACAGAGGGGACACCTCGTACCACCTCTACCGACTCCACACTCTCCAGAGAGAGCAGACGAGTATCAAAGCCACCCGCTGGAGAAGCGCCACCCGATAAAGTCGAGGTGCCTCCTCTTACAGAAGGATTCATCACCTGTAGATTGGCATTATTGGAGATAGGAGCTCCATCCTGCACAATAGCCGTTCCCAAAGCATTGATATTATCATCTCCACCTGCCGAGCGAATAGTCACCTGGCTTGCAGTAGAAAGGGAAGGATTAGTAGAAATACCCACTTCCTTTAGCCTAAAATCCTCATCTCGCATCACAAAGTCGAGCCGCTGATCACCACTCACCACAAGAAGGGTATCAATGGTCACTTTGCCAATAAAGGAAACCGTTAGTCGCACCTTACCCGAAGGCACTTCCTTGATATGGTATGCACCATCTACAGAGGTTATCGCACCCATTCCATAAGCGGGAATCGAAACCGTAGCTCCAGGGAGAGGCTCCTTGACACCATTTGAGATTTCGTAAACCGTCCCGCTTAGATGATTCTTAGATTGTGCCCACACATTAGCCGGCAATAGAAGCATCAGAATAAGGAGGATTGGCATATAACGCCACGACACACTTCTAATCATATTTTACTAATTTAACGAATTGTTATTGTTTATTGCAAAGGTAATAAATTCCAGCAACTCTATTCTCCCCTATACTAGGTATATTGATTGGTAAAGGAGGGCGTGGGGATCGGAATAAAATGGTACCTTTGGGGAGAGGAAGGGGGAGGCGCGGAGAAAGCGTATGAAACGGCTTAAGATAGTAGCAGAGAGTTCGGTGCCCTATATCCAGGGAGTTGCGGAGGAGCTGGGGGAGGTGACCTACCTCCCCTCGGAGGAGTTTGCCCCGGAGGTGGTGAAGGAGGCGGATTGGCTGATTATTCGGAGTACCACGAAGTGCGGTCGAGCGCTTCTGGAGCACTCTCGGGTGCAGCTGATCACCTCGGCGACGATCGGTTTTGACCACATCGATACCCACTTCTGCCACCAGGCGGGCATCACTTGGTACAATGTGCCCCGGGCTGCAATGCCGAGGCGGTGGCACACTATTTTGCTACTGCCATAGCCATTAGAGCGGTGGAGTGTGGGTGGGATCCTCGTGGCAAGGTGATAGGGATTGTAGGGGTGGGCAACGTAGGGCGTAGGGTGGCACGAAATGCCCGGGCGCTGGGGATGGAGGTGCTCCTCAACGACCCCCCTAGGGCAAGGGCAGAGGGGTCGGCAGGCTTTGTCTCGCTCCAAGAGATAGCCACGAGGGCCGATATCATTGCTTTTCACGTACCACTTATTAAGGAGGGGGAGGATAAGACCGTGCACCTACTAGATGATAGGTTGGTAGATCTACTCCAAAGGAAACCGATCATCATGAATGCTTGTCGTGGTGCAGTGACCGATACCTCGGCCCTACTGAGGGGTTTGCGTGAAGGCAAAATCACAGACCTAGTGATGGACTGCTGGGAGGGGGAGCCAAATATCTCGCAAGAGCTACTGAAGCAGACTTGGCTAGGCACACCGCACATCGCTGGCTTCTCTGCTCAGGGGAAGGCCAATGGCGCGCGGACCTGCATAGAGCATGGTTTGGAGCACTTCGGACTAAAGCTCAGTAGCTCAGAGCCACTCTACCCAACCCCCTTGAGCGCTCCCCTACTACATCTCTCTAGTGACCAACCTCTATGGGAGGCACTCTTACAAACCTTTGGCATCAGAGGAGTGGACCGTACCCTTAGGGAGCGATCCCAAGAGTTTGAAACCCTTCGGCGAGAATACCACTACCCATACGAGCCCTCGGAGTACCAGCTCCGGAGATGTGAGATGGGGGAATGGGCAGAGGCAGCACAAGGAATTGGTTTTCAGATAATAGAGTAATGAAAATACTCCTCCTCAATACCTACCCGAGTGGGGGTGGTGCTGCAGTGGCGTGCCAGCGAACAATGGCACTCCTCTCACAGGCAGGGATGGAGGTACGTATGCTCACCATCACAGAGTTTGGTTGGCAACATCGGGTCAGTTTTCTTGCCGACTGCCTAGATACGCTCCGTACTGTCGGCTACCAACGCAAAAACCTCTTTCGCTTCTCCACCGCCCGCTATGGCCTGGACATTGCTCACCACCCATGGGTGGCGTGGGCGGAGGTAGTTCATATCCATTGGGTACAGCAAGGGTTTCTATCCGTCAAAGGTCTGGCAGAATTGCTCTCCATAAAAGGGAAACGGTTTTTCTGGACCCTCCACGACTTCTGGCCACTCACGGGCGGTTGCCATATCCCCTACTCCATAGGAGTAGATGGCGAGACCTCTTTTTGCCAAAGATTTACCGTGGGATGTGGAAGTTGTCCGCTTCTGGATAGCAAAAGCAAGCAGGACCATTCGAGTAGGCTTTTTCAGGCGAAAAAGGATCTTCCGCTTGAGCAAATACACCTCGTGGCGGTGAGTAATACGGTGGCGAAAGCAGCCGATGCCTCGCCCCTATTTAGGAAGAGTGCCATCACGGTGCTACACAATCCGATAGACCTGAAGCGGTTTTGCCCAAACACTGTCGAGGAGAAGGAGGAGAATAGTCTCTTACTCGTTGCCTCACGCATTGATGATCCCGTGAAAGGACCCGATTTATTAGTGCAAATGCTCCGAGAAGCAAAGGTACTCTCCGAAGAGTGGGCAAGCAGTGCAAGCATCACCTTGGTGGGGCAAATCAAAGATAAGTCTCTACTAGAGCAGATACCAATCCCCTACCGACATATCCCCCGAGCCGAGGGAGAGGAGCTGGTAAAGCTCTACCTAACGGCCTCCACCATCCTCTCCACCTCAAGATACGAGACGCTTGGGCAAACACTTGTGGAAGGCATCGCTTGTGGTACCCCTGCCATCGCCTTTGGCGTAGGTGGGATCCCCGATATCATTCGCCCGGAGAGTGGCAATGGTCAGCTCATTCAGCCATACGACACCACTGCCATGGCTCGTGCCGTGACACACACACCCACTCCAAAAGATAGAAAGCAGATTGCCGACACCGTCCGCTCCTTCGGCATCGATGCCATCGCCCCCCAGTTGCTCCACCTCTACACCCTCTAATCCCCACCTATTCGGACTTTAGCAAAACTTTAGTTCTTAAATCTGCTTCACGCCTATTTCACCTGCTTGTAAGGGGTTCAATACTACAAAATAGAGCAGGTTTCAAAGCACCAAAACCGCCCTTCAGAGGCGTATAGGTCAATTTGCAGGTTTTTTTGAAGAAGTTTTGTTCTATGGGTCAAATTGCAGGGTGCTTTTTGATGGTGAAGCAGAATTCTCTCGTTACCTTTACAAGGCACTATGAAGCGTAGTGGAGCTCTGCTGGGGAGCAACTCCATGAGGAATAGTAGTGTAACAGATGACAAGCATGAGCAGGATTTGCCCTCAGTTAGGGTAGATCCTGCTTTTCTTTCATGCTTAGAGTCTTGTTCCATGCCAAGAAAAACCCACAAATAAAGCGTTTCTTATTCTCCTTTGACATTCCACTATGATTGTTGAGATTCTTCTTGAGGTCTGTGAATGAACCCTCTATCTTATTGTTTGTATTTGGCATACCAGTACACTCTTGATACGTAAAGAGGTAAGGGAGATAATAGTCTATACTGTTCATTGCAGACCTAAGTCGTCGGTGTCTAAATCTCTTTTGTCCATTCTTCAGAATAGACCGTCTTTGAAGCGTTTCTGACCAAGTGTTTTTCCATTCTTCATAGCTCTTGACGAACTCCTCTTTTGGAGTAGTCGTTAGCCTATCCATCAATTCCTTGAGCGCTCTTGCAGCTTTAAGTCTCGGATTAAGAGTTAGATAGCGTCTCACTATTTGCTTCATATGGTATTGGCACATCTGAATCTTATAAGCTGAAAACAACTTAAAGAGAGACTGTTTCCCATCAATGATTATGCCCTTAATCTCATATCCTCTCTCTCGAATACTCTCGATAGCCACTTGGTAGTCCGCGATTGTCTCATTCTTTATGAAGGATAAATACAAAGGTCTTCCTGTGAATGAGTCAATAGCCAACATTATCCCCCAATTATGCCCCCAA
>QWCE01003079.1_pt1 | contig 21756 bp, 18 predicted proteins | sample 1972531 | NCBI WGS metagenome assembly QWCE01 (sample SAMN09866716, study PRJNA288562) | Human gut metagenome isolate term4_stool, whole genome shotgun sequencing... | reverse complement strand
TAGACAGACGAAAACGGATAAAGTAGATGCCCGCACGATTGCTTCTATTCTAATGTCTGATGTGAACTTAAAGTCCTACTCAGACATATCTTACCACAATGAAGAACTAAAGTCATTAACTCGTTATCGTTTTGATAAAGTAAAAGAACGTGCCAAGCTAAAGTCTTCCGTTTCAAGACTGATCTGTATCTTATTTCCTGAATTAGAAAAACTTGTTCCAACACTTCATATGGCATCTGTTTATGCATTGCTTTCCGAATTTCCCGGTGCTAAACAAGTTGCTAACGCTCATCTTACCAGACTTACAAATCTTCTTTCAGAAGCTTCTAAAGGTCGATATAGTAAAGATACTGCCATTACATTTAGAGACGCTGCCAGAACTTCTATCGGCTCAAATATGCCTGCAAAGTCACTGGAGCTGAAGCACACCATCAAGTTGATTAAGGAACTTGATTCAGAGATTGATGAAATCGAAAATGAAATCAAAATCATCATGGATGAAATTAATTCTCCAATTCTCAGTATTCCAGGTATCAACTATCGCAATGGATGAAATTAATTCTCCAATTCTCAGTATTCCAGGTATCAACTATCGCATGGGTGCAATGATTATTGCTGAGATTGGTGATTTCAGCCGTTTTGATCCTCCTGATAAAATCTTAGCTTATGCCGGTTTTTCGCCATCTACATATCAATCTGGACATCTGTATGGTGCTTACGCACATATGGAAAAACGTGGTTCCAGATACCTTCGATATGCTCTGTACAATGCAGCTAAGTATGTCTGCCACTGGGATCCAACATTTACAGCTTATCTTGCTAAAAAACGAGCAGAAGGCAAGCATTACAATGTTGCCATATCACATGCTGTAAAAAAGCTGATTCGAGTAATTTATCATCTGGAAAAAACAAATCAGCAATACATCAAAGCCTCTTAAGTCTTTCTAATTCAATACTGTTTTTTTTGAGCACCTATAACGATGCTTTTTTTGTCATGCAGTTTTCAAGGTTCAAAGAACTCTAACTGAGTTCAAAATATATCTAAAAATACATTTCTGTACTTTATTCAAAAAATATCATTTTAGGGCTTGACTTTTAATAGTTAGTCTCCTTTGGGCGTGTAAGATATTCACGTATAGCCTGTTTTCGTACTGTGTGTCATCACAGTCAATATCAGCTGAATCAATACGTCCTTCTATAATGTCAGAATATCTGTATTTCCTGAATGTGTCAAGGCTTATCAGGTGATATTCCTGCAAAAGCTTCATGTTGATTTCGGTATTAAAAACAGTCTTTCCAACATGGAAGTACAGTCTTTTGTCTTTCGGGCTTTTAAGTGAACTGCTGCTTTTTTCAAAAAATATGATGGTATGTACTTTTTTCATGTTTTCATAAGAAGGCTTGCTGGATGAACCATCAGCTGCTTGAGATGTTTCATTTCCGGCTTTCCCGGTCGCGGCATCGTCGTAATAATCGTTTCTTTGTCCTTCATTCATTCCCTGCAACATGCGGAACTGCCTTAATACAAGGTCAGCAGAATAACATGAGATTCTTGCTGCCGGAAAATCGTAAGGGACTTTCTGAATCTCAATATTTGTGATGCTGCCGTCATCAAGCCTTACAACCATATCCATAATTACAAAAGAATTAACAAATGCGTAACTGGTATCCGGAAACACCTCAATAACAGTTACATGCTGGCCGAGGATGCAGCTTACAAGCTCGGAAAGCCTTGCCCTTGATTCAACCGGGTTAAATATCATTTTAAAAAATGGGTCATATAAGAGGGGCAGGGTTTTCTTTCCGGCAAAAACGGTCAAACCACTCTTTGTCAGACATGAGATATCCATACAGATGTTTGGTTGATGGATTATCTGCAAGAGAATGCAGTGCGGCTTCGTAATTGCGAAGAGCATCAGGATTATCCGACATATCAAAATTGCCCACTGCATCAGATATAACGACATTATTATCATCGTTATAAAAAGAAAAGCTGTTTTGTTTATTTTTCAATAAGAATCCTTAACATCGATGTTTTTCCTTTCACGTCAAAAATGTAAAGTGACTTGATTTTAATAGTATAAATTACAAAAATATATAAATATGCATATCTATAAATATACTTATAACATATATATAATGATTTTACAAGTAAAAATGTGTAAAAATATTTTGATTTTACAGATAGTCTGTTATAATTAAATAACAAATAGGTAATTGCGAAACCGGATAAAAGTACCGGAACTTACAGCGGTGGCATGAAATTAAATAGCAAAATATGTGAGGAAATAGGTATGGCTGCAAAATTAAATAAAATTACAATATATATCACATCAATAGAAGTATTTTTTAATAGGGATGCTGATGGCAATAGAGTGTTTGATGAAAAATTATATAAAAAAGCATATAATATTGTTACTGAAGTGCGACGTAGTAAAGCTGACAAATTGAGATTTAATGAGGATAAATGCCGTTGTATTGCCGCTGGATTGTTATTAAATTATGCTTTAAGACAAGAAAAAGTGGATAATCATAGTGAAATTGTAATGGTGGATATAATTAAGGCATGTGATGGATATGATAAATCATATGATTATAAAATTAAATATCAGAAAAAAGGTAAACCTTATTTTAAAGATTACAAAGAATTGAATTTTAATATTACACATTCAGGAAAATATGTTGCATGTGCTATTTCTGATAAACCGATAGGAATTGATATGGAAGGAAACAGAAAAGATGTATGCAGCGTTGCAAGACGTTTTTTTAATAAAGATGAATCTGAATGGGTGTGCATGGCTGAGTCGGAATCGGAACAGAAAGAAAGATTTTTGAAAATATGGACATTTAAAGAAGCATATTCAAAGATGACAGGTGATGGAATCGCATTATGTTTAAAACAGCCATATTTTCAAGGCTTAAAAAATCTGAATGTGATAGAAAAATCATTTGAGGAGTATAGAATATGTGTTGTCAAAAAATAAATTTATTATACTTATGTATGGTTATCAAATCATATTTTTAATTAGAAAAATCCCGGCAAAGTAGTATTATGAGGTGTCACCTCAGATCTTTACCGGGATTTATTTATTTTTATTTATTTTCCTGATAATCAAGAGCTGCTTTGATAAATCCTCTGAAAAGCGGATGTGGTCTGTTAGGACGAGACTTTAATTCAGGATGTGCCTGAGTTGCAAGGAACCATGGATGTGAAGGAATTTCAACCATCTCAACGATTCTTCCGTCAGGAGAAATACCTGAAAGCTTCATGCCGTTTTCTGTAAGAACTTTTCTGTAATCATTATTAACTTCATAACGATGACGATGACGCTCATGAATCTGCTCTTCACCATAAAGCTCGTAAGCCTTGCTTGTTTTATCAAGAACACAAGGATAAGAGCCAAGTCTTAATGTGCCACCGATATCATCAATGCCTTCCTGATCAGGCATAAGATGAATTACAGGGTGTGTAGTATCCGGCTTTAATTCAACGCTGTGTGCATCTGTATAACCGATTACATCTCTTGCAAATTCAACGATAGATAACTGCATTCCGAGGCAGAGACCAAGGAATGGTACATTGTGTTCTCTTGCATAGCGGATTGCCTGAATCTTGCCTTCAATACCTCTGTCGCCGAAACCACCAGGAACAAGGATTCCTGATACATCGCCAAGAATTTCAGCTGCATTTTCAGCTGTAACAGTTTCTGAATCAACCCATTTGATAGTTACATCAGCTGAATTGTATACACCGCCGTGCTTTAATGCTTCGACTACACTGATGTAAGCATCGTGAAGCTGTATATATTTACCAACAAGGGCAACAGTAACTTTCTTTGTAGGATTTTTCCATGCTTTACACATTGCACGCCATTCGTCAAGATCCGGTTCTGGACAGTCAAGCTGGAGACATTCACATGCAACCTGTGCAAGGTGTTCATCTTCCATTGCAAGTGGTGCATCATAAAGAATTTCAACATCAAGATTCTGAAGTACGTGTGACTTAGGTACGTTACAGAATAAAGCAATCTTATCCTTAATTCCAGGTTCAAGAGGATGCTCAGTACGGCATACAAGAATATCCGGCTGGATACCCATTCCCTGAAGTTCTTTTACACTTGCCTGTGTCGGCTTTGTCTTCATCTCACCTGAAGCCTTGAGGTAAGGTATGAGAGTAACGTGACAAAGGATAGCATTCTCACGTCCTACTTCGTGCTGGAACTGACGGATTGCTTCAAGGAAAGGCTGGCTTTCGATATCACCTACAGTACCACCGACTTCGATGATGGCAATCTTAGTTTTATCATCTGAGTAGTCGCGGTAAAATCTGCTTTTGATTTCGTTAGTGATATGAGGAATAACCTGAACAGTGCCTCCACCAAAATCACCGCGGCGTTCTTTCTGAAGAACTGACCAATAAACCTTACCTGTAGTTACGTTAGAATTTTTATTAAGACTTTCGTCAATGAATCTTTCATAATGTCCGAGGTCAAGGTCAGTCTCGGCTCCATCATCGGTAACAAATACTTCACCATGCTGAATAGGATTCATGGTGCCTGGGTCGATATTGATATATGGATCAAACTTCTGCATAGTTACTGAAAAACCGCGGGCTTTCAATAAACGTCCTAATGACGCAGCAGTTATTCCTTTTCCAAGTCCTGAAACGACACCACCGGTGACGAATACATATTTTACGGGCATTATTTCCTCCATTCTGCCGGGTTGCGGCTGTAAAAAATTGTTATTAAAAATACATTAAAAATAAATATCCGGCAGCACAAAATAAAACACTACCGGGACAAATCATTTAATATTTAAAACCATTATACAACGAGTCGTTATTAATTTCCACATATTTTTTCAAAATAAATAGATAAATATATTACAGAGGGGCATGATAAAATTATAAAGTTAGTATAAAATAAGTAAAATTAGTTGTTTTTGATTGATTTATAAAATATTAATCTATATAATTAAGAAGACAATCATATTATTTTTTGATAATAAACTCAGCAATATACATAAGTGCTGTTTTATTATAAAATTAGAAATGGAGAATATATGGGAAACTGGGAAAATGATAACAGAAATTCCGGCGATAATGTAAATGGCAGACCACTTAATAACGGCAATGGCAGTAATCCGTCACCGGATAATAATAATAACCGTAACGGACAGGGGTATGGCGGATATAATCCACAGGGTAACGCCGGCGGTAATGGTTATAACGGCGGATATGGCAATAATGGCGGTAATGGCTATAACAGCGGTAACAGAGGTTACAACGGAATGCCTAACGGACCGCAGGGAGGACCTAATGGGTATGGACCGGGTAATTATAACAACTATAATAATTACAATAATGGACCGGGCAATAACCGCAATAATAATGGCAACAGAGGCGGCGGAAGAAATAATAATAACGAGAAGAAGCCAAAGAACTGGAATACAATAATACTGCTTACGATAGCATGTGTTGTTACATTTATCGGTATCACATTTCTTAATGGAATGTTAAAGAATGCAACATATAAAGAGATTTCATATTCTGAATTTCTTAATATGATTGATGAGAACAAGATTTCAAAAGTTAAGTTTGAACAGGATAGAATTATAATAACTCCTTCAGATGATACGATTGAAGATACCGCAATGGGAAAGATTAAGTACACATATTACACAGCATATATTAATGATGATGAACTTGTGCAGACATTGAAGGAACATTCAGATATTACAATAGCAGGTTATATTCCTGACTCAAGTTCATCTGTTATAGATTTCCTTCTTGTATATGTACTTCCATTGCTGCTTATGATATTCCTTTTCTCATTCATATACAGAAAGATTGCAAAAGGAAGCGGTATGATGGGCGGCATGGGTGTCGGCAAAAATACTGCCAAAGTATATGTACAGAAGAAGACAGGTGTTACATTTAAAGATGTTGCCGGTCAGGATGAGGCAAAAGAATCACTTACAGAGATTGTCGATTTCCTTCATAATCCTGATAAATATGCAAGAATAGGTGCTAAGCTTCCAAAGGGTGCACTTCTTGTAGGACCTCCGGGTACAGGTAAGACACTCCTTGCAAAAGCGGTAGCTGGTGAAGCTAATGTGCCGTTTTTCTCTCTTGCAGGTTCAGATTTCGTAGAGATGTTTGTCGGTGTGGGTGCGTCAAGAGTAAGAGATTTGTTTAAAGAAGCACAGAAGCTTGCACCATGTATTATTTTCATTGATGAGATTGATGCAATCGGCAAGAGTCGTGATTCGAGATATGGCAGTGGAAATGACGAGCGTGAACAGACATTGAACCAGCTCCTTGCGGAGATGGATGGTTTTGATTCATCTAAGGGACTTTTTATTCTTGCTGCGACTAACAGACCGGAAGTGCTTGATAAGGCACTTTTAAGACCGGGGCGTCTTGACAGAAGAATTATTGTAGATAAACCGGATTTAAAGGGAAGAATAGATACACTTAAGGTTCATTCAAAAGATGTTCTTATGGACGATACTGTTGATTTGGAAGCAATCGGACTTGCGACAAGTGGTGCTGTTGGTTCAGACCTTGCAAATATGATTAATGAGGCTGCTATTGCAGCCGTCAAGGATGGCAGAAATGTAGTTTCACAGAAAGACCTTTTTGAGGCTGTCGAAGTTGTAATTGCAGGTAAAGAGAAGAAAGACAGGATTCTTAGCCGTGAGGAAAAGAGAACTGTCGCATACCATGAAGTGGGTCATGCACTTATTACAGCATTAAAGAAAGATGCTGAACCGGTCCAGAAGATTACTATTGTTCCAAGAACAATGGGTTCACTTGGTTATGTAATGCAGGTGCCTGAGGAAGAGAAGTATCTTATGACAAAAGATGAGCTTATGGCAAGGCTTGTCACACTTCTTGGCGGACGTGCTGCAGAAGAGATTGTATTTGATACTGTTACAACCGGTGCATCAAATGATATTGAAAAGGCTACACAGATGGCAAGAGCCATGATTACACAGTATGGCATGTCAGAAAAATTTGGTCTTATGAGTCTTGAGACAGTTGAAAACAAGTATCTCGACGGTAATGCAAGACTTAACTGTTCAGATGAGACAGCAGCCATAATTGATGAAGAAGTAAAAGATTTATTGAAGAGATGTTTTGAAGAAGCTAAACAGCTTCTTTCAGAAAACAGGGATGTCCTTGATGAAATTGCCAAGTTTCTTTATGAGAAAGAGACAATTACAGGTAAGGAATTTATGAAGATTTATAGAGAAGTAAAAGGAATTCCGGAACCGGTGGACACAAGTGCAATGTCTAAGTCAGAAAAAGTTGCAGAGAGCGTAACATTTGCAGAAGACGGAAGTTATTCGTCAACTGTAAGCGGTCCTGTAGATGATTTCTGGGATAATGTTGGAAAAAATAAATCGAACAGCGATGAGAATAATTCTGGAAAACAGGAAGATTCTCAAGATACAGAAAACACAAAAAACAGTACAAATAATTAAAATATGTTTCAGAAAAAGGGGTAATAATGGAATTTACACATTTACATGTCCATACGGAGTATTCGCTTCTTGATGGTTCAAGCAAGATAAAAGAGATTACATCAAGAGCAAAAGAGCTTGGAATGAAGAGTCTTGCAATAACTGACCACGGAGTAATGTACGGTGTGATAGATTTCTACAAAGCAGCAAAAGAAGTTGGCATAAAGCCGATTCTTGGATGTGAGGTATATGTTGCCCCGGGTTCAAGATTTGATAAGCAGCCGGGAGAATCAGAGAGCAGATATTATCATCTGGTCCTCCTTGCTGAAAATAATACCGGATACAAAAATCTTATGAAAATTGTTTCAAGAGGATTCACGGAAGGATTTTATTATAAGCCGCGTGTTGATTATGAAGTGCTGGAGCAATTTCATGAGGGTATTATCGCATTAAGTGCGTGTCTTGCAGGTGAAGTACAAAGATATCTTGCAAGAGGCATGTACGAGGCAGGTTGTGAGGCAGCAAAGCGGTATGAAGGTATTTTTGGTAAAGGTAATTTCTTTCTTGAACTGCAGGATCATGGAATCCCTGAACAAAAGTATGTCAATCCCCAGTTAATCCGCATGTCGCAGGAATTGGGGATTGATTTAGTATGTACCAATGATGTGCATTATACATATGCACAGGATGCTGATGCACATGATATTCTTCTTTGTATACAGACAGGTAAAAAAGTTACAGATGAAAACAGAATGAGATATGACGGTGGACAGTATTATCTTAAATCGCCGGAAGAAATGGCAGAACTGTTTCCGTATGCACCACAGGCTCTTGAAAATACATGCAAAATAGCTGAAAGATGTAATGTTGAGATTGAATTTGGCGTAACAAAAGTACCGCACTTTGAGGTACCGCAGGGGTTTGATTCATGGACATATCTCAATCATCTTTGTAATGAGGGCATGAAACGAAGATATCCGGATGCAGCTGAAGAAAAAAAGAAGCGTCTTGAGTACGAATTGTCGGTTATTCACAAGATGGGTTATGTAGATTATTTCCTTATAGTATGGGACTATATTAATTATGCAAAGACTCATGGGATAGCTGTAGGACCGGGAAGAGGTTCAGCAGCGGGAAGCATTGTATCATATTGCCTTGGAATAACAGACATTGACCCGATAAAGTATAGTCTTATTTTTGAACGTTTCCTTAATCCGGAGCGAGTATCAATGCCCGATATTGACGTGGATTTCTGCTATGAGAGACGACAGGAAGTTATAGATTATGTAGTGGAAAAATATGGAAAGGATTGTGTTGTTCAGATTGTAACATTCGGAACGATGGCGGCAAGAGCTGTAATAAAGGATGTTGGACGAGTGCTTGATCTTCCTTATGCAATGGTTGATAATATTGCAAAAATGGTACCTAGAGAAATAGGAATAACAATAGATAAAGCAATACAGGAAAATCCGGATTTGCGTAATGCATATGAAAATGATGCACAGGTCCATGATTTAATTGATAAGAGTAAACGACTTGAAGGATTACCTCGTCATGCGTCAATGCATGCGGCTGGCGTGCTTATAAGCCAGAAAGCCGTAGATGAGTATGTTCCTGTGGCGACAGGGGCAGACGGTGCTGTAGTGGCACAGTTTGTTATGACAACGCTTGAAGAACTTGGCCTTTTAAAGATGGATTTTCTGGGGCTTAGAACACTTACAGTAATTCAGGATGCCGAAAAGCTGGCGAGAAAGAAAAATCCGGAATTTTCAATAGATAATATTAATTATGAAGATAAAAATGTCTATGACATGATAAGCACCGGTAAATGTGAAGGTATATTCCAGCTTGAAAGTGCGGGAATGAAGAACTTCATGAAAGAATTAAAGCCGCAGAGCATAGAAGACCTGATAGCCGGAATATCGCTTTACAGACCGGGACCTATGGATTTCATTCCACAGTATATAAAAGGAAAGAATAATCCAGGAGATATTACGTATGACTGTCCTATGCTTGAACCGATATTAAAGCCGACATACGGCTGTATTGTATATCAGGAGCAGGTAATGCAGATAGTGCGTGACCTCGCCGGATATTCGCTTGGACGAAGTGACCTTGTCCGTCGTGCAATGTCTAAGAAAAAGACGTCTGTCATGGAAAAAGAAAGGCAGAATTTCATATATGGCAATCCGGAGGAAAATGTACCGGGTTGTATAAGTAATGGAATAGATGAAAAAACGGCTAATAAGATTTACGATGATATGATTGACTTTGCAAAGTACGCATTTAATAAGTCACATGCGGCATGTTATGCGGTTGTTGCGTATCAGACAGCATATTTAAAGACATATTACCCAGTGGAATTTATGGCGGCTCTTATGACGTCTGTTGTCGATAATACTGATAAGGTGGCGGGTTATATCTATGCATGCCGTCAGATGAATATACAGATGCTTCCTCCTGACGTAAATACTTCGGATATGGAATTTTCGGTTGAAGACAATGCGATAAGATTCGGTCTTTCAGCTGTAAAATCGCTTGGAAGACCGACGATAAAAGCTATAATTGATGAAAGAAATAAAAGCCGTTTTACAAGTATGCAGGATTTTATAAGCAGATTGTATACAGACTTAAACAAGCGTACGCTCGAAAATCTTATAAAATCGGGGGCGTTTGACACGTTTGGAAATAACAGACGCCAGATGATGAGCGTTTATGCACGCATGCTTGATAATGAGGCAAAGCAGGGAAAAGATGCGATTTCGGGACAGATGTCGCTTTTTGACCTTGTTGATGAGAGTGAAAAATCACAATTTGAGATAAAAATGCCAGATGTAAGTGAGTATACAAAGGAAGATATTCTTGCATTTGAAAAAGAAGTGCTGGGAGTCTATGTAAGCGGACATCCGCTTGATGAATATGCTGCTATGTGGAAAAAACATATTTCAGCAATGTCCACAGATTTTGAGCTTGATGATGAGACAGGTGAGCCGAAAGTCAAAGTGGATTCAAAGGCAACAATCGGCGGCATGATTATGGCAAAATCGGTGAAACCTACAAAAACAGGGCAGCTTATGGCATATCTTACAATAGAGGATTTGGTGGGAACTGTTGAAGTAATTGTATTTCCGAGGACATTTTCGACATATAGGAATATAATAGAAGGAACTGATAAATTATTCATAACAGGCAGAGTTAATGCTAATGCAGATGAAAATGCGAAGCTTATATGCGAAAGCGTAGTCCCTTTTGAAGATGTTCCGCGAAAATTATGGATAAGATTTGCAAGCGAGGAAGAATATCTTAAAAAAGCAGCAGATTTAGCGGAAGAATTAAAATATTCAGACGGAAAAGATTCAATTATAATTTACTGCACAAAAGAAAATAAGAGGATTGCACTTCCACAGAGCAGAAATATCAGGATTACACCTGATATTCTGGCATCACTCAGGGCACAGTACGGTATTAAAAATGTTGAAACAACATAGTTGAAATACGGACGCGATTGCGGTAATATTATTTTAAGATATTCATAGGAAGAGCAGAAAGGAAGGAGTAGTTATGGCAAAGGAAATAAAAACAATTGGTGTTTTAACAAGCGGTGGTGATGCACCGGGAATGAATGCAGCGATAAGAGCTGTTGTCAGAACTGCACTGAACAAAGGGCTTAAAGTTAAAGGCATACAAAAAGGATATAATGGTCTTATTAATGATGAAGTTATAGACATGGATAAGAAGAGCGTTTCTGATATTATCCAGAGAGGCGGAACTATTCTTTACACAGCAAGATGTCTTGAGTTTATGACTGCAGATGGACAGAAAAAGGCAGCAGAAGTATGCAAAAAGCACGGCATTGATGGCATAGTTGTAATTGGCGGTGACGGCTCATTTCGAGGTGCACAGAAGCTTGCTGAGAATGGTGTCAACACAATTGGACTTCCGGGAACAATTGACCTGGATATAGCATGTACTGATTACACAATAGGATTTGATACAGCTGTAAATACTGCCATGGAAGCTATTGATAAAATTCGTGATACATCTACATCACATGAAAGATGCAGTATTATTGAAGTAATGGGTAGAAATGCAGGTTATATAGCACTCTGGTGTGGTATTGCCAATGGTGCAGAAGATATTCTTCTTCCGGAAAGATATGATAATGACGAGCAGGCTATTATTAATCATATTATTGAAGGACGTAAGAAAGGCAAGAAACATCATCTTATTATTAATGCTGAAGGTATAGGCCACTCAACAGGTATGGCAAGACGTATTGAGGCAGCAACAGGCATTGAGACAAGAGCTACTATACTTGGTTACATGCAAAGAGGTGGTTCTCCGACATGTAAGGACAGAATGTATGCATCTGTAATGGGCTCATATGCAGTTGATCTGCTTGTTGAAGGCAAGAGCAACCGTCTTGTTGCATACAAGAATGGCAAATTCGTTGATTTTGATATAGATGAAGCACTTGCAATGAAGAAAGATATTAATGAGTATGAATTTAATATAAGTGCACTGCTTTCAAAGTAAAATTGTGCAGATTTGTTAAATAATAATGCATAATATGTGCAGCAGTGGTTTTAAGACTTTAATATAAAAAGTAAACAGGAAAAATATATGATAACAAGTACAGGAAGTTCACAGGTTAAACGTGTAATCCAGCTTCAGAAGAAGTCAAAAATAAGAAAAGAAAACAGTCAGTTTGTTGTCGAGGGTGTCAAGATGGTGTGTGAAGCACCATTTGACCGTGTTGAAAAAGTATATATGTCAGAAAGATTTGCAACTGACAATGAGGATTTTGTCAAGAAACTTGGAATGAGTGATGACAAAGTTGAGACAGTTGCAGATAACGTATTTGCACATATGTCTGATACACAGACTCCGCAAGGCGTTATGGCTGTTATTAATATGAAAGAATACAGTGTTGATGATATTATCAAAGCCGGTTCTGACAGAAAACCTCTTATAATAGCAATAGAAAATCTTCAGGATCCCGGCAATCTCGGAACTATAGTAAGAATGGCTGAGGGAGCCGGTGTCACTGGCATTGTTATAAGTTCTAATGCCGTTGATATATATAATCCAAAGACGATACGTTCAACTATGGGGTCAATATACAGAGTTCCGTTTGTTTATGCTGCTGATTTTATAGGTGCAATTGAACTGATGAAAAAGAACGGAATTAATGTTTATGCGGCTCATCTTGACGGAAGTTGTGAGTATACGGAGGCTGATTATACAAAGTCAAGTGCATTTCTTATTGGAAATGAAGGCAATGGACTTACTGATGCGGCTTCTAAGGCTGCAGATAATCTTATAAAAATCCATATGGAAGGTAAGGTTGAATCGTTAAATGCTGCAATAGCCTGTACAGTGCTTACATATGAAGCTATGCGTCAGAGACGGAGTTAATGACATTAATTTGTAAATATTTTAGAAATATAAAAAAATAATAAATTTTTAAGATAAGGGCTTCCAAAACACGTGGAAGCCCTTGTTTTATGCCATTTTTTAACAGATTTGACAAAGAAGCGTAACTTTGCTACAATACATCTGTAACAAAATGTAACAATTCCGTAACATTTTGTTTAGGCATAACAAATGCCGGAAAGGGAAAGCTTTATGAAACTTAGAAGTAGCAAAGCGGCAATTTGCACGGGGGCAGCCGTAGTTATGTTCCTTATGCCGGTTGTACCGGAAGTGGCAGTCGCAAAAACTACCTATGAGCAACCAGAAAGTACAGTACAATTCGATACAGAACTGAGACAGGCGTCTTACACTGTTAATGTGTCAGACATCGTTGCGACAGGTTATGTGGAGGAAAAAGAAACGGGGATGTATGCAGGTATGGCAATAGCCATAGCTGATCCTTATACTCAGGTGTATGCAATGGCCGATGAGAATTCAGAGGTTGTAGGTCAGATGGGACAAAACAGCATTGCATCTGCAGAAGAGATTGTCGGAGAATGGACAAAGATTGTATCCGGTAATCTTACAGGATTTGTTAAGACAAGTGAATTATGTTTTAATGAAGAAGCACAGGCACTTGGAAGCAGCTTAGGAGATGTGAGTGCTACAGTTGTGGCTGACAGTGCGGCATTATATTTAACAGCTGACAAGTCACAGGCAGCAGATTTTGCAGCCAACGGAACACAATTCAAGGCAGTCGGCAAAAAAGGAAGCATGATTGCGGTAGAGTACGGTGAGTCAAAGGCATATGTGTATGCTGACCAGGTAAGCATAGAATATGCGGCAGGAACCGGATATACCAACGAAGAGATAGAAAATATAAAGGCTGAGGAAGAGGAGCAGAGACGTCAGGCAGAAGAGGCTGAACGTGAAGCTGCAAGAAAAGCCGAAGAAGAAAGAACTGCCAGAATTGAAGCAGCTATGACAGATGTAGGTGTTTCATATAATCCGACAATGGAAGCAAGTGCAGAAGAAGTATGGCTTCTTGCATGTGTCATTGACTGGGAATCAGGCTGGGAACCATATGAAGGCAAACTTGCTGTAGCCAATGTTGTATTAAACAGAGTAAGAAACTCAAGATATGACAATACAATTACAGGCGTTATTTATGCAAGAAGCCAGTTTTCAGGTGTATCTGACGGATATGGCAATGCAAGTTCAACATTTCAGGCAAGACTCGATGCAGGTCCAAGAACACAGGAGTGTCTGGAAGCAGCAATGGAAGCATTGTCAGGTGTGAACAATATAGGCTCATATACATCATTCAGATCAGTTTCAATTGCAAACTATGATGCATATTCAAGCTTTACAATAATAGGAGGTCATGTTTTTTATTAAGATAATTAACGGCATCTTAATAAATATGGCTGATGTAAGATAAAAATTGAATTATTATATATATTTAATCCGGGACAGACTGAGTATTTGCTAGGCTGTCCCGGATTTTCTTTCTATATTGCACACAGACATGATTTATGATACACTATACCACAAATATGTATATTTGGAATGGAGATAAAGATAGCTATGGATTTGACAGGACGCGATTTTTTAACTTTAAAAGACTATACACCGGATGAGATTGAATTTCTTATTAATCTGGCAGGAGAACTTAAAGAAAAGAAAAAGAAGGGTGTAGTTGAACAGCCGTTAATCGGCAAGAATGTTGCACTTATATTTGAAAAGACAAGTACAAGAACACGTTGTTCATTTGAAGTGGCAGCACATGACCTTGGAATGGGCACTACATATCTTGACCCTAAAGGTTCCCAGATTGGCAAGAAAGAGAGTATTGCCGATACAGCAAGAGTTCTTGCAGGAATGTATGATGGAATAGAATATCGTGGATTCGGTCAGGAAATTGTTGAGGAGCTTGCAAAACATTCAAAAGTACCTGTCTGGAATGGTCTTACTAATGAATATCATCCTACACAGATGCTTGCAGATATGCTTACAATTCGTGAGAAACTTGGACATTTAAAAGGTGTTAAGTTTGTATACATGGGTGATGCACGTTACAACATGGGTAATTCACTTATGATAGTATGTGCAAAGCTTGGTCTTCATTTCACTGCATGCACAACAAAAGAATATTTTCCAAATGATGAGCTTGTTGCACAGTGTAAGGAATGGGCAAAGGCAAGTGGTGGTTCAGTTACATTATGTGAAGATGTGAAGGAAGCAACTAAGGATGCAGATGTAATATATACAGATGTATGGGTTTCAATGGGTGAACCTGACGAAGTATGGGAAGAAAGAATCAAAGCACTTTTACCATATCAGGTTAATCGTGCAGTTATGGAAAATGCATCAAAAAATGCCATTTTCATGCATTGTCTTCCTGCATTTCATGATTTAAAGACAACAATCGGTGCTCAGATTCATGATAAATTCGGACTTGATGAGATGGAAGTTACAGATGAAGTATTTGAATCATCACAGTCTGTGGTATTTGACGAAGCCGAGAACAGAATGCATACAATCAAAGCTGTTATGGCAGCTACGCTTGGTGCATACAAATAAAATATACTATAAAAAATAATGCGGAGGCAGAATTGATATGTATTATACAACCAGTGGTGCATACAGAAAATCAAAAATGATTATAGATTATGCCAATATAGCTCTGACAGTGTGTGTTGGCGTAATGTTTATCCTGATATTATTTTTCAGAAGCAGCAGCGGAATAATATTTCCATTGATATTTCTTGCAGGCTGTCTCGTTAATGCATTGACATCTGCCAAACGTTTTATGGAAAAAAATAAAGTGGCAGGTGTTATTCTGGCAATTACAGCGGTAGTATTATTGGTTTTGTCAGCAATGTGTTTTGCAGCAGTATTGAAATAGTAAGGTGGCTTCACATGAAAACAAAAATTTTAAAAATATTAAGAAATGCAGACGGTTTTGTTTCGGGACAGGCAATATGTGAAAGCCTCGGAGTATCAAGAACTGCTGTATGGAAAGTTATTAATCAGCTGAAAGAAGAAGGTTATGAATTTGATGCGGTGTCCAATAAAGGATACCGTATTGTAAACTATCCTGATATTTTGACGAAGTCAGAAATAGAAAGCCAGCTGGATAAAAATGATATTATAAAAAAAATAGTGTTTTTTGATGAAACAGATTCAACTAACAACCGTGCAAAAAAAGCTGCGGAAGAAGGCGAAGAATCGGGAACTCTCTTTATAACTGAATGTCAGACAGGTGGACGTGGAAGAAGAGGAAGAAACTGGGTTTCTCCACCGGGAAGCGGAATCTGGATGACACTTCTTATACGCCCGGATATAAGACCGGATGAGGCATCAATGCTTACGATAGTTGCAGCTATGGCTGTTTCGTCTGCAATAACAAAGGTTACAAAATATGATGCCAAAGCAATTTTGTCTGATGAGAAGGACATTTCGTTTGCGGATAACAAGATAGAGCAATGCAAAATAAAATGGCCTAATGATATAGTTCTTGATAAAAAGAAAATATGCGGTATTTTAACGGAGATGAGTGCCGAACCCGACCATGTCAATTATGTTGTTACAGGCATAGGCATAAATGTCAATACGACTGAATTTGCCGACGAGATAAAAGATATGGCATCGTCAATATTTGTACAGACAGGTGTAAGAATAAAAAGAAGCCATGTTGTTGCACAGTTTGCACATGATTTTACGGAATATTTTAATAGATTTATAAAGACACAGGATTTGAGCCTGCTCGTTGATGATTATAATAAAATGCTTATTAATGCAGGAAAGACTGTGCGTATCGAGGAGAGAGGAGATGCATATACTGCCGAGGCGTATGGAATAGACAATGAAGGCAGGCTTATTGTAAAGGTGGATGATACAGGTGAGGAAAAGAAAATAATAGCCGGTGAAGTATCGGTGAGAGGATTATATGGATATGTTTGATGAAGAAGTTGTATTATGTGCTTCAAGTGCATATGAAAAGAAATTTTATCTGAATGAAGAATTTTCGAGACTTCCTGAAGATATAAAAAATGAACTTAAAATAATGTGTGTTCTTTTTACAGAAGAAGTGGGAGGAATACTTGAACTTGTATTTGACGAGGAAGGTAATCTTTTATTCAGAACAGATGCAGATGAAAATGATTTGCTATATGATGATATTGCATGCGGAATGCTTATAAAGAAGATGCAGTACGAAAAAAGAGAGCTGCTTGAATCACTCGAAATGTTTTACAGAGTATTTTTCCTCGGCGAGGACGGACAATGAAAATAGGAAATGTCAAGATAGAAAATAAAGTATTTCTTGCACCTATGGCGGGTGTTACAGATTTGCCGTTCAGGCTTTTATGCCGCGAGATGGGCTGTGGGCTTTTGTATACAGAAATGGTTAGTGCAAAAGCTATTTTGTACAATAATAAAAATACAGACGCACTTCTTCGTGTGACTGAAGCGGAAAATCCGATAGCAGTACAGCTTTTTGGTTCAGACCCGCAGATTATGGCAGATATGGCAAAAAGACTTGAAGAAAGACCATTTGATGTAATAGATGTCAATATGGGATGTCCGGTTCCAAAGGTTGTAAATAATGGAGAAGGTTCGGCACTTATGAAAAATCCTGTGCTTGTCGGCCAGATTGTTGAGGCTATGGCAAAGGCAGTAAAAAAGCCTGTTACAGTAAAGATTCGTGCGGGATTTAATGATAAGAGCCTTAATGCACCAGAGATTGCACATGTTATTGAAGAATCAGGCGGTGCGGCGGTTGCTGTTCATGGCAGAACGAGAGAGCAGTATTATTCTGGGCATGCTGACTGGAATATAATCAAAAAAGTAAAAGATACTGTATCAATTCCCGTAATAGGCAATGGTGACATACTCACAGGTGAAGATGCGATACGCATGTTTAAAGAGACCGGCTGTGATGCAGTTATGATTGGCCGCGGAGCAAGAGGAAATCCGTGGATATTTAATCAGATAAATGAATATCTTAATAATGGGACAACAATAAAGCCACCGGCAATTAACGAAATTCATGATATGATTTTAAGACATGCTTCAATGCTTATAGAGGCAAAGGGCGAATATACAGGAATCCGTGAGATGAGAAAGCATTTTGCATGGTATACGGCAGGAATGAAGCATGCGGCAGTATTAAGAAATGAAGTGAATCAGGTGGAACACTTTAAGGAGCTTGAAAGCCTGTGTGAGCGTCTGGTTTTACATTATTGACAGAAGAAAAAGTGTAGTGTATAATATTGTGACTGGTTTTAATAAACAAATAAAATTTTAGTATATAAATGGGAAAGGTGAAGGAATTATGGCAGAGAAGCAGTTTCTTACAAAAAAAGGTTATGAGGAAAGAGTAGCATTACTTGAGAATCTCAAGGTAGTCAGAAGAAAGGAAGTTGCACAGAAGCTCAAGGAAGCAAGAGAGCAGGGCGACTTATCAGAGAATGCCGAGTATGATGCAGCAAAGGACGAGCAGCGTGATATCGAGGCACAGATTGTTGAACTTGAAAACATTTTAAAGAATGCAGAGATTATTCAGGATAACGATAAGAGCAAAGACAAGATTAAGATGGAAAGTGTTGTAAAGCTTCATGATGTAGAATATGATGAGGATATTGAGTATACAATCGTAGGTTCTTCAGAAGCAGACAGCTTAAATAATAAGATTTCTAACGAGTCACCACTTGGAGCAGCTTTAATTGGCAAGAAAGTGGGAGATACAGTTAAGATTGAAGCACCTGTAGGTGAGATTGAATATAAGATTATTTCGGTAGACAATGACTAATTAATCGAATTTATTTTAAGGAGAGACACAAAGTTGGCAGATAATAAGAATACACAGGCAACGGATGTTAATGAACAGATTAAGATTCGTATGGATAAATTAAAGGCTCTTCAGGATGCCGGCAAGGATCCATTTCAGATTACAAAGTATGATGTAACACACCATACAGATGAAATCAGAGCTATCTACGAAGCTCATGAGAAGGAACTTCTTGGTGACAGACCAGCGGTAAATACTGAAGGATTAGACGAGCAGCAGGCAAGAGAAGCAGTTAATGCTGATTATAATGAGAGAAGAGCTATTATGGATGCTTCTCCTATAGAAGTAAGCTTCGCCGGACGTATGATGTTCAAGAGAGTAATGGGTAAGGCATCTTTCTGTAACATTGCAGACCTCAAGGGTAAAATGCAGGCTTATATTTCAAAGGATGCAATCGGCGAAGAAGCATATGCAGACTTCAAGAAGTCTGATATTGGTGATATTTTCGGTGTTAAGGGATTTATTTTCAGAACTAAGACAGGAGAGATTTCTGTTCATGTTGAAGAACTTACGCTTCTTTCAAAGAGCCTTCAGGTACTTCCTGAGAAGTTCCACGGTATTACTGACACTGATATGAGATACCGTCAGAGATATGTTGATTTGATTATGAATCCTGAAGTTAAGGATACATTTGTTAAGCGTTCAAAGATTATCAAGGAAATCAGAAATTTCCTTGACGGCAGAAACTTTATGGAAGTTGAGACACCTACACTTGTGTCTAATGCCGGCGGTGCTGCTGCAAGACCATTTGAGACTCATTACAATGCACTTAATGAGGATGTTAAGCTTCGTATTTCATTGGAACTGTACCTTAAAAGACTTATTGTTGGTGGTCTTGAGAGAGTTTATGAAATTGGACGAGTATATCGTAACGAAGGTGTTGATACAAGACACAATCCTGAGTTTACACTTATGGAACTCTATCAGGCATATACAGATTATGAAGGCATGATGGAACTTACTGAGAGTATGTTCAGACACCTTGCCCAGACTGTATGCGGTACAACCAAGATTACTTACAATGGAACAGAGATTGACCTCGGAAAGCCATTCAGAAGACTTACTATGAATGATGCAATCAAGGAATATGCAGGCGTTGATTTTGATACAATTAAGACAGATGAAGATGCTAAGGCGCTCGCAAAGGAAAGAGGAATTGAATTCGAGGAGCGTCATACAAAGGGCGATATCATCAATCTTTTCTTCGAGGAATACTGTGAAGAGAACTTAATCCAGCCTACATTTATTATGGATCACCCTCTTGCAATTTCGCCGCTTACAAAGAAAAAGCCATCTGACCCTGAAAAGGTTGAGCGTTTCGAGCTTTTCATCAATACATGGGAAATGTGTAACGCATATTCAGAACTTAACGACCCAATCGACCAGAGAGAGCGTTTTGCACAGCAGGATAAGAATGCCGAAAACGGTGACGAAGAAGCCCAGCACACAGATGAAGACTTCCTCAATGCACTTGCTGTAGGTATGCCTCCTACAGGTGGTATCGGTTACGGTATTGACAGACTTGTAATGCTTCTTACAGATTCGCCTGCTATCAGGGATGTATTGCTCTTCCCGACTATGAAGAGCATCGGTGGCGTAAAGTCTGAAAATGGCGTAAGTTCTAAGACTTCAGAAGAGGTAAAAGCAGAGCAAGAGAAGATTGATTTTTCAAATGTAAAGATTGAGCCATTATTCGAGGAAGAAGTTGATTTCGATACATTCAGCAAGTCTGATTTCAGAGCTGTTAAGGTAAAAGAGTGTGTTGCAGTACCTAAGTCTAAGAAGCTGTTACAGTTTACACTTGATGATGGAACAGGCACAGACCGTACAATCCTTAGCGGAATCCATGCTTTCTATGAGCCAGAAGAACTTGTTGGAAAGACACTTATCGCTATCACAAACCTTCCACCAAGAAAGATGATGGGAATTGAATCTTGTGGTATGTTACTTTCAGCAGTAAACAACCTTAAAGATTCAGAGGATGAAGAACTTCATCTTCTTATGGTGGATAACCATATTCCGGCAGGTGCAAAGCTGTACTAAGAGAATAAAGTTTATATAAATATGATTGGTCATGGTTAAGGTCATTTGACCAAGTTTTGACTCTAAAATTTATAGTCAAATAAAGTTAGTACAGATTGCTTAGTCTGAAAAATTAAAGATTGTATTACTTAGAGGACATTTTCTAAAGAAATTTAGAAGATGTCCTCTTTTTGCGTTATAGGAACAATTGAAATACCGAAAGGAGAATAGCATGGAACACACAAAGGCATATCAGGAATTTAAGAAGAATGGTAATACAAAGTTTGTAAGATATAGCGAAGGAGCAGAAATGTATCATATGAGCGTATCAAAGTTTATGCAAATGGCTAAGGATGCCAAAGCAATCTATAAGTTAGGACAGTTAGTACTTGTGAATTTAAAAATATTTGATGAGTACATTGAGACATTCCATATAGTTGATGATGAATTTTATAAGTAGGTGAAAAGGATGGTAACACAATTACAGCCGGATATTAGGGCTTATCTTCATGGTGGGGAGGTAATAAAAAGATACATAAGGGTCGAAGAGGTGGCTCATGCATATGGATTTAGTGTTGAGGAAACTGAATATATAGCTAAAGGAGACAGCAGAAATCCAGAAGGTATCCATGAAGGACGAGCAGGCAGTCGGAAAGATTGTCATTGAGAAAACTGACAAAGTAACCGGAAAGCCGATCGATGGTGTTGTATTTGAAGTAAGAGATAAGGACGGAAAGGTGCTTGACACACTCACTACTGACAAGAATGGTCATGCAGAGAGCAAGGAGCTTCCTATCTGTACTTACAACGAGGATGAATCATTCAAGGAAGATATCCATTATACAGTAGTTGAGACAAAAGCAGCTGACGGATATATCCTCGATGAGACAGCTCACGATGTAACTCTTCGATACGATGACAATGCACCGGATGTTGTTGTAACAACTCTTAAGCTTATCAATGTACCGACAGAGCCTAAGCTTCCACAGACAGGC
>QWCE01003727.1_pt2 | contig 21781 bp, 17 predicted proteins | sample 1972531 | NCBI WGS metagenome assembly QWCE01 (sample SAMN09866716, study PRJNA288562) | Human gut metagenome isolate term4_stool, whole genome shotgun sequencing... | reverse complement strand
GGCGGGGGGGGGGGGGGGGGGGGGGACAGCAGAGGCGGCCGCTCTTGTGGTGTGTATGCGGTGTTCATTCGGATTCTCGGCAGTGCATTCAGACTGGCTGTCGAGCCTGCCTCTGGGAAGAAGTCCAGGTTTTTTACTGAGATGTGGAATTTTTCCGCATGTTCGCGCCCCAGAGCAGTGATCTTTTACTAGTGTTACGTGTATTACTTATGTGACTAATGTTGTTCCCGCACGCAGCGATGGAATTTTTCACAGAAGGGTGATGAACATGTCCCAGCCGCGTAGGCGTATCAGTAAGACCGTCCTCTCGCTGACCCTCACCGCTACCATGGTCGCCGGACTTGGCTACGGGGTAGCCGGGGCGAGCAACTTTGACGTTGCCAAAAAACCACTTGACCTCGGAAACCCCGAAATTGGGATGACCATTGAACGATCCCAATCCATCGCCCATCAGCTTCGCCCAGTACCGCTCAAGCTGAAACTTAAGGAAGGGCCCCGCCCGGCAATGCCGAAGTGGATTGCCAGCACTCTAGATGATGATCCCTTTATGAAGGACGACGCCTGGCGCTACGTCCGCAAGGGTTACAAGCAGGGCCAGGTTATCCGTAAGCGGGAGTCCGTATGGTCCAAGGCCTACTTCCCGGGCTCACGCGCGATCCAATACGCGTTCGTCTCGTACGATTCCCGCGGCTATCCGATGACGGCCACCGCCACCCTGGTGGTGCCACCGCATGCCAAGGAAAACGCCGGCATCGTGCAGTGGAACCAGTTCATCAACTCCTCTGGACCGAAGTGCAAAGTCACCACGCAGCTCAACCAGCCGGACTCCTGGGGTGTCGTTAACAGCCCAATCCAGATCATGGCCGCCCTTCTCATTATGGGGCACCCAGTGCTCTTCACAGATGCCGAAGGGCCGCGTAACTCCTACGCCATCAACCGCCTAGCCTCCCATGTGCTGCTGGACTCCATGCGGATGGTCCACAAGCAAAAAGACTTCCCGCTGCGCAAATCCCACTTTGTCTCTATGGGTATTTCCCATGGCGGGCTGCAGACCGGTTACGCGGCGGTCGAACAACCCCACTACGCCCCTGAACTGACCCCTTATATCGAGCAATTCATCATCAACGAAGGTGCTCCAGACTTCATCAAACTGGCCCACAGCTTGGGCCTCTACGGAGACCTCTCGAAGGTACCCAGCCCGTGGGCAGGCTTCCTAGTGAGTTTCATACCCTACGGCAAGACCGTGGTAAAGACTAGCCGTAACTTATGCATGCCGTTCTCCACAGTGGCTGGTGGCGGTGGTCTGCTGAAGTACATGGTGAAGGATGGCTTCTTCAAGTCCCAGACCTTCAAATCCATGATGCAGATCGCGAAGGACTCGTCCTCCTTCTACTACCCGGGCGTCCCGAAGGCGCCAACCCTCATCATTCACGGCACCACAGACGAAATCCTCTTCCAAGCGGACCAGGATAAGGCCCTGTGGCAGCGCTACTGTAAGGCCGGGACCAACACCGTCTACCAGCAGGTGCCGCTTGGTACGCACTTCACCACTCCGGTCGTCTCAGCCCCGCGCATGGTCGTCCAAACCCTGCTGTCGCTCAATGGTATTCGGCAGGTCCCGTCTTGCGAGATGCCGATGATCCTCTAGCAGATCACCACACTGCTAGCGCGCAGTGCGCAAGAAACAACGAGTGAGTGCTCCGTCCGAGTGTTTGGGACGGGGCACTCACTCGTTTATGTGCGGTAATAGCGCGGGGGTAGAAAAACGGCCACGGCGCAGAACTGCTGCCGTGACCGTTACCGTCAGGTGCTACTTGAGGATGCTCTTGCCGACGGAGTGGAGGTCCTGGCAGGCTTCCACAACGCGCTCGGACATGGCAATTTCAGCCTTCTTGAGATAGGAGCGGGGGTCGTACACAGCCTTGCTTCCGACCTCACCATCAACCTTGAGAACGCCGTCATAGTTGGAGAACATGTGGCCTGCAATGCAGCGGGTGTAGGCGTACTGGGTGTCGGTGTCGACGTTCATCTTCACGACGCCGTAGCCGAGGGCCTCTTCGATCTTTTCCTTCTCGGAGCCCGAGCCACCGTGGAAAACAAAGTTGAAGAACTTGCTGTCGGCGGGAAGGCCGAGCTTCTCTGCAGCGACCTTCTGGCCGGCATTCAGTACCTCGGGCTTCAGCACAACGTTGCCTGGCTTGTATACGCCGTGGACGTTGCCGAAGGTGGCAGCCAGCAGGTAGGGAGCCTCGGAGCCGTCACCGAGGGTGTCGATGACCATGGCGAAGTCGTCTTCGTCGGTGTACAGCTTGGCACCGTGAGCAGCCTTCACGCCGTCCTCTTCGCCGCCCACAACACCGATCTCGATCTCGAGAAGCTGGTGGTTAGCGGTGGTCTGGGCGTAGAGTTCCTTAGCGATCTCCATATTCTCGGGCATAGGGACGGCGGAACCGTCCCACATGTGGGACTGGAACAGCGGATCCTCGCCACGCTTAACGCGCTCTGCAGAGACAGCCAGCAGCGGACGAACGAACTCATCGAGAGCGTTCTTGGGGCAGTGGTCGGTGTGGAGGGCGACGGTAACGCCGTAGTACTTGGCCATGCGGGTGACGTACTCCGCCAGAGCCACAGCGCCAGCTTCCATATTCTGAACGTTCACACCGGAGCCGAACTTGGCACCGCCGGTAGTGAACTGGATGATGCCGTCGGACTCAGCATCCGCAAAGCCCTTCAGGGTGGCGTTGATGGTCTCTGTGGAGGTGCAGTTGATGGCCGGAAAAGCGTAGCCGCCTTCCTTTGCCTTCTTCAGCATCTCGGCATAAGACTCGGGATTTGCAATAGCCATATAGGTTTCCTTCGCAGAAATAGGGGTTTTCGAAGTGCATAGGCGCGAAAACTGTCTGCGAGTCGCGCCATTTCTTCACATCACCTGGCGTACCGGAACGTACTGGAGGCCTCCTATTGGAGATGTGTCAGCCGTCACCTAATACGGGTTCACTTACTATTATGCACCTTTATGCGGCGAAGGGAAGGTGAAAAAGTGCTGCTCTGAACCGATTCATGCTGCGATAAAGGCAGAATTTAGGATATCCATAGAAAAAGCCACCATTAGGGGTAACACGCCGCCTTCACCACCCCTTCAACAAGCGGAAATAGACATTTCTCACATATACTGGCCAAGTGATCACTATTACATCCCTGGCAGCAGCCCACGCGACCGTGTCTACCACCCTCGCCCTCGGCCCGCAATGGCTCGACCCCACCTACCTCTTGGGTAGCGACGGGCCCTTCGGAGCCTTTGTGCTGCCAGGAATGTTGCTCATCATTTTCATCGAAACCGGTCTGCTCTTCCCGCTGCTCCCCGGCGACTCCCTCCTCTTCACCGCCGGCTTCCTCTCCATCCAGCCCAATGGTTTCGCCCCCATCTGGCTGGTCTGCCTCTCCGCCTGGATCGTGGCAGTTCTGGGCGACCAATGCGCCTACTGGATCGGCCGCAAAGGTGGGTCAGTACTCCGCCAGCGCAAGGACAACGCCGTCTTCAAGAAAGAACACCTCGTCCAGGCACACCTCTTCTTTGAAAAATACGGCGCCGTCACCGTTATCATCTGCCGCTTCGTCCCCATCGTGCGCACCTACGCACCGGTCGTCGCCGGCATGTCCGGTTTCCGCTACCGTGTCTTCCTCCCCTTCGACATTCTCGGCGGCCTACTCTGGGGCTGTGGCGTCACTCTCCTCGGTGCTGCCCTCGGCAACTTCAGCTTCGTCCAGAACAATATCGAACTGCTCTTCCTCCTCGTCATCTTCCTGTCCCTCCTGCCCGCCATCTTTACTGCCATCAAGGGAGTTGTTGACGCCCGCAAGAGCGACCTCCCCGAATCCATCGATCCAGAAGATGCCGCCGACCACATCCTCGCCGGGACCCCCGACGAAAAGAACGCTGACGTCCGCAAGCGTCTTGTCGCCGCCTTCCAGACTGAACAAAACCACGAAGGTCGCGAAGCCGCCGCTATTAAGGAACAGGTCTGCTCCGAGATCCTGGACTTCTCTCGTAAGGAGGACGCAAAGGCGTATGCGTAATTGGGTCAAGGCCCGAGCCCGCACGTTCACGGACAGCATTAACCGGAGGCTGCGCCGCGTTTACCACAGCATCATCCCCATCACGCAGGCTGCCATCGCCGCCTCCCTCGCATGGTGGGCTGCCACCCTTATCTTCCCCGGCACGAAACCCTTCTTCGCCCCCATCTCCGCCATCATTGCCCTCGCCCCCGTCCCAGGGCGCCGCGTCAAACGCTCCCTCGAGATCGGTGCCGGCACCATCGCCGGCGTCCTCATCGGCGAACTCATCATCGCCCGCATCGGCTCCGGCGTCTGGCAAATTGGCTTTGTCGTCTTCCTCGCGATGGTCATCGCCCTCTTCCTAGGTTCCGGCATGCTCGTCTCCGTCCAAGCCGCCTCCTCGGCCATCCTCATCGCCACCCTCATCCCCGTCCACGGGCCAGGGGGCCTCCAACGCGTCTGGCACGCCATCATCGGTACCGTCATCGGTATTGCCATCATGGCACTCATCCCCGCCAACCCCGTCCGGGATATTCGTCGTCGCCTCGCCTCCATCGTGCAGATCGAACGGGAAATCCTCGGCGACATCGCCTCCGGCCTCCGCACCCGCAACCCCGAACTCGTCACCAAGGCACTGGTCCGTATCCGCTCCACCCAGCCCGCCCTCAACGACATCCGCGACACCCTCTACAACGGAGCCGAAGTGGTCCGGGTCTCCCCGCTACTGTGGTACGCCCGCAAAGACCTAAAAAAGTGGGAAAAACTCCTTGACCCACTCGACAACGCCATCCGCAACACTCGCGTGCTGGCCCGTCGCGCCGTCGTCATTCTGGACGATGACGTACCCCTCGACGTCCGCATTCCCGACTCTATTTCCCTCATGAGTGAAGCCACTGGCGTCGTCCACTCCATGCTCTCCGAAAGCGACAACCGGCACGCCACCGAACAGGAAGCAGCCCGCGCCATCATCTCCGTGGCAGTGCGCACCACCTTCCAACTGGATCCCAACGACCGCTCCGGCATGCACGGACCCGTCATCCATGCACAAATCCGCTCCACCCTCATCGATTTGCTGCAGGTGTGCGGCATGAGCCGGGAAGAAGCCGTGAATTCTGTCCCCGCTATTGGCAGCCCCGGCTGCCACCCGGCCTAACTGTAAAAAAATATTTTCTCTCTCGCCCAGTTAAGCGGTAGAATTAGGTAACGGGTCTGCAGGGTAGGCCCGGGTTTTTCATTTTGTGCCCACATTGCCCCTATGCCACCACTGTCCGGAAAGGCCGACAGCATAGGCCGCGCGATGCACCACCCCTGCCGGCTCGGTGAAAGAAAGAACGAGAATATGGCAGCGATCGTCATCAACGGAGCCCAGTGGGGCGACGAAGGCAAAGGTAAGGCCACCGACATTCTGGGCGGCCACGTCGACTTCGTCTGCAAGCCCAATGGAGGTAATAACGCCGGTCACACCGTCGTCGTCAACGGTGAAAAATACGAGCTGAAACTGCTCCCCGCCGGTATCCTCACCCCCAACGTCACTCCGGTGATCGGCAACGGTGTCGTCGTCAACCTGGAAGCCCTCTTCCAGGAAATTGATGGCCTCGAGTCGCGTGGCGCAGACTGCTCCCGTCTCCGCATCAGCTCCAACGCCCACCTCGTTGGCCCCTACCACCAGACCATCGACAAAGTCACTGAACGTTTCCTCGGCAAGCGCGCCATCGGCACCACCGGCCGCGGTATCGGCCCCTGCTACGCCGACAAAGTCAACCGCATCGGCATCCGCGTCCAGGATCTCTTTGACGAATCCATCCTCCGCCAGAAGGTGGAAGGCACCCTGCGTTCCAAGAACGAACTGCTGGTGAAGCTCTACAACCGTCCCGCCTTCGAGGTGGACGAAATGGTGGACTACTTCCTGCGGTACCGCGATCGCATCGCCCCCATGGTCTGTGACACCAGCCTCCTCCTCAACCAGGCTCTTGACGAAGGCAAGTCCGTCCTCATGGAAGGCGGCCAGGCCACCATGCTGGACGTCGACCACGGCACCTACCCCTTCGTCACCTCCTCCAACCCCTCCGCCGGTGGCGCCTGCGTCGGCTCCGGCATCGGCCCCACCCGCATCACCCACGCTGTCGGCATCATTAAGGCCTACACCACCCGCGTAGGTGCCGGCCCGTTCCCCACCGAACTCTTCGACGAGTCCGGCGAATACCTGCGGGAAACCGGCCACGAATACGGCGTCGTTACCAAGCGTCCGCGCCGCTGCGGCTGGTTCGACGGTGTGGTTGCCGAATACGCCACCCGCATTAACGGCTTCACCGACATGTTCGTCACCAAGCTGGACGTCCTCACCGGTATCAAGGAAATCCCGGTGTGTGTCGCCTACGAGGTGGACGGCAAGCGTTTCGACCACATGCCGGAGAGCCAGAGTGACTTCCACCATGCCAAGCCCATTTACGAGATGCTGCCCGGCTGGACTGAAGACATCACCGGCGCCCGCACCTTCGACGAGCTGCCCGAGAACGCCCAGAAGTACATGAAGCGTCTGGAAGAGCTCTGCGGCACCCGCGTCTCCTACATTGGTGTCGGCCCGGGTCGTGACGAGAACGTCGTCATCAACGACCTCGTCGCCGAAATTAAGGGCTGCTAAGTCCTAGCATCCGACACTACACAACACGTCCCCCGCTCACGTGACAGAACGGCCGGCTGGTACGAACCAGCCGGCCGTTCTGCATCGGCAGGGCGACGATGCGGGTAAAGCTAATCCCAGCACTCCACATTGCGGGCCTGGGGGAGAGAATCGCGGTGGAAGACAGGATCCACCCCAGCATCTTTCTGCCGGTTGTAGTCCCGTAGCAACTCAATAGCCAAGCCGCCGAGCGGAATAATCGCCACCAGGTTAATGGTCGCCATAATGCTCATAAAGATGTCCGCCAGTCCCCACACCAGCTCCAGGGCTGCCAGCGACCCCGCGAACACGCAGAGTACTACCAGCATACGGAACGCCATCAGCACCTTCTTGGACTCGGTGACGAACTGGATGTTGCACTCCCCGTAGTAGTAGTTGCCAATAATGGAGCTGTAGGCCAGGAAGAACAGCACTACCGCCAGTACCGGCATAGCCCAATCCCCCAACTGGTGGGCGAGGGCATGCTGGGTAGCCACCGCCCCGTCCCGCAGCCCATACTCGGGGTTACTGAGAAGGATGATGAACGCCGTCATCGAACAAATTATGAGCGTGTCGAAGTAGACGCCCAGTGTCTGGACGAAACCCTGCTTCACCGGGTGGGAGACCGCAGCTGTCGCTGAGGCGTTGGGGACGGAACCCATACCGGCTTCGTTGGAGAAGAGCCCGCGGCGAATGCCGATCATCATGGCGGTACCAATGCCGGCGCCGGCAACCTGCTGCGCGCCGAATGCGCACTGGAAGATGAGGGAGATAACGCCGGGGATCTTGTCGTAGTTCACCACGCACACGAAGATGCCCAGTCCAAGGTACACCAGGGCCATAATGGGAACCAGCACTTGGGATACCGCGCTAATGCGCCAGATGCCACCAAAGATGACGGCGGCGGTGAGAGCCGCCACCACCAGTGCCAGCCCCAGGTTGACCCACTTCATGGTGGCAGGGTTGTCCACCAGCGGAGCGATGGCCTGCGAGGTGGTTTCAGTAATCGAGTTGGCCTGCACCATATTAAAGACGAAGCCATAGGTGAAGGTGATGGCGACGACGAAAAGCAGCGCCAGCCATCGCCGCCCCAAACCGCGCTCAAGGTAGTAGGCTGGACCACCCCGAAAGGCCCCTGTCGCTTTATCTTTCACCTTATACAGCTGGCCGAGAGTCGATTCCACAAACGCTGTCGCCCCACCAATAATGGCCAGCAGCCACATCCAGAAGATTGCACCGGGCCCACCCAACGCGATGGCCACCGCCACCCCCACAATATTGCCGGTGCCCACGCGGCTCGCCGCGGAGACTGTGAAGGCGCGGAAGGCACTGATGCCTTTCTTCCCGTCCGACGACGTTTCCGGCTGTTCCACTAGTGTGCGCATCATCTCGGGGAGGTGGCGGATCTGCACCACCATGGTGCGAATGGAGAAGTAGAGACCGGCTATAGTCAGCAGCGCCATCAGCACATAGCCGTAGGTGTTGTTGATGCTGCTCAGCAGCTCGGTGGTATTCGTCATGGGCAATAGTTTAGCGGGCGAGCAGGCTCCCAATGGTAGTGTCTTTTCCGTGCTCACAGACCTCGTCGCCCAAGTTGAGGGCTTTATTTCCTCGCACATCCTCATTTTTGTGCTCGTCGGACTCGGTGTGGTGTTTACCATCGCCACCAAAGCCGTCCAACTCCGCCTCTTCGGACATATGTGGCATCTCATGTTGGACTCCCGCAAACAGAAGGGGACATCGCTCTCCAGTTTCCAGGCGTTCACGGTGGGGCTCGCCTCTCGAGTGGGCACCGGCAACATTGCCGGCGTCTCCCTGGCGCTTATTATTGGCGGCCCTGGCGCTCTCTTCTGGATGTGGGTGGTGGCGCTGTTGGGCATGGCCACCAGTTTTATGGAGAGTACGCTGGCGCAGATCTTCAAGATCAAGGGGGAGGATGGGCTGTCCCGCGGTGGCCCCGCATACTACATTGAGCGTGGTTTGGGTTCCCGCGTGTGGGGGTGCATTTTTGCCGCCCTGCTGGTGTTTTCCTACGGCCTCATTTTCCCGATGGTGCAGTCGAACACCATCGCCCAGCAGTTCAAGTCCACCGCGGGGGTGCCGGTGTGGGTGACGGCGCTCATCCTCGTCGCGATCAGCATCCCCATCATGCTGGGTGGGTTGCGGCGTGTCGCGAAGGTGACAGAGAGCGTGGTCCCGGTTCTGGCCATCATCTACCTGGTTGTGGCGCTTGTCATCATCGTCATGAATATCACGGATCTGCCGCGCGTCTTCTCCGATATTATTGCCGGCGCCTTTGGGTTGCGTCCTGGCCTCGCCGGTATCGGTGGCGGGATATGGGCCACTATGTTTAACGGGGCGAAGCGCGGCCTCTTCTCCAATGAGGCCGGTCAGGGCTCCATGCCCAACGGGGCGGCGACTGCCGACGTGCCACATCCGGTGGTGCAGGGTCTCATCCAGGCGCTGGGAACGTTTGTGGACACCATCATCGTCTGCTCCCTGACGGGTTTCATGATTCTGCTGGCTGGCCCCAGCGTGTATGTGCCCGGCCAGAAACTGGAGGATGGCATTCTGGCGCAGGCTGCCCTCACTCACCACCTGGACTATGGCACCGGCTGGACCGTCTGGTTCATGTCCATCGTCATCTTCCTCTTCGCCTACTCCAGCACGCTGGGGTATTCGGTGTTTGCGGAGATTAACGTCAACTACTTGGGGTGGAAGAAGCACGGCAGCACCATCCTCCACGTCCTCATGATTGCCGCCACCGGGCTGGGGTCCATTGCGGCTCTGCCGTTGGCGTGGTCCCTGGCGGACTTGGCGCTGGCACTCATGACCATTATCAACATGGTGGCGGTGGCGCTCCTTATGCGCTACGGAGTGCGCTGCCTACGCGACTACGACGCACAGCGTAAGGCGGGTATTGCGGAGCCGGTGTTTGTGGAGACGCCCGGATTCTTCCCGAAGCCGGTCCCGGATTCTGTGTGGGTTCCTGTGAAAAATTCGCCGGCGGAAACCGACAAACCAGCGGCTACAGACAGTTAGGGTCAGAGTAGAGGTCAAACCCGGCCTCTACCTGGCTAGCTGACGTTCCCGTCTAGCCCGTTACGAGGTACGCAGCGACCCCGTGCGGAGGGTCAGCCATCCCTCGACAGTGGCCCCCGCCGCGACTTCTTCGCCCTGCCCACCTCGCCTCGCCGCTAGGTACCCACAGCCTGCCAGTCGGTTGAGCTGAGAGGACGCCCCATGGTCGCATTGGCACCGTCACCCCACCCAGAAGCGCGCTTCCGCACTCCCCGCTCCATTGCGCCTGCGCTCCGTATTCTCTCTCTGGCTACCGTCACCGCCCTTGCCTTCGGCATGGCGAATAGCAGCCCCGCCCAGGCAGCGACTCTCCGCCCCGTGATCGACGGGAGTGCGCGCTTCCAGGTCATCAGCCCCACGCTGGTGCGTATGGAGTACGCGCAGGACCGGAAGTTCGAAAATCGCACTACCATCAACGTGCAGTACCGTCCGCTGAAAACCCCCTACCAGACATGGGCGAAGGACGGCTACCGCTACATTAAGACCAGCAAACTCACCCTCCGCTACAAGCAGGGGTCGGGACACTTTACTCCGCAGAACGTGAGCGTGACGCTGCGCGTAGCGGGGCAGACGACCACTGCGCACCCCCGCTGGGACGTACAAGGGGACAATCTGGTGGTCCCCCACGATCAGTTGGGCGGCTGGCGCCGTGACCTCCGCGACGTGGGCGGCACAGTGAAACTCAACCCCGGCATTCTGTCCCGCGACGGCTGGCAGCTGGTCAACGATACCCGCACCGCCCTGTGGAAGCCCGACAGTTGGCCGATACCGCGTGCCCCCCGGATCCGCAAGGACTCCACGTTCTACCAGGATGGCTACTTCTTTGGCTACGGCCACAATTACAAGCAGGGACTGCGCGACCTGGCCACCATCACTGGCCCCAGCCCGGTGCTGCCTGAGTGGGCTTTCGGCAACTGGTACTCCAACTATCACGCCTTCACCCGCGACGACTACGCCGCACTGATGCGGAACTTCCACACCCGAAAGGTGCCACTGGATGTGCTGGTGGTGGACACCGACTATAAGGCCCCCAACCAGTGGAACGGGTGGAACTGGAACAAGAAACTGTGGCCTGACCCGCAGGGCGAAATCCGCTGGCTGAAGAGCATGGGCCTCACCCTCTCCTTCAACACCCATGACGGTATGAACAGCAACGACCCCAAGTACGCCATTGTGCAGAAGGCCGTCCACAATACCCTCGCTCCTAATGGCCCCAAGTACTGGGATCCCTTCTCCCTCTCCTACGGCTTCGACATGAGCCGGCCGGACCACGCCAAGTGGTACTTCTGGCTGCATGAGGACTTTGAGAAGGCCGGCACCGACTTCTTCTGGTTCGACTACGGTTCTGCGAAAACTCGTGAGGAGGGCTACCCCTTGGAGAAAGGTCTGGTGAATCCGCTACCCTCCACCGGCGTCAACGGCGTCACTATGCCGGGTCTCAATGCTGAGCAGTGGCAAACCTATTTGTATGCGGACCGTCTGCGGAAGCAAGGTAAGAGGGGTTTCTCGCTGTCCCGCCATCGCGGCCAGCTGGGGGAGCGGCGCAATAACGTCCACTTCACCGGTGATACCCTCACCACGTGGGGGACGATGGCGTTCGAGGCGGAGTTCACCGCTGCCGAGGGCGCGTCCATGGGCCTGCCCTATGTGTCCCACGATATTGGCGGCTTCAAGCTGGGCAATGTCCTCACCAATGACATGTATGTGCGGTGGGCGCAGTTGGGTGTATTCCAACCCATCAACCGGCCGCATGGTCTGCAAGCGAAGCGGCTGCCTTGGGAGTACAGCCCGGCTGCAGAAAAAGCTGGTGTGCACTTCCTGAAGCTGCGTGACGAGCTGGTGCCCTACCTCTACAACCTGGCATGGGAGGCGCATCTGACGGGTGTGCCGATGGCACGGGCCCTCTACCTCAACTACCCAGAGGACCCGCAGGCCTACCTCCACAACACCCAGTACCTGTTAGGTGACGATATGCTCGTGGCACCGGTTGCGAAATCGGGCCGTACCGCTACGACGGAGGTGTACTTCCCGGCAGGCACCTGGCGCGACTACTTTACCGGCAAGGTGTACCGTGGCCCCGCCACTCATTCGATCACCACGGATTGGATGACGATGCCGGTGTTTGTGCGGGAGGGTGGCATCGTCACCACTCTGGCGGAGCAGTCGACGCGAGAAGGCAAGAACTGGAAGCAGTCCCGCAAGAACCTCGTTGGCCTGCAGGTGAACGCGAACGTGGTGGGTGCCCGTAATAGCACCACCATCTACCAGGATGACGGCCAGTCGCTGGATTACTGGCAGGGTAAGGTGGCGCGCACTCCGGTGTCCGTGCGGACAGTGCGGCAGGGGCGTGACAAGGTGGCGACGGTGACGGTGGGCCGGACGACCGGTTCGTTCCGTGGACAGTCCGCGACCCGCGACTATGCCTTCCAGGTGTATTTCGATCATCCGCGGAAGGTGGCGCTCAAGGGGCGCACGCTTCAGGCGGGGACGTATGAGCAGGCGCGGCGCCAGCCCGGCCGCTACTACTACTATGATCCGCTCCGGCGCACGGTGTTTGTCTGTGCTGCTGGAGTGGCTAACCCCACTGAATCTCAGCTGGTGCTGTGGGGATAACAGGTCATCCTGCTCTATCATGAGAGCAAGGAACGAGTTGAGAAGGGGACTCCCCATGACGACACCACGCGTCCTGCGACGCATCGGTACTGCACACACTCCTGGTGCAACACGGGTGATGCTGCTGGGCTCTGGCGAGCTTGGTAAGGAAGTCGCTATTGCTTTCCAACGGTTTGGTGTCGAAGTGATTGCCGTCGACCGGTATTATGGGGCGCCCGCTCAGCAGGTGGCGCATCGCAGCTACACCATCGATATGGCGGACCCGGACCAGCTGCTGCGCCTTATTCGGGTGGAGCGGCCGGATTTTGTCATTCCGGAAATTGAGGCGCTGGCCACTGATGCGCTGGCTCTCATCCAGGATGAGGGTACTGCGACGGTGATCCCCACTCCTCTCGCAGTGCAGCTCACGATGAACCGGGAGGGCATCCGCCGGTTGGCGGCGGAGCGCTTGGGCCTGCCGACCTCCCCGTACCAGTTCGCGTCCTCGCGGGAAGAGATGAAGGATGCCATTGTGCGCCTGGGGCTCCCCTGCGTGGTGAAGCCCATCATGTCCTCCTCCGGCCATGGCCAAACGGTGGTGCGCCGGGCGGAGGATATGGATGCGGCCTGGGAGCGGGCGCGCGAGGATTCTCGGGTGGACCAGGGGCGGGTCATTGTCGAGGGGTTCGTGGATTTTGACTATGAGATCACGCTGTTGACGGTGCGCGGGATCGACCCGGAGACGGGGGAGACGGTCACCCGTTTCTGTGCGCCCATTGGGCACCATCAGGAGAATGGCGACTATGTGGCTTCGTGGCAGCCGCAGCCGATGACGGAGGCGGCGTTGGCGACGGCGCGAAAGATTGCCGCGAAGGTGACCAGTGCCTTGGGCGGCCGCGGCATTTTTGGTGTGGAGCTCTTTGTGAAGGGCGACGATGTGTTGTTCTCGGAGGTGTCGCCGCGTCCGCATGATACGGGGCTTGTCACCCTTGGGTCGCAGCGGTTGAGTGAGTTTGAGCTGCATGCGCGGGCAGTGTTGGGTCTGCCTATTGATACTACGTTGTTGTATCCGGCGGCCAGTAGCGTCATTAAGTCGCCCTATGATGGTGAAGGTTTGGGCTTCTGGGGTGTGGATGCGGCATTGGCGACGCCGGGGACGGATGTGCGGTTGTTCGGTAAACCGGAGGCGCATGTGGGCCGGCGTTTGGGCGTTGTGGTGGCGACGGGCGTGGATGTGGAAGACGCCCTCAATAAATCACAATCTGCTGCCCAGAAAATTCGCGTTGTCCGCTAATAACCGGGTGTTCTCCTGCTAACTTCACACAGTTTTTCTGGCAGCCGAGCCCTCCTGTGGAGTGGCTCGGTTTCCATTTTTGTGCCATCTGTGAAGTAGTCTGTGTGGTCTAACCCTCCCCAAAAACAGCAATGTGACCCTCGTCTCGCAGGTCTTTTATGGAGAGGTGTGAAATAGCTCTCAATCCTGCTGAGCAGACCACAAGAATTCGCTGGAAATTCACAGGACATCCCAGTTTCTTTATCGCCGCGAGCAAGGCAAAATTCCATATAGTTGTCACAACGCCTTAGCTACTAAATCACAACAGGAAGCGAGGATTGAATGGTATCGGCACAACGGCCACGCATCGGTGTGGTTCGTGAGACCGTACCGGGAGAGCGTCGTGTGGCGCTCGTCCCCAAGGTCATCACTCAACTTATTGGAAAGGGACTGGACGTCGTCGTCGAGTCCGGCGCAGGTGAAGCTGCACTTCTCCCGGATAGTGCATTCGAAGCTGCCGGCGCTGTTATCGGAAACCCCTGGGACTGCGACGTTGTCGTCAAGGTAGCAGAACCCAGCAGCGAGGAAATCGCGAAGCTTGCTGCCGGCACCCGGCTAATCGGCTTCCTGAACCCCCGTTCCCAGGAGAACCAAATTGGCGAACTTAAGGCCAAAGGCGTCGAAGCCTACGCCATGGAAGCCATTCCGCGTATCTCCCGCGCCCAGGTTATGGACGCACTGAGCTCTCAGAACAACGTCGCCGGCTACAAGGCCGTGCTCGTTGCCGCTGACCAGCTCACCCGCTTCTTCCCCATGCTCACCACCGCCGCCGGCACCGTCAAGCCGGCCACCGTCATGGTGCTCGGTGTGGGCGTGTCCGGCCTGCAGGCCCTCGCCACCGCCCGCCGCCTCGGTGCCCGCACCATCGGCTACGACGTCCGCCCGGAGGTCGCCGAACAGGTGAAGTCCGTTGGTGCCAAGTGGCTTGATCTCGGCATCGAAGCCGCCGGTGAAGGTGGTTACGCCCGTGAGCTCACCGACGAAGAGAAGGCCCTCCAGCAGGAGCGCCTGGCAGCCGCCATCGGCGAGGCAGATGCGGTTATCACCACCGCTCTCGTCCCAGGCCGTCGTGCTCCTATCCTGGTCACCGCGGACGCCGCTTCCCGCATGAAGCCCGGCTCCGTCATCGTCGACCTTGCTGGTGAGACTGGTGGCAACTGTGAACTCACCGAACCCGGTGAGACCGTTGTCAAGAACAGCGTCACCATCTGCTCCCCGCTGAACCTTCCGGCCACCATGCCGGAGCACTCCTCGGAGCTCTACGCCAAGAACATCCAGGCTCTCCTGGAACTCATGCTCAACGACGAGGGTGCTATCGCCCCCGACTTCGAGGACGAGATCCTTGCTGGTGCCTGCGTCACCCGAGACAAGGAGGCCTAGCCCATGGCTGCTAATGACCTGCTGCTCCTTATAGCCCTCATCGTGCTTGCCGGCTTCGTCGGCTTCGCGGTGATCTCCAAGGTCCCTAATTCCCTACACACCCCCCTCATGTCCGGCACGAACGCCATCCACGGCATCGTCGTGCTGGGTGCCATGTGGGTCCTCGGTTCCGTTGACCTCTCCTCTGGCAGCACCGGCATGAACGTCGCCCTCGGCATCATCCTTTTCGTTGCCGTCATCTTCGGTACCTTGAACGTCGTCGGCGGCTTCGTCGTCACCGACCGCATGCTCGAAATGTTCAAGCCGAAGGATCGTAAGCCGATTGAGGAGGCTCAAGACTAATGACTATCGCAGCTAACCTGCTCTACATCGTTGCCTTCGTTCTCTTCATCTACGGCCTCTCCGGCCTGACCGGCCCCTCCACCGCCGTCCGCGGTAACAAGATTGCGGCAGTCGGTATGGTGATCGCCTTCGTTGGCACCATCCTCAAGCTCATCGACAAAGAAATGTCCAACGACGGTAGCTACGCCGTCAACTGGATCCTCATCGTGGTCGGTCTCATCATCGGTACCGCCATTGCCGTGCCGGTTGCGCGCAAGACCAAGATGACCGAAATGCCGCAGCTCGTTGCTATGTTCAACGGCCTTGGCGGCGGCACTGTGGGCCTCATCGCCCTCACTGAAGCCATGGAATACCGTGGCTTCGACGGCAAGCTTATCGCTGAAGAAGCTGGCGCCGCTAGCTCCTCCGCCGTGCTCACCACCACCGTCATCGTCGGCTCCATCCTCGCCGCCATCATCGGTTCGATCTCCTTCTGGGGTTCCATCGTCGCCTTCGCTAAGCTGCAGGGCCTCATCTCCGGTCGCCCGATCGGCCTTGGCAAGGCGCAGCAGATTGTTAACGCTGTGCTCTTCATCGCCGCAGTGGCCTTCGCCATTGTGATCGGCGTCAACGTGGGTGCCTTCTCCAACGTCTGGTGGATGCTGGGCATCATCATCGTCGCCGCCATCCTAGGCCTCATGCTGGTGCTGCCCATTGGTGGCGCGGACATGCCGGTGGTTATCTCCCTGTTGAACGCTATGACGGGTCTTTCCGCCGCAGCTGCCGGCCTGGCGATTAACAACACCGCCATGATCGTTGCCGGCATGATCGTCGGCGCCTCCGGTACCATCCTCACCAACCTCATGGCGAAGGCCATGAACCGCTCCGTCCTCAACATTGTCGCCGGCGGTTTCGGTGGTGACGGCGCTGCTGCCGCCGGTGGCGCTGCCGACCGCGGCCCGGTGAAGTCCACCTCTGCCGCTGACGTTGCCATCCAGATGGCCTACGCCAACGAAGTTATCGTCGTTCCCGGCTACGGTATGGCCGTCGCCCAGGCCCAGCACGCCGTCAAGGAAATGGCTGCTCTGTTGGCCGAAAAGGGTGTTCCTGTGAAGTACGCCATCCACCCGGTGGCTGGCCGTATGCCTGGCCACATGAACGTCCTGCTGGCCGAGGCTGGTATTGACTACGACGCCATGAAGGAAATGGATGAGATCAACGGCGAGTTCAGCCGCTGTGACGTGGCCCTGGTGATCGGTGCTAACGACGTCACCAACCCCGCCGCGAAGGAAGATCCGAGCTCCCCGATTTATGGCATGCCGGTTCTCAACGTGGCTGACTCTCACTCCGTGATTGTTTCTAAGCGTTCTATGAACTCTGGCTACGCTGGCATCGACAACCCGCTCTTCTACCTGCCGCAGACCTCGATGCTCTTCGGCGATGCGAAGGACTCCGTCGACGCCATTGTGGAAGAGCTGAAGGGTATGTAGAACCCGGCGGTTGGGGTGAACTGAACAACGGTTTGTTGCCAGTTTGCCACCGCCCCAAAGGATTACACCTTTTCGGGATTCGTAAACTTCCCGAGCTCTATACCGTCACCCCCTGTGGTTATGAACCTACAGGGGGTGACGGCTTTTTTGATTCAGAAATAATTCGATCGACCATATCAAAAGTTAAGTTTCGTGGCCACAGCTTCCAGAGCCAGTGGAAACAGAAACTTGAAAACCTTGCAGTCAGTTTCTGGAAACTCAAGAATAAGTCCTATCAGGCTCCCTCTGTTTACCGTTATTTCGCCCAATCCCCAGCGCTTGTGGCGCATACGGAAATCTAACGAAGAAAGGATCTGGCAGTGTCCCAAAAAACGGCACCGACCCCGTCGCCCCCAAAGGCGTCAACGACTGGAACTGCACGCCCAACCCGAAAAAGCCCAACCCTGTCATCCTTATCCACGGCATGATCATGACTGCTAACACCGCCTGGGCTGGCCTCGGCCCCGTGCTCAAAGACCAGGGCTACTGCGTCTACGCCGTTAACCTCCCCAAGGACCCCAAGGGCCTCATGTCCAAGGCCGCTAACGTGGTGGGCCTCGACTTCGGTGGCCTCTCCGACATTGACGCTGCCTCTGTCTTCACCGCTGCTTTCGTCAACGAAGTCATGAAGACCACTGGCGCCAAGAAGGTCAACCTGGTGGGCTACTCCGAGGGCGGCACTGTCGCCAACCTTATTGCCCACACCTACGGGCCCAGCTCCATCGATAACATCATTACCCTGGGCGGCATCAACGTGGGCATCAATCCCCTCGGTGTGCAGAACAACAAGGCTCTGTGGACGAAGCCCGACACCCCCGCTCCCCTTGGCAAGATGTTGAACAAGCTCTCCGTGGCTGCTGGACAGATGATGTCTGGCTCTTCCATCAGCGAGCGCCTCACCAAGCCTGACACCGTACCTGGCATTACCTACACGAATATCTCCTCCAAGCACGACGAGTTCGTTTTGATGTCCACCCACAACCCGAACTTCCAGAAGGCTGTACCGGGTGCCACCGTCACTAATATCACCCTTCAGGACGGCTGCAGCAAGGACCGCTCCGACCACCTGACTGTGCCATTCAACAAGCGTGTGTGGGCACTTACCATAAACGCACTGGCCGGCTCGCAGGTTCAGCAGGTGCCCTGCCTGGTCGCCATCCCGCTGCTGCGCAGCGTTGATGCCAAGTAAAAACTAAGGACGCAGTTGTGCTGCGTCAGCCATCCCCTGCTGGGATCGCACACTCCGACATGCGAAAGCATGACGGTATCAGGGAGTAGCAGAAGCGGGGAGGGTCACCGTCGTGGCCTTCCCCGCTTCTCTTTTTTTCTTGAGCAATGGAATTGGGGCATCAGTAATGGAATCTGGGTAGATGTCCTAAATCTGCAGGAAGACCAACAAATTTGTGATTATTCACAACACAGAAAGCAGATAAAAAATACGAAAAAATTCGAACTAAATGGAAACAAAACGGAAACGTGGAGGTAGATAGGTTGCTGAGGAAGGGGTAACCCCAGACAATAAGCACCAGTAGACCCCCTCTGTCTATCGTCTTTTTGTCCCAACTATGGGCGTGCCGCACAACTAGCGTGCCATGCACCAGAGCGATCGTCCCAGCGGCAAGCATCGGGACATATCCGAGAAAGGATCTGGCTGTGCTCCAGGCCACCAAAACCATCGCAGTCCTCGTATCAACCCTCGTCATCCTCACCGGTACCGCCACCGCCGCGGTAGCCACCCCCACATACGCGGCACTCAAAAACGGCACCGACCCCGTCGCCCCCAAAGGCGTCAACGACTGGAACTGCACGCCCAACCCGAAAAAGCCCAACCCTGTCATCCTTATCCACGGCATGTCCATGACCGCCAACACCGCCTGGGCCGGATTCGGACCCGTGCTCAAAGATCAAGGCTACTGCGTCTACGCCGTCAACATGGCCAAGGACCCTGATGGAGCCATGTCCAAGGTCGTCCGTGCCATCGGTAACCTTGACTTCGGCGGCCTTGCCGACATCAAAGCCTCCGCCACCTTCACCGCAGCCTTCATCAACGAAGTCATGAAGACCACCGGTGCGAAGAAAGTCGACATTATTGGCTACTCCGAGGGCGGCACTGTCGCCAACCTTATTGCCCACACCTACGGGCCCAGCTTCATCGATAACATCATTACCCTGGGCGGCATCAACGTCGGCATCACCCCCTTCGGCCTGCAGGACCTGGAAGCCGTCTACACCAAAAATGCCGAACCGACCATAGTAGGCAACATCCTAGAGTTCGGCAGTGTCGCCGCCGCCCAGATGATGAACGGCTCACCCATCATCAACGCCATCACCAAGCCGGACACCATCGCCGGCATCACCTACACGAACCTGTCCACCAAGTACGACGAGTTCAGCAACATCTCCACCCACAACCCCAACTTCCAGAAGGCTGTCCCCGGAGCCACCGTCACCAACATCACCATCCAAGATGGCTGTAGCAAGGACTTCTCCGACCACCTCACCCTGCCTTATAACAAGCGCGCCTGGGCTATAGCCCTCAACACCCTGGCAGGTAAGAAGGTCGTTGACGTGTCGTGCCTAGTGGCAATCCCGGCACTACGGTCTATCGACGCGAAGTAACGCCGGCAGAGAAGCAGGGTAGGACAACTGCCGTGAGCTCAGCACCCGTTTAAGAGGCGTGTCCGCACCTTACCTAGGCATTGACAGAGCAACACCCTAGGTAAGGTGCGGAGCAACGGTAGAAGCGGTTCACCGCCCTAGGCAGTGCGCTTAAAGGGGCGCTTAGCCGCTGCCAAACGCTCTTTGCGAAGCAGCGGAATTGCCGGAATGTCCAGCGGCTCCAACTCCGTCGCCGATATCCCCAACACTTGCGCCACCAAATAGTCCGCCAACTGCGGGTTCCTGGCCAAACAGGGACCGTGCATGTAGGTGGCCACAATGCTGCCCTGCACCACGCCATCAACTAGCCCGGTATCCGGCACTGCAGTTCCCGCCGGCACACTATTGCCCACGCCGTACTTCACGCGGGAGAGTGGGCGCGCATCAGGGCCCAAAACAGTTGCACCCATATGGTTTTCAAAACCAGTCAGCGGCTCAGTTAGCCCCTCCACCAGCGGCATGCCCACCAGCTCGCCAATTGATCGGGTCGCCTGCGGGACAGTGGTCGCATCGACTAGCCCCACCCCCTCCGCATGGGACCCGTCAGCCACCTGGAACCACTCGCCCAGCATCTGCAAACCAGCACAGATAGCCAGCAGTGGACGCCCCGCCTCAACTGCCGTAAAAAGCCCACGATGCATCCGCAGATGCTTCGACGCCAGAATCTGGGCGACGTCCTCACCACCCCCCATGGTGTAGATATCGCAGCTGGACGGCACCTCATCCTGCAGGGTAATGCGGACAATCTCCGCCTGGTAGCCGCGCCGACGCAGTCGCTCCCGCAGCACTAGCGCATTGCCGTCATCCCCGTAGGTGCTCATGATGTCGGGCAACAGCGCCCCGATATGAATCACGGAATCCTGCCCAGGTGTGGGATTAAGGAGTGTACTCACTGCTGACCTCCTACTGGTTCCGTGAGGTTGGATCATCGGCGGTGCCTGCGCCAGCTCCCGTCAAGCGACGGAGTTCGCGGAAAAGGTCGCGGAACGACGTATAGTTCGCCAACACCTCTACGCGGCCCGGCGGGCAAGCACGAATCGCCTCCAAAGGGTCGTGGATCAGCTGGTGCTCCACACCCGCGTAGGTCAACCGCACCGACAGGTCGGTACCGCGCTCGCCGGCGCAGAACACGGCGGTATCGGAAAAGTTCTCGAAGCGTACGTCCCACAGCCAGCTGAGGTCAATGCCGTCCGCCTCCTGACCGTTGACGGAGATGACCAGCGAGTCGGCGGTACGATCCACCATATTGAGGGCCTCCTGCCAGCCGGCCGGATTCTTCGCCAACAACAGGTGGATCTCGTGGTCATCAAGCTGGATGGTGGTATAGCGGCCGGCCACATCATCAACCGACTCTGCGGCACGCACCGCATCCTCGGCACTCACCAGCATGTTGACGGCAGCCGCGACCGCCTGGGCGGCATTTCCGCGGTTGGCGCGGCCGGGTACCCGCAGATGCATGGGCAGAGTGAGTCCGTCGGGGCCGTGCAGGCCCTCGTCGTCGACCCACCAGTCGGGGGTAGGGCGACGGAATTCCCGGCCGTCCTCCAGGGGTTCGGCCGCCCACCAGTCGCCATCTGCATGCAGAATGGCGGAATTGTTGCGGGGGCTGGTGGTGGCGTCGTTCGACCAGCCGCCCCCGGTGCTTACCCACACGACATTCTGAGCGTCGTAGGCGACAGAGGTCATCATCATGTCGTCACAGTTGGCGACGACGATCGTGTCGGTATGGGCGGCAACGGCAGCCCGTAGACGGCGTTCAATAGTGTTAATTTCGCCTACCCGGTCCAGTTGGTCGCGGGAAAGATTCAGCAACACGAGCACCGTGGGGGATATGGCATCCATCACATGGGGGACGTGCATTTCGTCCACTTCTAGGCAGATGGTGTGGGCATCCAGATACCGGTTGAGGGCGCTCACGATACCGGCATCCATATTGTCTCCACCATCGTTGGTGGCCACTGTGTACCGGGTGCGCAGCGCGGTGGCCACCATGCGGGTAGTGGTGGACTTTCCGTTCGTCCCCGTCACCACCACAGACATGCGTTCACCTGCAAGTTTAGCCATGATGTTGGGGTCAACTTTGAGGGCCACCAGGCCGCCAATCATGCCGCCATTCCCGCGTCCCAATGTGCGTGACGCCCAGCGCGCTGCAAAGCACGACCAACGGGCGAG
>QWCE01005679.1_pt1 | contig 21843 bp, 20 predicted proteins | sample 1972531 | NCBI WGS metagenome assembly QWCE01 (sample SAMN09866716, study PRJNA288562) | Human gut metagenome isolate term4_stool, whole genome shotgun sequencing... | reverse complement strand
GTCGTCTATGAGACCTCACGGGATAAGCCCTAATACTTTCATCGTTTACTTGCAGAATTTACGCCTTGGGTTTACGGTTACCTTTTGGGTCTTTGCTATATTTGGCTAGCTTGCCCACCTGTTACGCCTTATATTCTGTTCCTGTTCGTCAAGCCACGATTTTGCTACCCGTTCTTCTCTCCTAGATGTCGCCATCTAAAACTTCGGGGTCGCTATTATATTCGTCGGTAACTACGCTCTGTAGGGAATTTCACCCCAGCATTAGAACATGCCCGTCATACCAAAAAACAGAGACAAATATTTCTAAGTGTCTCTGTTCTAAAATTTTCTAATGTATTAAATTTAAAGTTATATATACTATTTTATAGTATAATTCCGTATGTCTTCAAATTCTATTAATTTTTGGTTGATTTTTGGATCTTTCTTACTAATAAAAAGAATACAAGGTATTGAATTTATACCATAGCAATCTAAATAGTCATTAAGATTTTTGTCATTAAAATATTCATTAATGTCTAACGGAACAATAAAAATTGGCAAATCTACACGTTCACTTTCTATTGTTAATACATTCGTGGCTTTATCAATATTCTTAATACAATAAGGGCAATCTTTTGATGTAAGTAAATAAATCCCATCATTTTTTTTATTTCTTTCCATCCAATATTATCACATGTTCTCAGTCTTAGTTTATAGTTTGATATCCTATAAAACTCTTCATAATTATTTGTGTTCATCTTCAATAACTTAACTAACGCAACCATAACAATAAGAATATATATAATTTCGAAAAAATTTTTAGCTCAATTTTTTTCATAGTATTATTTAAATATTATGTTTCCTATGAACATAGATATAGGAAATGACATCACTAATAGAAAGTTCAAAATTCCAAATAAAATAGATTTTTCCTTAATTGAAAATATTATTCCAATTATTCCAACAACCGGACAAATAAAAATAGTACTTAATCCTAATGGTTTTAACTCTGTAAATCTAGAAAATATATCTATCGGTATAATATAGGAAATAATAAATATTATTAACCCTATAAAAAATAAATATTTGCTACAGCTTAAGTTTTTTAACATCCTAATTGTCCTACCGTATTAAAATATGTTCTAATTGCCCATGCTACCTTCCCCATAGTTCCTGTCATTTGATCCTTATTTGCATCAATATAATCCACTAAATCTTTATTACATTTACAATTTTTCCTCAATGTTAATCCCCATTTATAACATTGGTCATGTCTTCTACATCCTTCATCCAATATATCTTTAGCAGGTTTGTCAGAATCTTTTCCTCCATATCCTGGTCCACAATAATTCCCCCATATTGGTAATCCAATAGAACGTAATCCATACGTTTTATTATCTGATTTTGAATAACTATCACTCACTGATTCCAATAATAATCCCTGTTCGATTAAATCTTGACTTTCATAATTTTCTTGTGCTTTTTCATAGTCAAAATATAATCTATCTCCATCTACTACAATATACTTTTGGACATCTTTACCTATGTTTTCAATTTCTTCAAATTTCATATCTTCTTTACTATTTGCGTAAACATTAAATGGTTGTATTAATACTCCTAAGGAAAAAACAAACAATAGTGCTAATGATAAAATCGATAATTTTTTTTTCATATTTTTCTCCTTTTTATATGTTTTAGATAGTTATTATGAAGAATAGAATCTACCCCGTAGGGTAGATTCTATTCTTCATAAATTTGTAATTCTCTTAATCCCAATATAGCAATTATCTGTCAGGATTAATAAATGAAGTTCCGAAAGGAAAACAATCTGTTACACAATGAAGTTGTACCTGTCCACAATCCTTTTCATATAAATTTACCACTTCTTCATTAGATTGACTCCTTAAACATTCTTCTTCCAATAAATCGTTTCTTTCCACTACTTCTCTTTCATGTGTCATTGTCTTACCTCCTATCACATAAGTACACCTAATCTTATTCACATAAGATTTTATTCTACCAAAGGTATTTAACTACCTTACAATATTATTATAATAATTAATATTTAAAAAGTCAAGCGTACTAGACCATAAATAATTATTTTTCACTATTAAATTTATATATTAATATTTACAAAAATTTAAGGTTAAACATTATTAATCCATTCTGGATTATTGTAACAAAACTCTAGATATTTTTTTAAGCTTTTTATGTTATCATGATTTGTTATTTTACAATCATAAATCAATAAATTAAAAACAATAAATGTTTTATTCATTTTACATCCTTCAATATCAATAGAATTAATTAATTCATCTGCTACACATGTTCCTCCACAAAAATATCTAAATTTACAATCCTTGCACATATTTTTTTTGTCTACACATAGAAGTTCTTGATATTCTTTTGATTCTATTTTATTATTAATCTCATCAATAATATCATTGTATTTGTTAATCTTAAAAAAATCATCAAACGACTTATTACACATTCCTATGTCTCCATTCGGGAAAATAGTAACCATCTTCCCAAATGCATTACAAGATTTTCTTATTCTCGGATAATTAAACAATGAACCAACTACATTATCACAATTAAAATTATTATTCAGTATATATTCCAACATAATTATATACGTCTTAATTTTTTCTCTATATCGCATTATTTTCAAATTATTATCATATGCACTTCCAGAATTATTTATAAAGTTTAAAATAAACTTTATATTTTTTTTGAAAATTAAATTTAATATATCTAAATTTTCATTTATGGTTCTATCAATTGTCAACGTAGTTACAAAATCTATGCCTTTTTTTGTAATCATTTCAATCTTATCTTCTAATTTAGATATATCTTTATAATGCCCTACACTCATTTCAATCCCATCAATTAATTTAACTAATTTAGAGAAGTACTCTTCCGTAATAAGTGTACCATTCGTTTGCAAATAAATTTTAGATGATATATTATTATTAAATTTTATTAATTTTAAAATATCTAATAAATCGCTATTTTTGGTAGGTTCTCCTCCTGTAATAATTATTTTTCTAGGATTTATTTTTTCAATAGACCCGATTATAGTATCCATATCTAATAGATTAATTGAATTTACTTTTCTTTCTAATAGATTTGATCGCATCGAACAAAATCTACAATTCAAATTACAATCGTCATTTGTTATAAGATATAGAGAATTGAACCTTTTTCTTTTGGAATTTATCTTCTGATATTTTTGTTTTTGTTTTTTTATAATATTTTTTATATACTCTGAATCTAAGATATCTTTATTACTATTTTTTTCGGCCCTAATACTAATATAAAATTCTTCTTCTAAATTTAAATAAAAAATTCTATCTAATAAATTAAATACTTGAACAGATTCCATTTTATCCTCCTATTAATTTATTTGTAAATACTTATCAAACATTTCAAATAAGGTCTTTGTTATGTAGCAATAAAGTTTTTCAGGCTCATCTATATCCCCATTCATTATAATATTATTTGAAATACATCCTCTTGCACTACATTTGTTAAGATATTTACAACTTAAACACTTCTTATTTTTTGTTTCATTAAACTTAACTATCTCCGTAATTTTCATAAAATTTTTTTCATGTTTACAATTTCCTAATTTTAAATTCGGTGCTTCTTTGCAAGGATAAATACTTCCATCAGCACTCATATATATGCTATTTATTCCAGCTTTACAAGAAAAAAATTTACAGCCATAGTAATAATTAGACAATAGTTTCTCCATAAAAATAAACTTCGTGTTATCTTTATTTTGTCTATTATTTAGATAATAATATGAAATATTTTTTAATTGATTTTTCAATATTTTCAGATCACTATCTTCCCATTTGTCATATATATTAAAACCTGTCTCTATTATTTTAAATCCTATGCTAGATAAATGTTGTAAACTATCAAAAAATTTATGAACGTTATTTATTGTAACTACATTAGTGCATGTGATTTTTTTTAAACTTAATTCTTCATATCTGCTTAATAAGTCTATTTTAGAAATAATATTTTCATAACTTCCTAGACCATTTTTATATGTTCTATTTAGATCATTTATTTGTTTATCTCCATCCACGCTAATCTTAAAACTAATATTTTTATTTATAAAATATTCAATGATCTTATTATTCAGCAATGTAGCATTAGTGGTAGTGCTAAATGAAACTTTTACACCTTTATGTAATGCTATTTTTTCTGCATAATCTACTAAATGCTTCATCAATTCATATTCTATTAAAGGCTCTCCCCCTATAAAATATATGTGTAATTTTCTATCAGGATATTTAATAGCTTTATTAATTGAAAAATTAATCATTTTCTCTGCATCTGTGATATTAAGTATAGTTTTAGTCTTTTCTTCTATATAACAATATTTACAATTAAGATTGCAGCTTTTTAATAATTCTAAAGATAATGTATACATAAATCCTCCTATAAAATAAACTGTTTTATTGTAATTCTATACTTACTATATATCTGCTCTCGTTCGAAAAAATTAAATATAGGATATCTTGTATAGATATTATCTATCTTTTTATTAAGTATAATTTTTTCTATTAAATCAATAAGATATTTTTTAGATATGAATTCATTAAAAAAAATATTATCTACATTTGACTTTGAATAATATCTACTTAAGTTTATTAAGCTATTATTTTCTCCCTTAAATAAAACATATCCCTTAGAAGAAATAACTTGTAATTCCTTCAGTGATAAATATTTATAAAAATATATAATTTGATGTTCATTATTTATTTTTGTACATCTTGAATTTCCTATAGACTTTTCTATATTAGAAATTAAATTCACTAAGTTAGTTTTCTTCAAATTAACGCAATAATTACTTAATATACCAACAAAGGTTCCAGCTAAAAAACTATTTCCCACAACTAGCCCTTTTTTTATCCTATTATTAATGTGATAAAAAGATGAATCCTTTATATTAAATCTTATATCATTATCAACATGATCATACTCAAAAAATTTATTTGATTTAATATCCCTGCTTTTTATCCCTATAACATTGTTAAAGCTTGCTGGATATGCAGTAATATTATTATTTGAATGTGCCGCTACAATAATAACGTTTCTTTCAATAGCTAATTGACATACATTAAATAATTCTGACACATCATTTTTATTTTCTACTCCTAAGCTAAGCAGTATTATATCCACGTCCATGTTTATTAATTTCACTATAGATTTACATATATCATTTAATGTATTATTGTTTTTTATATTAATTATGTTTTCTAGCAAAATTTCTACATCCGAATTTTCTTTTAGAATAGATAAAATAACACATTCTGAATGGCTTAACTTTATATCTTCATTATTGATATATCTGAACTTTATCGTTTTATTTAATTTTGAAATATTACATTTAGAAAAATTGATATCATTGTAACTACCATCAGTATCAATAACTCCAATTTTAACTTTTGACTTCATATAATCCTCCATCAGTAATATTTAAAATAACATCTGCTATAGCCATTTCTTTTTTATCATGTGTAGATATAATTATAATTTTATTTTTCCCCATTTCTTTTATCAACTTTAAAATATTAGCTTTAAATTTGTCATCTATTCCTGAAGTTGGTTCATCTAATATAAATATCTGCCCCGATTTCATGTAATTTCTCATAAATATAATTTTTTTTACTTCTCCTCCAGAATAATTTAGCCCTTCTCTATTATAAAATTCTTCAAATGCATCTTCTGCTTCTAATTTGTCTTCAATAAATCCGATATACTTAAATATATCTATCCATTTTTTTTCTTCTTTTTCCGTTAATCCTTTAGGAATTAAGTTTTTATATAAGTTTGGGATTTGTTCCATATAACTAACCTTTGTCCAATAGCTATAACTATTTACCTCGTTTAAATTATCCTCATCTATATAAATACTCCCTTCTGTGGGTATTTTGAATTTTGATATTAAATCAAGCAATGTACTTTTACCTGCCCCACTTAACCCAGTTATGGCATAAATATTACCCTTGCTAAATTTATAATTTATATTTTGTAATATATCTTTATTACTTGTTTTATAACACACATTTTCTAAACATATATTACAAATTAAATCATGTTTTAATTCCTTTATATTACTTTTTTCTTCATTATCATAATATAAAAATGAATTTAAATTATCTAAAGAACTTATAGACTCATTAAACTTATTATAAAAATCAGATATATCTAAAATAGGTGCAGTGATTATACTTTGATAATTCATAAGAGCTATAATAGTCCCTACTGTAATACTCCCATTTATAACTAAAGATGCTCCCCTCAACCATATAACCGAGATACCTATTAGTTGCAATAATAACGTTATAACATTATTATATATAAAATATTTACTCTTTTTTAATGTGCTATCTTTATATCTTCTTATCTTTTTATCAAATTCATCCTCCAAGTTAGTGTTCAAATTAAATATTCTTATAGCTTTCCAATTTTTAAATGTATCAATCAAAACATCTATCATATCTTCATAGTTCTTAATTGTTTTTAAAGTTTCTACTTGTATCTTCTTTCCTATTTTCTTTGAAATTATTGGAACAAATATTAATATTCCAATATTAACAGTCGTAATTAACTTATCTATTTTATACATAGACGGAATAATTACAAGCAATAATATAATATTAGAAATTAAAGTTATAAAACTATTAATTCCAACTGCCTTGATACTTTCAATATTTTTATCAAACTTACTTTGAATTGTTTCGAAAGATCCGCTAATAAAAAAATTTGTACTTATCTTGTTTATTTTTTTATGCATTGATGCCCTTAATTTTAAGGCTATTTTCTCTGATATCACTTGAGCAACATATATTTTAGTATATCTCAAGACATAAGATATTATCATACATATAATAAAGATTGATATTGTATAAAATATATGACTTTGAATATTGTTTTTTTTTGATAAAATATCGATGATTTCACCTTGCAGTTTTGGAACAATAAATGAAACTAATGAGGTTATTATTATGATTATAAAAGTTAATAAATATAAATTTACCAGGCTTCTATCTATCGCATATTTCTTTATAAAATTAAGATAAATATTCTTTTTTCTATTCATATAGCAAATTTTCTCCAAGTCTACTAAGCTTTAAATTCGATTCCTTAATAAATAATATATAAGGATAAATATATTCATGTATTAAATTGTCATCTTTAGCTAAATCATGTAATATTTCTTTAACTATTTCATAAAATAATTTTTCAATAATACAAGTAGTATCTGATGGAACATTTATACTTCCAGTTACAATATAATTCATATAACCGCACTTCATCCCTAGGCAAAAATTTATATACTCACAATCATTACATTTTTTTTGGTTATTATCATATAAATTATATGCAAGCGATTTTCCTAAGTTTTTTTCATATTTATATTTATTATTATCAATATTCCCTAATTTACAATAAGGCATATCTGTAACAAACCCACATGGATAGATATTCCCATCAGGCATAATTTTTAAATTAGTTACACCTGCATCACACATTGTAAAATGTTTTCCAAAATCACTTAATAAATTAATAAATTTCCCATCGATTTGAGCTATATTTAATTTATCTCTATCCATTATCTTCTTTAAATAAAATTTCTTTATTTTATTTAATTCATTTTTTATCAATTTTTTTTCAAAAGAATTAATTTTCATAAAAACATCAAAAATAATAGAAATTTTTCTTACTCCTAAATTATAAAAATACTCTATATTTTTTGACAAATCTCCTATAGTATTATTTGTAACTGTCATACGTATAGAAATGTCTATCCCTTCTAATAACATAGATTTTATATGTTTAATTATAAAGTCATAACAATCGTAATTATTTTTCGATATTCTGTTTTTATTATGAGTATATTTATTACCATCTATACTGCATTTAACTTCAAATTTCTTTATTTTAAATAAATTTACGACATCATCACTAATTAAAGAACAGTTAGTTGTTATGCTATACTTTATCTTTCTGTAGTCTATTTTTTTCTCAAGGTTTTCAATAAAATAATAAATTAATTCTTTATTAAGTAAAGGTTCCCCTCCCATAAAGGATATTGTTATCGTATCAGAGCTAAAATTATTTTCAATAAATTTAATAATTTTATCCGCTGTTATTTTATTTAACTTAAAACTATCCCTATAATTTTCATAACAATACTTACACTTAAAATTACAATCTGTCGTTAAATATATAGTATAATCCATAATTACTCCTCAATATATTTTATCAATGATTCATTGTCTACAGTTTTAGCTATTACAATCTCAATAATTGCCGCTAATACATGAATTAATATTAGATAAGTCAACACATATATTAAGTTAAAATTATATTCGAACTTTAATACCATATCTCCGATTATATCTATCAATGTTTTCCCTATTATCCACCCTAGTATAATTGAAATAATATTAGATATTACTATTATTATTTGTGTTTCAAATATTCTTGATAGTATAAAATGTGATTTTTTCATCCCTAGTGCCATCATAGTTCCCATTTGATTTTTTCTTTCAATAAATGTGGTTATGGATAAATTAATGACATTAAACAAAGCAAATATCAAAAAAACACACGTAAATATCAGTGATGCTAACAAAATTGTTTTGTATTGCTTGTTAAGCTCTTTTACATAATCATCAACTTTATTGAATTCAAGTAATTTGTTTTCTGACAAGATGTTTCGAACTTTATCCTCTATAATATTCTTTTTTTTCTTATTTATAGAGTCCTTTAATTTTAATGAAATAGAATTGTTAACGCTATAGTCGCATAATTCTTCTAATTTTTTTTCTGGAATACCAAATATATATTCTGAACTTGTATCGTTTAAAATAGCGGATATAGTAAAATCTTTTTCATCAATATGTCCATCTTTCTCTCTAAATTTTAACCTAATAGTGTCCCCTAACTTTGGACTTAGTTTATACACATCTTCAAAAACATTGTTAGCATTATTAACTATCAAATCATTCTCATCTTTTATATCTCCCAATACTAATTTAGTCTTTAATTTATCAATATCAGTTTCTTTATATCCCACAATAGTTGTAACCTGATTGCGTATATCATTCTTTTCTATATCAAAATTTACCGTAGTAGCTTTTTCAATATTAATACGATCAATCTCATCTATTTCCTTAATTTTTGATATTAATTTTTCATCAATTGGATTGTTTTCGGCTTGTGTAAAAGCTTTTTTATAATTGCTTGCATTTATATCATCTGGTTTATACTCCATAAATTTAAATGTGATATTATATTCACCTAATTTGAATTTAGTATTTTTAGCTATATCTTCAGTCGAAATAGAAGAAAAAACACCTATCATAGCAATAAATATTACACTACATAAAGCTAAAGATATTAACGTAAATATAGAACGCTTTTTATTCCTTCTAGCATTTAACATACCTAGATATAAAGGAGTAACTTTTTTAGAGCTATGCCTTGGAGCTATAACATCCGTATAAGAAGTATAACTCATTGCTTCAACTGGAGAAATTTTAGATGCGTAATTTGCAGGTCTTAATGTAGAAATACAAGCAATTGTGAATACAAAGATGACTGTTGCAATAAAAATCAAACCATGTATCTTGAAATCAAAAGTTCCTGGTCTAATCAATATATTTACCAAAATTCCCAATAACCCGCCCACTATTCCTGAAGGAATTGCAATAAACTGAGCCTGTCTTATTATTAATTTTTTTAAATCTTTACGCTTTAAACCTAGCGCTCTTAATTTACCAAGTTCATTGATGCTTCTATTTATAGATATATAATATATTGAATATAAAACTAATGAAGTTGTAATTGAAAGCAATAGCAAAATAAGCGTAAGTTCTATACTAGCATCACTAATTTTTTGATTATTGGAATAAGTAAAAAACTCATTATAAATATTAATGTTTTCTTTAGGAATTTCAAACTTATCTCTTATTTCATTAGCTTTACTATAAGCAAACTTCTCTGACTTATCTTTCAAAAATATCATAGAGGAACTTACTTTTACTTTTGAATTCTTAAAATAATTTTCCGATACGTATAAATTAGCCTGACTCACTTCCATATCCCTATATGCTATAGATGATATAGTAAATGTTTTTTCTCCAGAATTATCATAGACTTTTATTTTATCTCCGATTTTCAAACCATATTTGTCTGAAATAGATTTTTCTATCATAATTTCATGTGAATCTATTGGCAATTCACCTTTTATTGAATCGAAATAATTATTATTGTCTAAATAAATTACATTAGTTGGAGATCCTTGAAATTTTACTTGATCAATAATATTTAACGTAACAATTTTATCTATGCTTCTATCTGATTTTATATCATTAATTTTATCAGATTTATTTAATACTGTTATTTGAGGCATGTATTTTGTAGTCTTATGTATGCCAATTTGATTTGATGCAGAAAAAGAAAGTGTCAATGACAAAATAAATGCGGAAAAGATTATTGTTAAACCTATAAGGAAATTTTTATTTTCTCCTCTTATATACTTAGTTGCCAATCTACTAATATAATTCATTATTTTGATAACCTCCCATCTTCAAGACGCACTATACTTGCATATTTATTCTCCAATAAATACTCAACTATATTTTGATCATGGGTAATTAAAATAATTGTTTGGTTAAAATTTCTATTAGTTGAAACAAGTAAATCAATAACATTTTTACTATTTTTGCTGTCTAGATTCCCAGTAGGTTCATCTGCCAATAATATACTTGGATTTGTTATTAAAGCTCTTGCAATAGCAACTCTTTGTTGCTGTCCGCCCGAAAGTTCATTTGGCATTTTTTGTAATATATCTTCGATACCTAAAGTATCAACTATTTTATTTAGGTATTTCTCATCTTCTACAAGTCCACTAATATTAAGTGGAAAAAGTATATTTTCTTTTATATTCAATATATTTATCAAATTAAACCTTTGAAAAATAAACCCAATATTTTTACTTCTAAATTCAGTCAATCCATTATCGTCTAAATCCGCTAAATTTATACCATTAATTTTTATACTTCCGCTTGTCGCTCTATCAAGCCCTCCTATTATATTTAGGAGCGTAGATTTACCACTACCAGATGCTCCACATAAAAGAATATAGAAAAAAAGAAGGATTGACTCAGTATGAACTAGCACAGAAAATCGATTTAACTAGAAGAGGTGTGATATATTTAGAAAACCATTCCAAAGATGTGAATCTTAGTACGGCAATGAAACTTTCTAAAGTTTTAAAAGTCTCTATCGATGATCTTTTTGAACTGGATGGTTAATCCTAAAAAAATGAGGTAACAAATATATTTTTTGGTTGCCTCATTTTTTATTAAAAATATTTAGAACCTCATTTCCCCATAATTAAGTTTATTCGTACAATCTAGCTAAATATTTTATTAAAATATAGTACCTATTGTATTTTTTTGCTATAATAAAATTATATACTAACAGGAGATTATAATAATTTTTAATTGAACCTGTAAATTAAGCTTTTTACTTAATTTTACAGGTTTTTTGTTTTACATATTTTTAAGGAGATGATTTTTTATGGCAAACAGATATAGAAATAATGGAATATATTTAATGCTTTCAGATGAGGAATTAGAACTATTAAATAAAAAATACAAGGCATCTAAGTGTAAATCACTTAGGCAATTTATTTTGAAATGTATCTTAGAAAAAGATATTTATGTACTAGATATGGATGTCTTTCGTGATATGTCTACTAATATAAGTCGTACTTCAAGTAATATAAATCAAATTGCTAAAAGGGTAAATAGCACTTCTTTTATTTATAAGGATGATATTGATGATTTGAAGAAGTTACTAGAAAAGCAAGCTAGAGATATTTTATCCACGCGTAAAAAGATATACTCTCTTTCCCATTCAAGTAGTTCAAATACGGAGAAAGTTTAATGGCTGTTACTAAGATTCATCCAATAAAATCTACTTTGAAAGCTGCCCTTGATTATATTATGGATAAGGATAAAACAGATGAAAAAATTCTTATCTCGTCTTTAAACTGTAATCCTATTACTGCTCATTTAGAGTTTGAACAGACAAAGATAGAATGCAACTCTAAGGCAAAAGTTTTGGCAAGACATTTAATACAATCTTTTTACCCAGGAGAAACCACTCCTGAAGAGGCCCACAAAATTGGTATTGAATTATGTGAGAAAGTTTTAAAGGGGAAATATGAATATGTATTAACTACCCATGTAGATAAGGGACATATACACAATCATGTGTTATTTAATAATGTATCTTTTGACACAGGCAAAGCTTATCAAAGTAATAAAAAAACCTACCATCAAATTAGAAATTACAGTGATGATTTATGTAGAAAGTATAAGCTTTCTGTTATAGATGAAGACTATATGAAGTTTAAAAATAAATATAAAACTAATGGGAAATCATATAAGGAATATATGGAATTTAAAAAAGGGACATCTTGGAAATATAGACTTCAAATATCTATTGATCATGCTATTCAAAAGTCTAATAGCTATGATAACTTTTTAAAAACTATGGAAGAATATGGATACGAAATCAAATTAGGCAAGTATTTATCTTTTCGTCATAAAGAACAAGGAGAAAAAGGACGATTTATTCGTACTAAAGAAAATACTCTTGGAAAAGATTATACCAATGAAAAGATAAAGGAAAGAATCGAGAATAATATGAATAAAAAGTCAGTAAAAATTGATTTTGATTCTTCTACGAAAACATATAAAAAAGTCGACAATATAATAGACTTAAAAAATAATAAAAAGATACAATCTTCTGAAGCTTATGAAATATGGGCAAAGAAACACAATATGAATACTATGGCAGATTTGAACGAAATCTATACTGCAATTGAAGCTTTAAACACTTTACAAATAAATAAATCTATTTATGAAATCTATAAATCAAACTCTAAAGATAAAGAATTTTATGCAGAATATAAAACTCAAATTATCACATACGAAAAGTCATTAACTACTTTAGACAAAAACAAGTATAAAAATTTAAGCATAAAAGAACTATCAAATATTTACGATGAATATAAAAGTAAAAAAGATATTCTTATGAAAGACTACTCTAATAAGAACACTTTGATTTACGAGCTTACTCAATTGAGAAAAAATACCAATAAATATCTTAATAATGAGTTATATAAGTAATATATTTTTAAGATATTTAGAAAATAGGTTACGAAGTACTGTAATCATGACTTTCTCTCAATCGGTTCTGTAAAACCTGCTCTTCCCAATAGACTGTAAGCTGCTATTTTTCTTAATCAAAAAAAATGCACTTTTATCACTAAATTCTGTGGCTCAAATATTTGTAACCTAATTTGGCACAATTAACTAATAAGGATAAATTTTAGATTATATCTTCAAAAAATAAAATCAATTGTGATAGTATTTGACCCAATCCGCTTATTCTGCTTGTCCATTTACTTGAAGCATCCACCACTTCTAAATACAAACTTTTTTTATAAAACATGGTCATTTAAAAACATCATTTTGTTTTTTGTTACTTCTCTTAATTGTCTATTAAAGTTTTCCATTGCTATTATTTTTAAGTCTTTCATTTTGAAATGTTTAGATCTATGTTTTCACAGGACGATTTTACTATTTCTTGCTTGATCCATTTCTAATACTTAAAGATAATATTTTTCACCATATTCATAGTCTAAGTACTCGTCTAATTCTGCTTTTAACATTTGTTCCACTGTCTCACCTAAAATATCTTCTATTGTTTCTTGTGAGTCTTGCACTTTCTCTGAACGATATTATTCGATTTAACACTTTAGATATTTTATTTAATCTTATTTCTAATCTTTTCTATACATAAAATATTACCCAGTCACTCCTAAGAGTGCCTTAATATTAGTTCTATTAAATAAAGAACTTTTTAATTCTATTATTTGAAATATACAGGTTTTACATATCCATATTTCATTGCAATATGAACCATCTCTTGATAATTTCTAACACCCAATTTTTCGTATATGCGATTTAACGCTGTCGCTAATGAACTTTTACAAATATTACATTCCTTTGCGACTTCCATTCTTGTAAGCCCTGAACAATACAAATTAATAATTTCAATTTCTCTTTCTGTCAAATCATAATTCAAGTTAGTGTTTGCATTAAATATTAACTCTCCATTTACTACATCATTTAATTTCTTTACTAAAACTTTGATATTCTCATCTTTGCATATGAACCCTTTAGTACCTATTTTCTTCGCTTTCTCTTCAAAGCCTATTAAATCATATCCAGTTAGCATAACGATTTTTTGTTTTGGATATTTTATTAATATCTCATTAGCAACTTCTAATCCATCCTTATTGCCCTTCATTTTACTCAAATTAATATCCGTTAAAATAATATCATATTCTTTTTTTTCTAATATTGATCCCAAATTAAAAATATTATCAATCAAATCAACAATATCTATTTCTTCTTCACGCTCTAAACTATATTTTAAACTATTAGAAAACATGGTATGGTCATCTATTAATAATATTTTCACAGATCACTTCCTCCTCTATAGGTATAGTTACATTAATTTTAATGAGTGGTTCAACTTTGTCATAAAACTGATCAATTAATATTTTCCCATCTAATTTTTCAATTTCATCTTTTATAATCTCTAATCCTCTTCCATTCCCTATCTTTATATTTTCATAATCAAATACATCTTCATGATTGATTACGCTAATATATAATTCTCTATTATCCGTTTTTATATTAATCTCAGAATAATTTCCTTTTGAATGTTTGTATATATTTATACATAATTCATGCAAAATCTTATAAATAACCATATCGTATGGATAATTTACAAAAAACTCTTTATCACAATTTAAGTCTATTAATATATCATTTCTGTTAAACCTGTTCCTTAAAGATTCTATTAAATTATAGTAATTGTCTGCTAATGGTAAATCATAAATAATTGTAGGATTATATAATTCAATCTCGGACCTTGTAATTCCAATTAATTTATCTATTGTTTTAATTGACTCATCTAAAAATTCTTTTTCTCCTAAAAGAATATTCATTTTTATAGCTATTATATCTTGTAATATATCATCATGTAAAAAGTTTGAAATTCTTTTGTTATAATTCTTTTCTATATTGTATTGCTGTATTTTATTTCTTATCACTCCATTTGGATCTTTCTGTTTTTCAAAATAAAAGTAAAACATTAACATACTCTCTTTGTATATTGTTATTAGACTTATCCCCATATAAATAACTCTCCTTAGACCTTGTCCAAATAAATTTACAAATACTATAAATATACATAAAAACATACAGTCTATAATCATCAAGAGCATTTCATTTTTGTTTATCACTTTAGATGAATTTTGTTTTTTTAGTAGTATGAAATATAATGTAGTCAAATATATTGAATTCAACAAAAAGTATATTTCCAGCTTTTCTAACTTAGCGTTATTTATAAATATTCCGCTAAATATATATATAAATATTGAGGCAATAAATAAAAATGTTACCCCATATATTTTTGCACCAAACTCAAATAATATCTTTCGTTTCTTGTATGCCATAACAAAAGGACCAAATGTTATAATTACATACAAAATATAATTTATTATCTCTGCATACCCTAAATCAAGTGACTCAAACAATATAGCTAAAATTGTAAAAAATATAATAATCTTATTAAGTATTTTTATATCTATTAAATATGCACTAACGACTTTGAGTAAATTTGCTGTAATTACAAACACCGTTATTAGCTTAAATGTTGTGTACATATTACTTTTTAAAAAATCAAAAACGTCAACTACTACAAAAATATTAATACATAAAGTAGCTATTATAAAATTTTTAATCGTCTCCTTAACTCTATCTAATACCAAAATTTTATAGCTTATGTATCCGTATACTGTAAATAAACACAAAGAGAATAGTTGTATATTATAAATGCTATTATTTCCCAAATGACTAAGGACGAAATAACTAATCACACCTTGAACTATTATACATAAAACTAATAATACACTTTTTCTATTTATCATATACAGTACCTTCCATTTATCATGTTATTTTTAATTAATATCTGACTTTCTAAATATTAATATTGTTATTGTAATCATAATAAAAAAGACTATTAGGGATATAGTTGTAGGTCTAAGAGTTCCGTCTATAAAGTTTTTATTTATAATTACATTTTTTTTTTGAGATAGCGGAAAAAATGTAATACTTTTTTTTATAAATTCTATAGGTATTATTCCCTGTAACATTGATATTACTACTGGAATTGCTAAAGAGATCCCTATTGTTTCCCCGATACTTTGGGTTGCAAATCCTAATAAAGAATAAATACTCGTTAAAGACATAAAGCATAAATTAGAAATAATTATTATTCTTACAATTTCAAGAATATTATTATAGTCTTTGATTGGTAAAAATCCATACTTTAAGCTCCCCATTATTCCTACTATAATTGGATACAAGTTAACAATTATAAAAGAAGCAATCATCAATACAATCAATTTTGATATTACAATGTCTTTTCGACTAATTCCTGAAGAAATCTGTCTTTGTATAATCTTTGAAGAAAAATCACTACCTATAAAATATCCACAATAAACCGCAATGAAAAATGACATAAATATATCTGAATAAGATTTTATAAAACCTTCATACCCACTGCTTATATTTCCCTGTACGGTATCTTGAAATCCACTTAATATTGATAACAATGTTACACTTAAAATTAGCACATAAAAAAACTTATCTTTCTTCAATCTTTCTGCATTAAATTTAATTAAGTTCTTCATTGTCTCCCTCCACTAATTTTATCATATATGTTTCTAAATTATCTCTTTTTATTTCTATTTTACAGTTATTTAGTCTTAATTTTTTTATAATTTCTAGCTCTTCATCTTTTGAATATATGCCTCGAACCTCTAAAGTATTATTTTTTAATCTATATTCTCTTTCAGGGCATGCTATTTTCAATAGATTATAAACTTCCTCGATATTATCTCTATATCCTATAACAGATGTGTCTAAATCTTTCGTTAATTCTGTTTTTGAAACCACCTGTATTATTTTCCCCTTATCTATAAATATGAAATCTGTGGCTATCTCATACAATTCTGTTAATATGTGGCTAGATATTAATATTGTCTTATTTTCTTTTTCTATGAAATCTCTAAAAATTCTTCTTAGCTTTGATACGGATATTGGATCGATTCCGTTTGTTGGCTCATCTAAAATCAATAAATCAGGATTTTTCAAAAAAGCTATTCCTAATCCAAGTTTTTGCTTCGTTCCTAGCGATAAATTTTTAGCTTTCTTTTTTAAGCTATCCATTATTTCTAGTTGTTGGAATATTTCCTTTTGCTCCATTCCAAATTCAATCCCAAGTTCAATACAAGCTAATCTTATATTTTCTTCTGCAGTCAATCCGGAGTAAAAACTTGGAGTTTCAATCGTTGCACTGATATGTTCTCTACTCTTTATCAGTTCTTTTGAAAAAGATTTATTAAATAATTTTATAGAACCTTTTGTAGGAAAAATATTTCCAGTAATTATTTTAACTAAAGTAGATTTCCCAGCTCCATTTACTCCTATCAAACCATAAATTCTATTGCTTTCTATTTTTAAATCTATATTCTCTAGAGCGATAGTCTCTTTATACTTTTTAGAAATATTTTCTAATTGAATTACATCCATTTACGCTCAATCCTTTCTAATCTTCATTTGATTTTTCACTATTTTATTAAATTCTTCATCTTGAAGTTTCTCAATATTATTAATATCATCAGATAAAATATTATTTACATCTTCAACTTTTTGAGAATCTTTAAACAACTTTTTAGTCTCATCTTTAAGATGGTTATTGTTTTGCTCTTTTAACGATAATTCTAAATTCTTTTCTGAACCATATACAATAACATTATTGTCACTTTTGGTTTTATATTTATAAACATTAGGGCAAACACATTTCAAAGTACCACTTAAGGCAAGCACAAGATTAGAATTCAGGCTATTTCCTAAACCTATATTCAATGCAATAATTCCATTTCTATTAAGATGCGCTTTACAATCCTCAAAAAATTCTCTAGTAGTTAGGTTTATTGGCATAGATATATTCTGATAAACATCAAGTATTATTAAATCATACATTTCATCTGTACTATTTAAATAATTCCTTCCGTCAGAAATTATAATTTTATCATCACTTTTATTAAAATAAAGCTCTCTTAAGTTGACAATATTTCTATCTATTTCTATCCCTGTAACTTCAAAATTATCAAAATTTTTATGCAACAAAGTAGACATAGTTCCCGTTCCATAACCAATAATTAAGATTTTATGCTTGACTTTATCATCAAGTAAATTATTAATCTTAACAAATTCGTCATAATAATATCCTGATTTCTTTTTATTCTTATCAACTTTTATTGACTGTGCGCCAAAAAATACATTTGTTTTTAAAGCTAATTTTCCATCATCATTTTGTGATACATTAATATAATTATATTCTGACTCTTTCCGTCCAAAGTTTCACTTCATTAACTGATTTCATAAAAGTTCTCCTTTCTAAATCTTAGTAAACAACGCAAATACAACTTTTGTTGTACTGTCTTTATAATATTATTTAATCTTATTTTTGTCAGCTTACTTTTGTCTTATTTTTCTATATTTACGATATTGAATAATTGATTCTTCTAAAAGTTTATTTCAAGGACAATTTTCTAATTCTGTTAAGTTTACGTAATTTCGCAAAACTTTGAAATTTTATCATATATATTAATATCAATTGCAAAAATAAAATTACATATATGAAAATTAATGATCATTGCTGATTAATTTTAATTACTAAAACCTGCCCCCTATAATCTTTTACCTTTCTATGCTATTATCCTTTTTCTTCTTTTCATCCACTTTCATATCCCCTTTAGTCTTAAATTCCTTTAATTTCCCTATTGTTGATGCTTTTGCTTTAGTATGCTCTTTAGCTTTTAATAACTTTGCAGAGTAAACTTTTAGACTTGTGTATTCCTTATTATCCTTTCCTATACTTTTCTTTTCTTTGCCAAATAGGTGTACAAAATCTCCTTTTTTCAAATTTTTTACTTGATTGATTTTGTCATTATAGGCGTAGCAGTTGATGAATTTTGCATTTCCTTCCTTGTCATTTTCAGCAATAGAAAAGGAGGCTACTTTAAAGTCCCTCCCATCTTTTGATTTTAAATCTTTAATTTCTATATCAGTTGCTATATTTCCATCTATATTTAATGTATCCTTTTCTTTATTATCTATATCTTTCATTGCTTTATCTCCTTGTTCTTGATTAACTTCTAAGTTTTCTTTTAACTCTTCTTCGTCTATATATTCAATAAACTTTTCATCAATAAGGCCCATAACTGAATCATTCATATAATTATCATAGGCATTATTAAGAACATTTTCATTTTCTACTCCTGTTTCAAGGGATATAATACCTTTTACAAATTCTTTATGATTATATTCTGCTAAAAAATCTATTGTATTTTTCATGCTTTCAAAATTTGTATTTTCCATATTTGCTATTGTTCTTATATCACTTGCGTATCTAACAGAATCCCATTCATACTTTCCACTTTCTTTATTAAACTCTACTCCTGTGGCTAAAATAAATTGATTTCCGTCAAATAAGGTAGCTTGATTATCTTTCACATCCAATACCATAGTGTCTCCAAATTCAGTTTCAATTACATTTCCCTTTTTTATATTCATTTTTATTCCTCCATTTCTATTTTTTTCTTTCTTATCTGTTAAATCTTTTATTTCTTCTTCCTTTCCATCACTAATAATAAATTGTTTTATTTCTTCAACTGTTGGATCATCGATTGTAGTCTGAATAAATTCAACTAATTTATCTTCTGAAGTGGCAAAATTTTTAATTCCATATTCAACTATATTGTTGATTATTCTCTGAGTATTACCATCAAAAGAAAAATTTTCTCGAATAAATTCATTAAATCTATCTCTATCAAATTCCATATTCTTTTTCCTCTAATAATCTCATTTAAAGCTTTATCTGCCACATGGTTCACTATTATTTATTTCTTTTATATTATTATTTACTGCTAAATTCCCCTTATATTCCTTTAATTTATCCATAATAGATGTTTTTTCTTTCCTTTCAAAATCTCCTATTTCCTGCACTTTACTATCTCTAAAGTCAGCATCATTTCTATCTATTATTCCATCTAAATCCATATCTTTAGATAATGGATCATAGAAGTTTCCATCATCATCTATTTCAAGTCCCATTACTTCTCTCAGTTTTTCTTCATTTACTGATACAAGCTCACTAAAATTCCAAAAGTCAATAGATGTCTTTAGCTGTACTAGCTCTTTTAAATCACTTGCATCTAAGGGATCATAGGTGTATTGAAAGCTGTCAATTAGGTTCTTATCTACATAGGTGTTCATCTTGTAATTTATTAAATCTAAACTTACTTGTATTTCATGTTTTTCATCTGGTGTAGTTGTATAAGCTATTCCTATATCTGTTAAGTCAGGAAATATAGTATCAAAGTCCTCTAACCTGTTTTCTTCATCATATTCTCTGTTAAGGAAGTCTATCAATTCTTCCTTTACTTCTTCTAGTAATGGATTATCTTGGCTTATATCTTCACTTTTTCCCATATCTAGTAAATTATTTACTTCTGCAAGTCTTAGTGTCTTATCCTTTAAAAGTTCAGCTTGTGGAAATGTCTTTTGTATTTCAATTTTGGCTGTTTGAAATTGCTCTTCTGTATCTTTTAGTTTTGAAATTGTATTTTCTAATCTTTCTGGTAATTTATCTAATACATTATCCATTCTTGTTATATTACCTATTTCATCTGTTCCAAACTCTCCTCTATATTCTCCCTTACCTTTTAATATAAAGTTATATTTATTGAAAAAAGAATCATATTTTATGGATAAATCAAAATTTCTATATTCACCTATTTTTTCTCCATCTTTATCCATTTCCCTATATATTTTAACTCCCTTAATTTTGTTCAACAAAAACTCTCCAGCTATTTTCTTATCTATATACTTCTTTCCGTCAATAATTAGAGAGGTAAATTTATTATCTTCTTTTAAATTTTTATCTACTTCTCTATAAGGCTCAACATTTTTAATATCTTCCTTTAAGTTCTCTATCCTTTCTTTTAATCTTTCTATTTCCTTTGGATAAAATTTAACTACTTTATCTTCCAGCTTGTAAAGATTTGATTTAAAATTGGACTCTAGCATTTTAAGTTTAGAAACTTCAACATCAAGGTCCATCTTCTCCTTTATTAATGGATTTCCTGTTGCAAGAGCTTTGATTTCGGCATAGTTTAATGTGGCTTCGTCTACATCTTCTGCAACTCTTACAGGAGTCTTTGAAGTCATAATTTGGGAAATATATTTTTGTTTATTCTCTAAGGTTTGGAATAGGTAGGCATCAAAAGTATTTTCTGTTACATATCTAAATATATGGACTTCCTTATTCTCATTTCCCTGCCTCACAATCCTGCCTGCCCTTTGAGAAAGATCAGCAGGTCTCCATGGTATATCAAGATCGTGAATTGCAATTAGTTTGTCTTGGGCATTAGTACCTGCTCCCATTTTCTGTGTTGAACCAAGTAAGACTCTTATTTCTCCCTTTCTTACCTTATCAAAGATAGCGTCTTTTTCCATATTGTTTTTTGCCTTATGAATAAATTCTATTTCATTTTCAGGTACTCCCATATCTATAAGTTTTGTTTTAATATCATCATAGATATTAAAATCA
>QWCE01004206.1_pt1 | contig 21848 bp, 24 predicted proteins | sample 1972531 | NCBI WGS metagenome assembly QWCE01 (sample SAMN09866716, study PRJNA288562) | Human gut metagenome isolate term4_stool, whole genome shotgun sequencing... | reverse complement strand
CAGGTGCGGCTGTGGCAGCCGGTGTTGCAGTGGCGGAAGGCGTCTGCGTGGCCTCCGCCGGTGCCTGTGCTCCGCTGCAGGCTGCCATCGACAGGGTCAATGCTCCTGCCAGCAGGAAGCTGCCTGCAGTATAAATCGGGTTTCTCTTTTTCATCGGTGATCCTCCTTGCTGTGTTGGTTGTGATCCGCTCGGGGCGAAGCAGACGGTTGTTTTTCCTCTACCCATACATAAAGCCCCTGCCGGAATGCTTCTTCCGTTATCGGCTCCAGCAGAAAGTAGTCTACGCGCAGCCGGAACGCATGCAGGGAAAAATCCAGCTCGCTGCACCAGATGATGCGCGTTTCCGGGAAAAGCGCCCGCAGGTGCTCCACTGCATTCAGCCCATCCACGCCAGGAAGGGAAATTACAGCGTTGGTCGGCGCATTTTTGCGCGCGACCTCAAAGAATACCTCCTGCCCGCGGTAGCAGTCCACCTTGGGAAACAGACCGCGCTCTGCGCAGAACCGTGAAAGTTGTTCTCTGTAAAAGGTCTCCTGCGTTTCGCTCTTTGTCAGCACGGCAATGTGGTACATAGCGCTCCGCCCCCTTTCTGCCGTCGTTGACTGTTTCTGCTTTCAGTATACGGAACGGTGCAGGCTTTTCAAGCCTTTTGGCACGAAAGCCCCAATTCCGGCACGAAATCGGGTTTTTCCGCCGTGCCGGAGTCGGACAGTTGTGGTATAATTAACATAGAATCTTTTCCGAAGGAGCCAGTCCGGCACGAGAATAGCAATTGTGGATGATCTTGAGACCGAGCGCGCGCAGCTGAAAACGCGCCTTGCGCGGCAGCTGCGCCTGTGCGGTGCCGAGGCGGAGCTATTGGAATTTGAAAGCGGCGAGAGCTTTCTCGCCGCAGAAAAAGAGCAGCGCTTTACCGCCGCGTTTCTGGATATTTACATGCACGGGATGAGCGGCATGGACGCTGCAAAGGAGCTGCGCAAAACGGACGCAGACTGCCTTCTGGTTTTTACCACGACCTCAACCGACCACGCGCTGGAGGGCTTTCAGGTCCGTGCGCTCCACTATCTCGTGAAGCCCTTTTCCGAGGAGGAGCTTTCCGCCCTGCTTGCCGAGATGCTTGCAAGACTCCCCCGCCCCGAGCCGGTCCTGACGGTAAAGGTCAGCGGCAGCGATGTCCGGCTTTGCTACCGGGACATTATCTCGGCAGAGCATTTTGCACATCTGATCAACATCCGCACGACTGCCCTGAAAACGCTGGTCACCCGCCAGAGCTTTAAGGTGTTCACCGAGCCTCTGAAAAAAGATCCCCGCTTTTTCGTCTGCGGCAGAGGCATGATCGTCAATTTAGAGCACGCCGCGGATTTTCGGGACGGTGCCTTCTGCATGACAGACGGCAGCAGCGTCTATGTCAGTCAGGAGCTTTTAAAGCCTGCCCGGCAGGCGTTTATGGAATTTCTGCTGCAAAGGGAGCGTATGAAATGAAGGATATTCTGCGTCCGATTTTGGAGCTTCTCGTCGTACTCCCCGGCCTTTTGCTTGGATATTTCCCTGTAAAAACCTATCTGAAGCAGTCCCCCGGAAGGCTGGCCGCCTGGCTTTTTCCCTTGATGGCGTGCCTGTGCATCGGCAGCGGGCTTGCCTGCTATCGGCTTGGGGCTTCTACGTTCCTTGCCCTTGCGGGGGTCGCGCTGGCTGCGATCTGCCTGTATACCAGAACGCTTACCATCTCCCTCTGGAAATCCGGCACGATTGCGCTGTCCGTCTGCGCGGTGTTCGCGTGCGTGAACAGCCTGTCCCGTGCCGTCAGCGCCGCGATCATCCGGAATCTGCAGCTGCCGCCGGACGGACCGTGGCTCTGCCTGGGTGCCTGCGTGTTCTATAACGCCGTTTGCTGGGTCATCGTGCTGGCCGCGTATTATCCTGCTACACATACGGTGCGTGCGATGGTCGAGGACGACAATTTTGCGCAGACCTGGTATGTGTTCTGGGTCCTGCCGCTGGCGTTCATCCTTTTGAACCTTTTCATGATCCCGCGCTATCAGTCAACGCTCCAGACAGGCCGCGTACTGCAGGGCTATATTGTGCTGAGCAGTGCGCTTCTGGTCTTTATGTTCTGCTTCAATGCGGTTTTCCTGCTGATGGCAACCAGTCTCAACCGCAATGCGAAGCTGCAGCAGGAAAACCAGTTTCTTTCGATGCAGCAGCAGCGCTATGAAAACCTCAGGACCGCCATCGAGGAAGCGCGGCAGGCACGGCACGATATGCGCCACCAATTCAATCAAATTTCTGCGCTGGCCGAGGCAGGTGACCTGGAGAACCTGAAAAGCTACCTTGCAAAAACCGTCTCCCGCATTCCGAATCTTGATATGTGCTTCTGTGAAAACCGTGCGGCTGACAGTGTTGTCGGCTATTACTGCGCCATGGCAAAGCGCGATGAGATCCCCTTCCGCGCCAGACTCGACCTGCCGGAAACACTGCCGGTTGACGAGATCGATATGTGTCTCGTGCTTTCCAACCTGCTGGAAAATGCGCTGGAGGCAAGCCTTCGCACCGCACCGGGCAGGCGGCAGATCGAAATAACCGCTTGTGTTCACGCTGACCGGATTCTGTTGATCGAGGTTGAAAATGCGTTTGACGGCGAGATCAACGAAAAGAACGGCGTTTTCCGCTCCTCCAAGCGGAAGGAAAACGGGATCGGTATCCAGTCCGTCACCCATATTGCGGAGAAAACCGGCGGCACCAGTACCTTTACCCATCAGAACGGCACCTTCACCGCCAAGGTCATGCTCTGCGGATAAGAGAATATGCAGAGCATATCCTGACAGCGCCCGGTGCGACAAACCGCAGGGGGTGCGGGCGGCTGTCCCCTGCTTTTACGAAAGGAAAGGAGCAACACAATGGAGCAGCTCTTGCGCCAACGCGCAGAATCGATTTGGACAGCGGCCATCCGGTCCGTTTTGCCGGATGAGGCGGTGCGCCGCGCTTTGGAGCATTTTCACCCGCAGGGGCGTGTATTTCTCGTGGCGGCGGGCAAGGCCGCGTGGCAGATGGCCCACGCGGCGCTGGCCGTGCTGGGCCGTGTGGACGGCGGGATCGTCATCACAAAATACGGCCATGTCAGGGGGCCGCTGCCCGGCGTGACCTGCTGCGAGGCAGGGCATCCGGTGCCGGACGACAACAGCTTTGCGGCCACCCAGCGGGCGCTGGCGCTTGTCAGCGGTCTGCGGGCGGACGACACCGTGCTGTTCCTGCTCTCCGGCGGCGGCAGCGCGCTGTTTGAAAAACCGCTGCTGCCCGCTGAGGAGCTGCAGGCCATCACACAGGCGCTTTTGGCCTGCGGTGCCGATATTGTTGAGATCAACACGATCCGCAAGCGGCTGTCTGCCGTCAAGGGCGGGCGGTTCGCGCTGGCCTGTGCGCCCGCCGCGGTGTACAGCGTGGTGCTCAGCGACATTCTCGGCGACCCGCTCGATATGATCGCCAGCGGCCCGGCCTGTCCGGACAGCTCGACCTGCGCGCAGGCTGCTGCCATCGCGGAAAAATACCGGCTGGCGCTCTCCCCTGCTGCCGCGGCCCTGCTGCGGCAGGAAACGCCCAAAACGCTGCCCAACGTGATCACAAAAATCACCGGCAGCGTGCGGGAGCTGTGCCGTGCCGCTGCGGACGCCTGCCGCGCCGAAGGGTACGAGCCGGTTTTGCTGACAGACTGCCTTTGCTGTGAGGCCCGGGAGGCCGGCAGCCTTCTGGGAAGCATTGCCCGCACCCACGCAGGGCAGGGCCGCAGGCAGGCCTTTATCGCGGGCGGCGAGACCGTTGTGCATCTGACCGGCCATGGGCTGGGCGGGCGTAATCAGGAGCTTGCCTTAGCCGCAGCCCCGGCGCTGGCCGGGCTGCGCGGGTGCTGTGTTTTCTCGGTGGGCAGCGACGGCACCGACGGTCCCACCGATGCCGCGGGCGGCTACACGGACGGCGAAGCCTTAGCCGCCCTCACTGCGGCGGGCCTGGACGTGCCCCGTGCGCTGGCCGACAACGACGCCTACCACGCCTTACAGGCCGTTGGCGGTCTGATCATGACCGGCCCCACCGGCACAAACGTCAACGACGTGGCAGTTGTGCTGACGGAATGACAAAAAGCAGACCGCTTAAAAACGCCATCCTCTGTTTCTATAATTCTCTTTTGGACGGGAAAGCCCCGCCGCTCTCATGGCGAGGGAGCGGCGGGGCCTTTTCTATATCCGTATGTATCAGTATTCAACGCCCTCGCGCGCGGCGATACCCCGGGTGTAGGGGTGCTTGACGGCGCGCAGCTCGGTGGAGTAGTCGGCGGCGTCCTGCATCCAGGCGGCGGGCTCACGCCCGGTAAGCACGACCTCTGCCTCCTGTTCGGCGCGGGCGGCGGCCTCCCGCAGCAGATCTTCCTCCACAAGGTCATTTTTGCAGGCGGCACAGGCTTCGTCCAGCACCAGCAGGTCAAAGCTGCCCTGTAAAATCGTCTGTAACGTCCGGGTGTTCGTCCGGCGTGCCTCGGCGCGCTCTGCGTCGGTCATAAGCCAGGTGAATTGACCACCCTGCGGCCATGGCCCAGCGCCCGCAGCGCCAGCCCCATGGCGGCGGTAGTCTTGCCCTTGCCGTCGCCCCAGTACAGATGCAGCATGGCTGCCCCTCCCCCGTCTCAGAAATCTACCTTATTATAGCACACCCTCCGCGCCGCTTGCAAATACCGGCAGTTGACAAAGTCACGTCGGTTATGCTAAACTAACCTCTGCTGTGAACACCATGTACAGGCATGGTGCTTTTTATGCCGTACGAGTTAGAATAAGCTAACACAAATCAGGAGGAATCCTCATGAACCAGAAGTCCAACAAGCTGACCGTGCCCGATCTGATCTCTGTCGGCGTCTTTACCGCGCTGTACTTTGTGCTTGTCACCGTGGCGACCTTCGCCTGTGCACTGCTGCCGGGCGTGGGCAACATTCTGCTGCCCGCCGTGGCCGCGCTGATCTCCGGCAGCGTCTATATGCTGCTGGCCGCCAAGCTGCAAAAATTCGGCGGCATCACGATCATGGGCCTTGTGATGGGCCTGTTCTTCTTCGTCTCCGGCCATTTTGTGCTGTCGTTCGCGGCCAACATCATCTGCGGCGTCGCGGCAGACCTGGTGGCCGCTGCGGGCAAATACCGCAGCAAAAAGCTGCTGCTGGCCAGCTACGTCGTGTTTTCCTATGGTCTGACCGGCCCGATTTTGCCGCTGTGGTTCATGAAATCCGCCTACATAGCCAACCTGACGGCCCGCGGCAAGGACGCCGCCTACATCGACACGCTGTTTGCACCCATCAACAGCGGCAGCTTTGTGGTCAGCATGCTGGCAATTTTGATTTGCGCCCTTGTGGGCGGCTTCTTCGGCCAGAAGATGCTGAAGAAGCACTTTGAAAAGGCGGGGATCGTTGCATGACCTTCCGCATGGACCCGCGCGCCAAGCTCTATCTGCTGCTGCTTGCCAACCTGATGCTTCTCTTTCACGTCGGCACCGGGGCGGAGGCCGCTGCCACGGCGCTGTGCCTGCTGCTGTTCTTCCTGTCAGGCAAGGCCCGCGCGGGGGTACGGCTGTCGGTGCTGTACTTTGGTCTGCTGGCCGTGGACCTCTTTGTCGTGCCCCGCGCCGGGGATGGCGTGCTGTTGAACCTGCTCTCCCTCGTCTCGGTCGGCGTGCGGATGATGCTGCCCTGCATCATCACCGGCGCCTATGCGTTTTCAACGACGACAGTCGGGGAGCTGACCGCCGCGCTGCGCCGGATGCACCTGCCGGAGAGCATCATCATCCCCTGTGCCGTCGTCGTGCGGTTCTTTCCCACCGTGGGTGAGGATTACCGCCACATCCGCGCGGCCATGGCCCTGCGGGGCATTGCCGCGGGCCGCGGCGCGCTGCTGCGCCATCCCGTGCAGTCGCTGGAATACATCCTGATGCCGCTTTTGATGAACAGCAACAATGTGGCGCAGGATCTTTCCGCCGCCGCGCTGACCAAGGGCATCGGCCTGCCGGGGCGGCATACCTGCATGACCGAGCTGCGGCTGACCGCGTGGGATTTCCTCTATCCCGCGCTCTGCACGCTGCCCCTGCTCTGGAAGGTGGTGACTCTGCTGTGATCGAAGCCGAAAACGCAAGCTTTACCTATCAAAGTGCTCCCTCCCCCGCCCTGCAGGACGTCACGCTGACGGTGCAGCCCGGGGAATGCGTCGTCCTCTGTGGCCGGAGCGGCTGCGGCAAGACGACGTTCACCCATCTGCTGAACGGTCTTTCCCCGGAATTTTATCCCGGCACCCTGACAGGCCGCTGCACGGCGGCGGGGCTGGCCGCGGGCGAGGCCGCCATCGAAGCCTATGTGCCGCAGGTCGGCAGCGTGTTCCAGAACCCCAAGACCCAGTATTTCAACGTGGACACGACGGCGGAGCTGGCCTTCCCTTGTGAGAACGCCGGCATGGAGCCGCAGTCCATCCGCCGCCGCGTGGACGAGGTCGTCGAACAGTTCCGGCTCGGCCCGCTGATGGACCGCAGCGTTTTCAAGCTGTCGGGCGGGGAAAAGCAGCGCGTCGCGTTCGCGGCGGCCTGTATGCTCGGCCCGCGGCTGTTGGTGCTGGACGAGCCGACGAGCAACCTGGACGCCGCCGCCATCGCGCAGCTGCACGATATGATTGCCGTGATGAAGCGGCAGGGCGTGACCGTTGTGCTGGCGGAGCACCGCCTTGCCTGGATCACCGATCTGGCGGACAGGTATTTCTTCTTTGCGGCGGGCCGCCTGGCCGCGCAGTGGTCCGCTGCGGAGTTTGCCGCGCTGCCTGCGGACACGTTGGCCGGGTACGGTCTGCGCGCCCGCACGCTGGACGACTGCCGCGCCGGAATCCGCGCAAAGCAGAGCGCCCGATGCCCCGGCACGCCGGTGCTCACGCTGGAGGGCGTCACGCTGGGCTGCGACAAAAAGCACCCGCTGCGCACCCTGCCCGATATGAGCTTTGCCGCCGGTGAGATCGTCGGCCTGATGGGGCGCAACGGCATCGGCAAATCGACGATGGCCCGCACGCTCTGCGGCCTGCTGGAGCCGGTCAGCGGCAAAATCTGCCGGAACGGCAGACCCGCCAACGCAAGCGAGCGGCTCAGGAGCAGCTTCCTTGTCATGCAGGATGTGAACTATCAGCTGTTCAGTGACAGCGTGCGGGAGGAGGTGCTGCTCGGCGCAGCCCACCCGGAGCGGTGCGACGCCGTACACTTTTACATTTGCTTGGTAGGTTTTGCTTTTTCGGCCAGCAGGCACAGCACTACGGTCAGCACCATGTCTGGCAGCGTGTAGCCCACCGGCGTGTCAACGCCCATCAGCAGGCGGTAGGCGATAAAGCCCACGAGCCAGATAACAAGGTTGCGCGCGTCGGCAGCCGCGGCAAAGCGGTCCCGGTGCAAAATAAAGTTGTCTGCGATCTGCACGGCGATCATCGGCGCGAACACCGAGCCGATCAGGTACAGAAAGCCCGTGATGTCGTCCATCGGGAAAAGGATGGCCGCCGCCGTGCCGATGACCGTCACGGCAATGGCGGTCTTTTTGCCGTTGAGCTTTGCGGACAGGCTCTCGGCAGAGATGCCCGCGCTCCACGCATCGAGGAAGGTCGTCGTGACCGTGGAGAAAACCAGAATGACCAGCGCGGCAATGCCGAGCCCGGCCTTGACCATGATGACGGCAATGTCATACTCGCCGGTAAAGATGGCCGCGCCCATGCCGATGCCATACCCAGCGGCGCAAAGGCGGTACCGGTCAGGATCTCGGCCAGCGAGACGCCCGCGCCGAACCAGATCAGGCCGTTCTGAAAGGTAGAAGTTTTTTTCATTCGACAAAATCCCCCTTCAGTGCGAACATGTGGTTCATCGGGCCGGAGCCGCGGCCGAGGTCAAGCATAGCGGCCAGCGCGCCGGAGATGTACGCCTTTGCGCGCTCCACCGACGTGTCAAGGTCATAGCCCTTCGCGAGATTCGACGCAATGGCACTGGACAGCGTGCAGCCGGTGCCGTGGGTGTTGGGGTTGTCGATGCGGCGTCCCTTGAACCACTTACCCGCGCCGTCGCGCCAAAGCAGGTCGTCGGCGTCGTTGATCTGGTGCCCGCCCTTGCAGAGCACCGCACAGCCGTACTTTTCGCTGATGTTCTGTGCGGCCCGCTCCATATCGGCGGCGTTTTGAATGGTCATGCCGGAGAGGATCTCCGCCTCGGGGATGTTCGGCGTCAGGACCTCGGCCAGCGGCAGGAGCTTTTCGCACAGCGCGGTCACGGCGTCGTCGCGCAGCAGCTTTGCGCCGGATGTTGCGACCATGACGGGGTCCACGACGATGTGCTTTGCGCCGTATTCCTTCAATTTTGCCGCAATCGTTTCGATCAGCTCTGCCGAGGATACCATGCCGATCTTGACGGCATCGGGGAAGATGTCGGTAAACACTGCGTCGAGCTGCTCCGCCAGAAAATGCGGGGTCGAGTCAAAAATGTCGGTCACGCCGGTGGTGTTCTGGGCGGTCAGGGCCGTGACTGCGCACAAGGCAAAAACGCCGTTGGCGGTCATGGTCTTGATGTCTGCCTGGATACCGGCGCCTCCGCTGGAATCACTTCCGGCAATGGTCAATGCTGTTCTCATGGTGATAACTTCCTTTCTTTTTTGTATACAGCAAGGTTTTATAAAGCGGTACAAGGTGGTGCCCCCGGTGTACCGCTGGGGGAGGCTTTTTTGCAGCAGCAGGGGTCGGCGTCCTCGACGACTTGCGGAGGGGTCAAGACCCCTCCCTACGATGCAATTTTTCAAGGGGCTTTGTAGGGAGCGGTCTTGACCGCTCCGTGCCGTGCGGCGGCAGTGGGACGCCGCCCCCTACAGGAGTGCTGCTTTCGCTTCGTGCAAATCTCTCACATACAGATCCGCTGCCTTTTGCAGCCCGGCCTGGTCGGTCTCGCCGTCGGCATCGTAGACGCCGATTGTGTAAAAGCCCGCGGCCTTCGCGGTTTTCAAGGCGTAGAGACTGTCCTCAAAGACGAGCGTTTCCGCCGGCGCGGCGTGCAGGGCCTCGGCGGCCAGCAGGTAAATTGTCGGCTCATGCTTGCTGACGCCAACCTCTGCCGTAGTGAAAAGCCGGGTGAAATATCCGAGCAGCCCCAGCCGTTCCAGCGCCCGCGTGACGTGCTCCCGCGGGCTGGACGTGGCCGCCGCCAGCTTCACGCCGCGGGCGGTCAGGGCGGCCAGCAGCGCCGCCGCGCCGTCCTTGGCGGGGACCTCATAAAAATAGAAGTCCCGCAGCATGTCCGCAATGCCCGCGCCGACCTCGGCGGCAGACTGCGGCAGTGCATAGTGCGTGTGCAGATACTCCGCACCCTGCTCCATGCTCATCGAGAACAAAATCTCGTTGAGTCCTTCCTCCGGCGTGACGCCCAGGCTGCGCAGATACCGCGCGCCAAGGTCGTTCCAGATGCCCATGGAGTCGAGCAGCACGCCGTCCAGATCAAAAACAGCAGCCTTAGTCATGCAGCATTTTCTCCGTGGCGGCCTTCAGGTCGGCGGATGCCTGTTGGATGTTCTTTGCCGCGTAAATCGCGCTGATGACCGCGACGCCGCAGATGCCGCTGCCCGCGAGCTTCGCGACATTTTCCTGCGTGATGCCGCCGATGGCGACAACAGGGATGGACACGGCCCCACAGATGGCCTTGAGCGTCTCATAGCTCACATCGTCGGCGTCGTCCTTCGAGCCGGTCGGGAACACCGCGCCGACGCCGAGGTAATCCGCGCCGTGCTTTTCGGCCAGAACGGCCTGCTCCACGGTCTGGGCGGAGACGCCCAGAATCTTGTCCGGGCCCAAAATCGCGCGGACGTCCTGCGCCTCCATATCGCTCTGGCCGACATGCACGCCGTCTGCGTTCATCTCGCGGGCGATCTCGACGTTGTCATTCACAAGGAACGGCACACCGCGCTCGCGGCAGAGCGTTTGCAGCTCCTTCGCTTCCTCGAGGAACTTCCCCTCCTCCAGCGTCTTTTCGCGCAGCTGGACCATCGTCACACCGCCGTCAAGGCTTTCGCGCACAACGTCGATAAGCCTGCGCCCGTCCAGCCAGTGGCGGTCCGTGACGGCATAGAGCAGCAGATCATTTTTATCGCAGTTCATACTTGGCGCCCCCATTCAGCGTTGCACCGTCCATATTGTAGATGGCATCAATGATGCGGTTGCGGTAGGTGGAGTTGCCGTCGCCCTCGGCCATACGGCTCCAGCCGATCTCGCCCGCCAGACCCATGGCGCAGACCGCCGCGGCGGCAGCCTCGAGCTTATTGTCGGGGTTCGCAACGACGAAGGCCGTCATCATGCCGGAGAGCTGGCAGCCCGTGCCGGTGATCTTGCCCATCTCGGGGCGTCCGTTGCGGATGACATAGCAGGCCGTGCCGTCGCTGACAAGGTCGATGGCACCGGTGACGGCGACGATAGCGCCGCTTTTGGCCGCAAAGTCCTTGACAAATTTGACGGCACTGTCCAGATTTGCGTCGGTCACGGCGTCCGCAACGTCAGCGTCAACGCCTTTCGTCGTGCCGCTGCCCAGCGCCAGCGTCTTGATCTCGGAGATATTGCCGCGGATGACGGTGAACTTGATCTTCTCCATCAGCTCGTCGGCGGTGTTCGTGCGCAGGGCCGACGCGCCCGCACCGACGGGGTCGAGCAGCACGACATGGCCGAGGGCATTCGCCTTCGCGCCCGCGCGGAACATGCCCTCGATGCTGCGCTGGTTCAGCGTGCCGATGTTGATGTTCAGGCCGCCGCAGATCGACGTGATGTCCTCGACGTCCTCCGGCTCATCGGACATGATCGGGCTGCCGCCGCAGGCCAGCAGAATGTTGGCCACGTCGTTGACCGTGACATAGTTCGTGATATTGTGCACCAGCGGCACAGTGTTGCGCACATTTTCAAGACAGGTACCCAGCATACAAAACGCTCCTTATAAGTAAAAATGCGGATACGCCTGCAAAGACATATCCGCACAAAAGCTCACAAGAAGCGCAGTGCTACGGTATCTCCCTACGTTGGCATTATCCAAATCAGGTTCAGGCAGCACCGCGGCGGCGCTGCCTTTTGGGTCAGGGCGATACAGCCCACTCTCAGCCCGCTTTACGCAAGCTCCCCTTTTGTACAAATTTACAGTAGCACAGTTTGTCGTGTTTTACAAGGCTTTTGCTTCATTTTTTGCAAAACCACTTGACAGTAAACCCGGCTTTCATGCTATGCTAGAGACAGCAGAAAGGCAAAAGTGAGGGTGCGAGCCGGAATCGCCGCTGCGGTTTCAATAGCCTTCCCCCGAGGGGGAAGCCTTTTATCACGCTACTATTTTAAACGGAGGTTCCCCTATTATGGCTAAATCTACTGTCTATTTCACCAACGAACTCACCCCCGAAGCCGTTGTGAAGATGTACCGCCAGCTGGGCATCGAGCTGCCCGGCAAGGTGGCCGTCAAAGTCCATAGCGGCGAGGACGGCAACCAGAACTACCTGCACCCCGAGTTTATGAAGCCCGTCATCGACGCCGTCAACGGCACCGTTGTTGAGTGCAACACAGCCTACGGCGGCGCGCGCAACGAGACGCCCAAGCACATCGAGCTGATGAAGAAGCATCATTGGAGCGACCTGTTTGATGTTGACATCATGGACGCCGAGGGTCCGGACGTCGAATGGCCCGTCGAGAACGGCAAGGTCCTCAAGGTCAACTATCTGGGCAAGAACATCGAGAATTATGACAGTATGCTCGTGCTCATCCACTTCAAGGGTCACCCGATGGGCGGCTACGGCGGTGCGCTCAAGCAGTTGTCCATCGGGTGCGCGTCCAGCGCCGGCAAGACGTACATCCATTCCGGCGGCAAGGTCACCGACCAAAACATCCTGTGGGAGAACTGCGCCGAGCAGGATACCTTCCTTGAAGCCATGGCAGACGCCGCCTCCACCGTGGCAAAGCACTTTGCGGGCAAGATCGCCTATGTCGCCATCATGAAGAATCTTTCCGTTGACTGCGACTGCTGCGCCGTGGCCGAGGACCCCTGCATGAACGATGTGGGCATCCTCTCGAGCCTTGACCCCGTCGCGCTGGACCGCGCCTGCATCGACCTGGTCATAAACAGCAATGACCCGGGCCGCGACCACTTTATGGAGCGCGTCAACAGCCGCCACGGCACCCACACCATCGACACCGCCGAGACCCTTGGCATCGGCACGCAGGCGTATGAGCTGGTGAAGGTGTAAACGCCCATTTGCTTGAAGAAGCCAAAAGCCGTAAAAAAGCATCCGCCGTGCAGAGAGGCGTCCCTCTGCACGGCGGATGTTGTTATTGTCGGTTCAGTATCTTTTCCAAGTCTGTTTTCGGGTCGCCCGTGGGCGTCAGGTTGTACTGCTTAACGAGAAAGTCCAGTACATTCGGTGAGACGAACGCCGGGAGCGTGGGGCCAAGGTAGATATTGCGCAGCCCCAGATACAGCAGCGTCAGCAAAATGCAGACAGCCTTCTGCTCATACCACGACAGCACCAGCGTAAGCGGCAGGTCGTTGACGCCGCAGCCAAACGCCTCGGCCAGCGCCAGCGCAATGCGAATGGCGCTGTAGGCGTCGTTGCACTGCCCGCAATCCAGAACGCGCGGGATGCCTTCGATGCTGCCCAGATCCATATCGTTCAGCCGGTACTTGCCGCAGGCCAGCGTCAGAATCAGCGTGTCGGGCGGCGTCATCCGTGCAAAGTCCGTGTAGTAGCTGCGCGTCGGTGCTGCACCGTCGCAGCCGCCGATCAGGAAAAAGTGGCGTATCTTCCCCTCCCGGACCAGCCGGACGATCTGCTCTGCGTGGGACAGCACCGCATTGCGGGCAAAGCCGGTCATGACCGTGCTGCCGCCGTTCATCCCGGTCATCGGGTGATCCTCGGGGTAGCCGCCGCATTCCAGCGCCTTTTCAATGACCGGGGTGAAATCCTTGTCGTCCCCGATGTGGGTCAGCTCCGGGTAGGACACCACCGACGTCGTGAACACACGGTCACTGTAGCTCTGCCGCACCGGCATCAGACAGTTCGTTGTGAACAGGATGGGCGCGGGGATGTTGTGGAACTCTGACTGCTGGTTCTGCCAGCCCGTGCCGAAGTTGCCTTTGAGGTGCGGATATTTTTTCAGTTCCGGGTAGCCGTGGGCGGGCAGCATCTCACTGTGGGTGTAGATGTTGATGCCCCTGCCCGCGGTCTGGTCCAGCAGCAGCTTCAGATCGTGCAGGTCGTGGCCGCTGACCACGATGAAGGGGCCCTTCTCAATCGTCAGCGGCACCGTGACCGGCACGGGGTCACCGTATGCGCCGGTGTTGGCTGCGTCCAGCAGCGCCATACAGGCCAGATTGACTTCTCCGGTTTTCAGCACCAGCGCCAGCAGCTCGTCAGGCGTTTTCTCTGCGCCGATGGCCTCGAGTGCCTCATAGAAAAAGGCGTTCACAGCGGGGTCTGTTCTCCCCAGTGCGCGGGCGTGGTACGCATAGGCCGCCATGCCTTTGAGCCCAAAGAGGATCAGCGATTTCAACGAGCGCACGTCCTCCCCCGCCGCCCAAAGCGCGGCAAGGTCGTAATCGTCAAGCTGCCCGGGGCCGACGGCAGCCTTTTCCTTTTCGATTTCCGCCTTGCATTGCAGGATAGTTTCGTTGTTGAAGTTCACGTTCGTGATCGTCGTGAACAGGCCCTTCAAAATCAATTCATCGGTGTGCGGTGTCGGTGTCCCAGCCCGCGCCGCCCGCGCCAGCCCGATAAGTGCCCCGATCAGCTCATCCTGATAGTTGGCGGTGTCGGCCTTTTTGCCGCAGACACCGGCCTTGCCGTCGCAGCCGGTGTTATGCGCCGTTTGTTGGCACTGAAAGCAGAACATTTCTCGCATTTGGTTTCCTCCTGTCGGCAGAATCATCACCTTCTATTCTGCCCGCCAGGAGGATTTTTTATACCGTTCTCACGGCTGCGGTGTCGCGCCCTCCTGCTCCATCTTGCGCAGCGTTTCCTGCCGGATGGCCTCCCGCAGCGCCTGCATATAGGGCGAGAACTGCGACTGCTCCACGCCGTAGGTCAGGTTCAGCGCATACTCCTGCGGCTCCCAGGTCGCAATCGCGGACTCGTTGTGCTGGACGATGGCCTCCATTTTATCCAGCGCCTTGTAGATTTTGGCCTCCGTCGTCTGCAAGGCAGCCATCTCCGCGTACAGCGTCCGCATCTCGGTACAGACCGGCTCGGGCAGTGAATCGACCCAGCGGGAAAGCAGTGCTTCCTCGGCGGCCTCATCGGCGGCGGTCTTGTCAAACGCCGGGATGTCCCCGGTAAAGCACTCGCCCAGATCGTGGATCAGGCACATGCGGATGACCTTGTCCATGTCGGCCTGCGGAAATTCATCCCGCAGCCAGAACGCCATCAGCGCAATGCGCCAGCTGTGCTCGGCCACGCTCTCATGCCGTCCCTTCGATGTATAGCAATGCCGCGTTGTGTCCTTGAGCTTTTCCGCTGTGTGCAGCGCCTCCAACAGCTTTTCCGGTTCCATGTGCAGACCTCCCCTATTTTTACCGCTATTGTAGCAGATATAAAACGCAGTTGCAAGGTGGAGATTTTTTCTTTTTTTCGCAGAAAGTTTCTCGCAATACAGGGCATTAAAAGTACAATTTGGAAACATTTAATTTACTATTACTGTTTGTAAATCATTCTGCCGTTATAAAACTCTGTAGGGGCGAGCATTGCTCGCCCGTGCCCGCGCGCTATGTGCAAGGCCTTCCCGGAAAAGCCTTGCTGCACCAGGTTGGCGGGCGAACAATGTTCGCCCCTACATTCTCTATATAACAAAGCAGGTGCTTTTTTCTTACTTTTTCTCATTTTTTTCAAGAAATTCTCTCGCAATACTCCTTTCTCTCCCCTGCCCTACCACAAACTTTCTATAAAAAAAGACCCGCAAATCCATTGCGAGTCCTTTTCTGTAGCAATTATTGCTTCTGTAATTCCTGCAGCAAGGGATTGTGCAGCAGCAGCCCCACGATTTGATAGCGGTAGCTTTTGACCGTCTGCCCCTGGGATTCCGAGTAAAGCCCGCGGACACAGCCGCTTTCCCGGTCAAACAGCGCGTCGATCAGCTGCAGCTGCTCCGCTGTGACCAGCAGCGTGACCTGTCCCTTCGTGTCAAGGCCGCGGCCATGGGTCGGCATATACTTTTCGCGGCAGTCAAACGACGGCAGCATGTAATAGCGCTCGGGGTGCTTCTCTGCCTCGATGCGCCGCGCGGATGCTGCGTCCTCATCCCCGCACACGCAGTGGTCCAGGCCGACCTGCCGGAGCTTGGCCAGCTCCTCCTGCAAGATGCGGTTGGCCAGCGTACCGATCTTACTGTCCTGCCACAATGCCTCCATCTCAAGCAGGTCGTAAATTTTGCGGTGCAGGCGGATACGCAGCCTATACTTCCTCGTTTTCATCGGCGCTGCGCTCCACCTTTGCAATGATTTCCCGCAGCCGCGTGGCCGTGGCGATCATCTCGTCCAGCTCCTTCATGGCCTGTTGGCGCTCCTCGTGGGTATATTTTTCTGCAAGGCGCTTCTCGGGGTTCTTCCTGCGCAGCATCGTTTCCAGGCGGCTCGTCTGGCTGGACAGCTTGCCCGTAATTTTGCTCTGTACCTTGGCGCCGGCGGTCTTTTCCCTGACCTCCCGGATGACCTCTGTCTGCTCGACCTGCGCGGCGGGCTGCTCCGGCGGGATGGTCTTGACCTTTCGGATGGTCTCCTTCAGACACGCCATCTCCTTCTGGACCGTGAACACCGCAGCGACCAACGCCTCGTGGGCATCCTGCATACTGCTGGTGTCGGCCACCGTCCGCAGTGCATCCACGAACCGCCCGCGAATCGCTTTTTTCTCGTCCTGAATGGCTGCGCTGCCCGGGCCGTTGTACGCAATAGCATAGAGCTGCTGCAGCATTTGGGCAGCGATTCTCTGTTCCTCGGGCGTCATCCGCAAAAAGCTCTCCGCCTCGCTGCGCAGCACAAAGCCACGATCCAGCAGATCCTTTAGACCCTCATTCAGATTTTTTTCAATGCTCAGATCCTTGTCGATCTGCCGCCCGTTGATGGGCGTTGCCTCCTTGATGGCCTTTTTTGCCTCGGCTGCTGTCAGGTTGTACGGCTCTGCCTGCAGGCAGGACACCAGCTCGGCAACCGCCTTACGGCGGATCATCTCGTTGGCAAAGCCGCCGCGCACCTGCAGGTTGGCGCTCAGCAGCATGACCTTTTTCTCGTTGTCGCTCAGCGGTGTTGTGACAACACGGCAGTTTTTGACTGTGTTCCACTTTGCGTCGCCACGCGCCTGCAAATAATTCAATGCCTTATAGCGGCGCTCGCCGGAGAGCAGAACGTACTTCGTCTGTTTGCCATCCGTCCGCGGATATACGACCAGATTGTGCATCAGGCCGTTGCGGTCAATGTCGTTGGCCAGTGTTTCCACATCCTCGTCGGTGTCCAGCTGGCGGAAAATCGCATTGTCCGGGTTCAGCTCGATGTCCTGCAAGGCAATTTCCCGCAGCTCATAGGCAAGCTCGGCGCGGTTCTGCGTGGCCAGGTTGGCAATCAGGCTGCCGGAGGCGTTGTTGTTTCCGGCGCTGAAAACCGCCTCGGTGGACGGAATGCCCACCTCGACCTTGGATCTGCCGGGCTTCTTTTTCATAGCCATCTTACTTTTCCTCCAATTCCGCCAGGCGCTTTTTCAACTCCTCATACGCCGCCACATAGCTTTTGGCCGGGGGCTGCGTGCGGGCCGAGTAGCAGACCGGCACGCAGCGGTTGATGCTGTTATCCACACTCTTGCCAAAGGCGATTTCCGCGTTGAACAGCGTTGCGCCGAGCTTGGCCCGGCAGTCACTGCGGATGTCCTGCGAGGCTGCACTTTTCTGCACCATCGTCAGCATCACGCCGACACCCTTGATGCGGGAAGTCTTGCTCTTGCGCATCTCATTGCAGAGCACATAGGTGCGGAACGCCGAGTCCTCCGAGAAGGAATCGCACTTCAGCGGGATCAGCACATAGTCCGCCGCAGCAATTGCGTTGGAGAGCAGCAGGCTGTCCCGGCTTGGCTGTGTGTCGATCAGGATATAATCGTACTCGTTTTTGACCTGGCGCAGGAAATAGTCCAGCACGTCGGTATCGCTGGCCAGATACTTCGGGTCGCCGCGGTCATAGTCCCGCTGGGCGTCCGTGTACAGATCCTCCAGCCGCTTGGACAGGCGCGGCGTCTGGTCGTTGGCCGGGATCAGGTCCACGTTTTCATATTCCGACTCGACGATAAAATCTCTGGTCTGTGTGTTGTAGCGGAAGCCGTCGATCATATCATACAGACTGCGGTTGGCAAAGGCCTTGCTGGTAATAGCGTTGCCGCCTGTCAGGGCAAACGTCAGGTTGCCCTGCGGGTCGGTGTCCAGGCAAAGCACCTTTTTGCCCTCGTCGCCCATCAGATAGGCAAGGTTAGAGGTCGTTACGGTTTTTCCGCAGCCGCCTTTTTCCACCGCAATGGTTATCACTGTTGCAGCCATTCGCTTGTTCCCCATTTCATTATGTAGTTATAACACCGTGGCAAATTATTTTTTATGTCGTTTTCATCTATGTATAGTATACCACATTTGCCAGCATCGTCAACAGCACTTTTGCAGTTTTGGCAGGGCTTTTCTGCGGCAGAAAAGTCTTATAACTCCGTGGCAACTTTTTATATAAAGAAAAAGCATATAGACACGCCCATGCCGCAGCTTTTTGCGGACCGGGTATCCATACGCTTTTTGTTATGCCTTTTGGCTTTATAACTCCGTGGCAAATTTATTCATCAAAGACGGACAGATCTGCCTTGAAATGATCCGTTGCACCAGCGCTGCGCAGCTCGTCCCTGCCGCTCGGGATGATCGTAATATCCTCCATCGCGTTGTATACAATGGTTGCGTTGTATTGCGGCGACTTGAGCTGGCCGTGCTCCTTTTTTGTCAGCATCATCCGCGCCATGCCCAGCGCCCAGCAGGTCAAATCGTGCTGCTGGGCCAGGATGCGGTTCAGCGCGTCGCGGGTCTCCTGCGCCTGCTTTGCCTTTTTCTCGCTGTTGGTGTTGGTCAGCAGACGCGCCGTGTATACCAGCACCGAGGACACCGCGCTGTACAGCTCCGGCGAAATTTTTTCCTGCAGGGTCTGGCTGCGCGCCCTGCTTTCCAGCACGCGAACTGCCCGCGTCACCGTCATAGTAAACAGCTCGTCCCCCAGCGGTTCTGCCACGGACACAGCTGCCGCGCTTCGTTCCGGCTCGGTGGTTTTCCGCGTCCTTCTGCGGCGCGGGACTTCCTCATTGCGAGCACTTTTCTGCGCGTGCAGCTGGCGCACTGCGTCCATCTCCTGCGCGGATTTGTAGCGGATGAACAGGTACAGCCGCTCGTATTTTCTGCCGCCGCGGATGCGGACCGGGATATAGTCAAACCAGAGGTCAGTCATCTGGTTGATCTCGTCCCTGGCCTTGGTCAGGACGTAGCGCTCAAAATCGTGGAAGTTGCTGTACTTTTCGGTCAGCGGTTTTTCCTTGTCCTTTTTGCGCTTTTCCGGCGGGGGAGAGAGCTGCTCCTTCAGCTCCTGAATGTCAAACACCTTGTACTTGAAGCCGCGGATGTCCTGCGCCTTGTCCGGGAAACGGTCCAGTATCTCTTTTGTGACCGGCTGAAACACCAGGCCGTTCTTGTAGCCGTAATCGGTGTCTCCGTTGTCGTAGGAGAGCAAAATTTCGTAAAAACGCATGGAGTAGGTGCTGTTCATCGTCAGCAGATATTCCACGTTGTAAGAGGTATAGTTGCTTTTCAGCTGGGAAAGATAGGGAAGGATCTCCGGATTGAAGCGCACGCGGATCTGCTTGTCCCGGTCATTCACGGTGGAGCCGCGCTGCAGCCAGGACAGGACCTTGTACTGGTGGCCGTCGCTGGCCGGGTCCAGGCTCCAGAAGGAGCGGTCCTCCAAACTTTTGACGGTGTCCTTCAGGTATTCCAGATAGGTGTTGTCGTGCATGTTGACCCCAGCCAGCCGCCCGAAGTCGGAAAAGCTCAACGAATAAACGCGGTCCGCATCCGGGGTCTCCTTGGGGTTGATCTGTGCCATCATCGCCAGCAGCACCTTTTGCTCCAGCTTTGGCAGGGCATATTTTGTCTTTTGGATCAGGTCATTACTCTTGGTGATGATCGATTCCGACGCCGGGTTGTACTTGGGTACATTGCCTGCAGAGCGGGTGCGGCGGTGCTTTTGTGGCGGTGTGTTTTCCTCCGCAGGGAGGTCCGGGTCATAGTATTCGCCTTCAATGATGGTGTCATTTTTCCGCTTTTCAGACATAGACCTACACCTCCACAAATACAGTACATTAAGCATACACGCAATTGCGGAAAATGTCAACGGCTTCTCGCAATAAAAAATAAATGTGCCATTTGTATTTTTTTTCTTATAATTATTATTTATTATTTTATAAATTTATCTCTTTATATATAATAAGTAGATTGCGAGTTTTCTTCTGCTGAATTGAGAGAAAAATTCCTGTGAAAAAAGAGTTTTCTTCCCACGAAAAAAGAGAAATATTCTGCTGTGCGGAGAGTTCTCTTCTGCTGATTTTGCCAGAATAAAACTCTCAATTCGGCAGAAAAAAACTCTCAGTACGCAAGCGGCTGCGGGCAAAGCAGACAGCGAAATGCGAGTTTTCTTCTGTGCTGTTGAGAAAAAATGCTGCGCAGTGAAAAAATCAGTTCGCGGCTTTTCCGGCGGAGCAGGGGAGAGCGCAGTGACAAAAAAGAGAGGGCAGAGGGCAAAAAGGCTTATTGAGAGAAATTTTCTGACAACAGAAGAAAAAAACAGAAAAATTCTCCTTTTTGTATTGCGAGTTTTATTCTGAACAAAAAATTCTCCAAGAATATTCGATAGTACGTAAAAGTATACGAAAAAAGCAAAAAGTATTGCGAGAAATCTTCTCCGCTGCAAAAATAGCACAAAAGAAACAAAGCGTAATAATTTATATATAATATACAAAACGGCAAATTAAATCATGCGTATCCGGGGAAACCGGCAGGGAAGGGGAGAGGGTCGGCAGGGGAAACACAGCTTTTTCAAAATGCAGACTGCCAAAAGGCGACGCAGAGCCGCAGGTAATTTTTTTATAAAAATGCAGAAAAAAACTCTCAATAGACGCCCGCGGTGGGACTATTGAGAGTTTTTTTCTGCAAAAAATAAAAAAATTCAGAAAGATGCAGCCGTCTGCAAGGGCCGTCAGCATCTCCTTATTACCGGGAGCAGGTCACAGCATCTGTTGTCGTATAGTCAAACAGGCCGTCGTTTTTCTCCTCCAGAGCCTTGATCATGTGGTAGGTGTATTCGTTGTAGGGCGTCGGGATGCCTAACGCGCGCCCCATGCGCATGAGCGCACCGGAGAACATATCGATTTCTGTGTGCCGCCCGGCGTCGAGGTCCTGCAGGGTGGAGTAGCGCGCGGTTGGCGGCACGGTGCTGCCGTGGGTGGAGGCCGCAGCTGCCTTGGAGAGGTCGATCCCCTTGGCGGCGGCAATGGCCTCCAGCTCGCGGCGCAGGCCGTCGCTGATGGCCTTTATATGGGCACTGTCGCTGTAGCAGCCGACGCCTGCGCCGAGGATCGCCTGCGGCAGATTGTTGCAGACGTTCAGCCGGAACTTGGACCAGATCTCCTCGCGGATATGCTCGGTCACACGGAAATGAATGCCCGTGTCCGCAAACAGCGCCCGCACCGCCTGCACCCGGTCACTGTCAAACGGTGCGGTCAGCTCCCCGTAGATGATGCCGATGGTCGTCTCCGGGTCAAAACGCACACCGTCCCCGGTGCGGTGGGAGGCCACCTTGATGAGCGCGGGCAGCACATGAGCTGCGCCGATCCGTGCGGCGATGAGCTCCTCACTGTCAACGCCGTTCATCAGGCTCATGACAACGGTGCGTTCGCTCACAATGGTGCGGATGCTGTCCAGCGCGCCGGGCAGTGCGCCGTATTTCAGCGAGACGATCAGCAGATCGACGCCGTGGGCCTGCTGCGGGGTCAAGACCTGCGGGTGATACACCTGCCCGTTGATCGTGCAGCCGTTTTGCCGCAGCCGCTCGGCGCGGGAACCCTCCGCCACGACGCCAAGCTGCAGGGTGTTGGCAGCGGCCTTGTCGGCCAGGCCCCACAGCACATAGCAACCGACGGCTCCGGCCCCCAAAATAGCAACAGATTGAATTTTCATCGCCTACATCCTCCCGTCAGCCGGCACGGCCCGGCTGGATGATGCGGATCAGCTCCTTATCCAGCTGCAGGGTGCAGTGCCACGGATTTACAATAATGCCCGCGATTTCCGGTGCGGAGAGCGCTGCGGCAAACAGCTTGTCAATGTCTGCAAGGAAGGTCGATTTCACCGTATCAGGGCTTTTCATCTGCTCCTCAAACGAGGTGAAGGCGTACCACCAGCTTGCGCCGTCCGCCGTCGTCACGACCCGGGGCTGCACCTGACCGCCGCCGGGGACAGGCTCGACGGCCACGATCCACTGCCCGCCTGCCTGCATACAGCGGCGGACGACGGTCAGTGTGTGGGCCAGCTGCTCCGGGGTAGGGGACTGCTGCAGCTGCAAAATGGCAGTTTCGATGGTTTGATTCATCTGTAAGGATTTATCTTGCGGCATCGGGAACCTCCTCGTATTATAAAGTAGTAGTTATTAAAGTCCCTCTCCAAGGACAAAATGCTACAATAGACAAGGTGCTGTGGATTGGTTTAAACCTCCTACC
>QWCE01002624.1_pt1 | contig 21863 bp, 25 predicted proteins | sample 1972531 | NCBI WGS metagenome assembly QWCE01 (sample SAMN09866716, study PRJNA288562) | Human gut metagenome isolate term4_stool, whole genome shotgun sequencing... | reverse complement strand
CTGGTAGCACTCGCCCAGATTGGGGCAGTTGGCCTCCTTGCAGACGGTGTTCAGCTTCAGATCCCGCATCAGCGCCGCCACCTCGTTGACGGCGTCCTGATTATAGCGGACCTTCAGCCATTCCGGTTTCTTTTCCATGTCTTACTCCGCTTCCACCACCGCCACGGCGGTGTCCACGCGAACGGTGTCCCCCTCCTCCACCAGCTGCTTTTTCAGCACGCCGGAGGTGGTGGCCTCCACCTGGTTGACTACTTTATTGGTCTCAATTTCAAAGAGGGGCTCGCCGGCGGCGACGCTCTCGCCCTCCTCCTTCAGCCACGCACACAGAACGCCGCTTTCCATTTCCGGTGCCAGCTTAGGCATATTGATCTTCTTTTCCATTGTGTTGTTCCTTTCTGCCGTACCCGGCAATATGATTTTCAAAAGTGCTTAAAGCTTCTTTACATGAGCCAGTCCATCAATTCCTCTGCCCCGTCGCCTGCCAGTCGGCGGCAGATGGCGGCAAAGCCCTCCGGGTCTAAGCGCGCGCCGTTCAGAAGCTGCGTCGCCAGGGCCCCGTCAATGGCGGCGCAGTCGATGACCGCGCCGGAAACGATCCCCCCCTTGGCCTGATAGGCCACGCAGATGGGCGCGCCGCAAAAGTGCCCGGACTTTTCGTAGGTAAAGGCGGGGGTTTTCCCCCATGTCCACTCCCAGCTGCGGTATTTTTCATCCCGCAGGCGGCAGACCTCCGCCTCCTGCTCCGGCGTCAGGGTCAGATGCAGACTCCCGGGCGGCACCATCTGCCTCAGCAGCCGATTCTGAAATTCCCCAATGGTCATGGGGCTTTCCAGATGCTCCTGAATATTGGTGACGGTGCAGATGGCGGACTGGGTCCCCCGGCTCTGGAAGCAGTCGTTTTTCCGGTGGGTGGTGATCTGATCCAGCACGCCGAGATCGGAGGAAAACAGCAGCGTGCCGTGGTGCAGCAGCCGGCCCTTTATCATCCTTTGGGCGCTGCCGGAAATTTTCAAATCGCCGATGGCGATGTCGCAGGTCCGGTTTTTCCGGGCGGGAACGCCGATGGCGTTCAGCGCCGCGATCACCGGCGAGAGCACGGCGTCATAGTCCAAAGCGCCGTTCGTGCGGATAATGTAGGTATAGTTCACATTGCCCAGGTCGTGATAGACCGTCCCGCCGCCGCTGATCCGGCGCACCACGGGGATCCCCCGCTGCCGCAGGGCCTCCACATGGACCTCCCGGCAGATGTTCTGATAGCTGCCCACCACCACTGCCGGAGAATTCTGCCACAGCAGGAAAATATCATCGTCCTGATAGGTCTGATAGATGTACTCTTCAAAGGCCTGGTTATAAAACGGGTCATGGGAAAGATTTTGCACAGTTAGCATATAAGCCTCCGCCTTTCGTCTTTGCTGCAAGGCACGCTGATTTTTATGTCACCGGTTTCATATTTTAATGGCGCAGAACACCCTTTTTTGGGTCTCCCACGCGCACCCTTCTTTACCGTTATTGCAATTTTACTGCCTTATCGGCAGCCATTAAGCATCATATTACAGGAAACACCCCGGCGGTGTCAATGAAAAACTTCCTTTCCGCAAAGCAGCGGCAGGCTGCCCCGCCGCATCCGCCCCCTATATTTTTACAGCGCCTTGTTATCTCCCGCATATCCTGCTATAATACCATCGATTGACAAGGGTAGACACAGTTTGCCCTTGTCAATCGATGGTATAGAAAAAAATAAAGGAGTCTCCCCTTATGCAATCTATTAAGAAAAATATACCGGGCCTGGCCGTGTGCCTTGCTATCGCCGTTCCCTCCTGGCTGCTGGGAAAGCTGGTGCCGGTGATCGGCGGGCCGGTGTTCTCCATCCTCATAGGGATGCTTATTGCCCTGTTCTGGACACCGGGCGCATCCTGCAAGCCGGGCATAGGCTTTACTTCTAAGAAAATTTTGCAGGCAGCCGTGGTGCTGCTGGGCTTCGGCCTGAACCTGAATGTGGTGCTGCAAACCGGAAAGCAGTCGCTGCCCATCATCGTCTGCACCATTACCACATCGCTGCTGGTAGCCTTTGCCCTGCACAAGCTGCTGCATATTGACGGGGAAACCGGCACACTGATCGGCGTGGGCTCCTCCATCTGCGGCGGCAGCGCCATCGCCGCCACGGCCTCGGTCATAAACGCGGATGATGAAAAGGTTGCCCAGTCTATCTCCGTCATCTTCTTTTTCAATGTGCTGGCCGCGCTGCTGTTTCCGCTGCTGGGGCAGGCCATCGGCTTTGACACCACCTCCGGCGAGGCCTTCGGTATCTTCGCCGGAACGGCGGTAAACGACACCTCCTCCGTCACGGCGGCAGCCTCCACATGGGACAGCATGTGGGATCTGGGAAGTCAGACTCTGGATAAAGCCGTGACCGTAAAGCTGACCCGCACCCTGGCCATCATTCCCATTACGCTGGTGCTCTCACTGGTGCAGGCGAAGAAGGCCGGAGACGGTCAGGGACGCTTCCGGCTAAAAAACGCCTTTCCCCTGTTCATTCTGTGGTTCATCTGCGCTTCGGTGGTCACCACCCTCTGCACATCCCTCGGCGTGTCCGGAGCCGTGTTCCGGCCCCTGAAGGAGCTGAGCAAGTTCTTCATTATCATGGCCATGGCGGCCATCGGGCTGAACAGCAATCTCGTCAAGCTGGTGAAAAGCGGTGGCAAGCCCCTGCTGCTGGGCGCCTGCTGCTGGGTGAGCATCACCGCCGTCAGCCTGCTGATGCAGCATGTAATGGGCCTCTGGTGATGCGGTGCAGGGTGCCGCGCCGCCCCAAGAGCCCCGCCCTCAGTGCAGCGCCTTTGTGGGGCAGGCCTTCGTACATTCGTAGCAGAGGATGCACTCTGTTCCGTTTTTCCGCTTGCGGGACTCCCGGTTGACCTCCACATCCATAGGGCAAGTGCGCAGGCATTTGCCGCAGTGAATGCACTTTTCCTCGTCGCAGTGGACCCGCAGCAGGGAGAAGTAGCTCATGGGCTTGAGAAACACCGTAATGGGACACAGGTACTTGCAGAATGCCCGGTTATCCCTGAACAGGAAGGCCAGCGCAATGCCCGCGATGTAGTAAAGCGCATTTCCGGCAAGGAAAAGCCAGAACATGATCTCCTCCAGGTGCGCGGTCTTCATTAAAAAGAGACCGGAAACCAAGGCCAGAGACAGCGCAAACATCACATAGCGCAAAATTCCCAGTCTTTTCTTCCGTGGCTTCTGCGGCTGCTTATAGGGCAGAAAGTCCAGCACCATGGCCGTCCAGCAGGCGTAGCCGCACCAGCCCCGGCCAAAAAGCAAGGGCCCAAAAATCTTCGCCACGGCGTAGTGGATGGTCGCCGCCTCAAATACGCCCAGAAACAGATAGTACCAAAAGCCCTCGATCTGCATATTCTCATGGGAGATCACGCCCAGGTACAGCAGCATATAGCTGCCCACCGCCAGCTGCACAAAATGCCGGGCATAGCGCTTCCCGGCGGTAAAGAGCGCCGTTCCCAGGCCGAGACAGGCCCCGATATAGCTGAAATTCAGCAGATAAAACAGGTTGTCCTTTGTAAGCCACAGCGTAACCGCCACAGCTTCAAACAGTAAAAACAGCAGTGCCGAGGGGACATATTGGGAAAGCCCTCTGCTATTTTTCGTTCTTTTCTTCATCCTTTGCCTCCTTCCTCTTTCTTCGCTGCGCCCCCACTGCCCAGCCGCCGCACAGACCCACGGCAACGCCCAACAGCCTGCCGGACCCGATACAGGGCAAGGCAGTCATCCACGATGACCGCCCCGGAGTATTTCCGTATGTATAGTTTATTATAGAGTCGAAATGCAAATTGTTCAACCCAAACCGCATAAAATAATAGTAAAAAAGAGGCCGTCGATAAAATGGCAGGAATTGCGATAACGGCAAGGAAGAGAGTGCGAGGGACACCCAAAAAGGGTGTCCCTCGCCATTAAAATCAATAGTTTTTGGAACTTTTTCAAAGTTTCAAAGACTGCCCCGGGCGGGCAGGCCATCGGCCTGCCCACCTCAGGGGGCTCAGCGATCCAGCTCTGCCTCCTGCTTGACGATCGCGCCGGTGGCGGCGTTAATCTCGTAGCTGTACTCCATGCCGCCGGACTTGAACTCCACCTCGTAGACGAGCATCCCATCCTCCTCGTCCAGCTCGATCTCCATGTCATACGCCTTGCTCTCGCTCACGCCCGCGTGGTTCAGGGCGATGGCTTTCGCCTTGGCGTGGCCGATGTCGCCGGAGAAGGTGGGCTGCGCCGCAGATGTCTTATCCTCCGTCTCGCGCTTACTCTCCAGGATCGTGCCGGTGTAGGCGTCGATCTTATACTCTATTTCCTCGCCCTTTTGGCCGGTGATCTCCACCTCATACTGTGCCGGGGATTCATCCAGCTCCGCGTCCACCTCACTGTACCGTATCTCATCTGCAATATCCCTGCTGAAGGCCGCCGCAGCAATGCTCAATGCCTTGTCCTTGCCGATGGGCATGGCAGGCGCGCCCGCCTCCGCCAGATCCTTCAGCTCCTCCACCGAGAGCTTTGCAAGCGCATCGAATTGCAGTGCCGGGTTGATGGCGAGAATGCGATTCACCAGCGCCGCCTTGCCGGTAGAAATGCTGTTTTCTCGGGCCTGCTGCTCCCGGGCCGCATCCTGGGTCAGGGTCTGCGTCAGGACCGACGCCTTTGCGTCGCTTGTCTGCAATACGCCGTCCACGGCGTCCGTCAGCTCCCGCTGAAGCTTTTCCGCCCGGGCGGTATTCTTGTCCTCCACCGAGATCATAATGGCGGAGGAAATGCTGCTGAGGTAGCCGTTACGCACAAGGCTGCCTACAATGGCGTTCACCGCCACATCCAGCTTGGCCCCCTTGAGGTCGGCCCCGCCGCCCATATCCGCAAGAATGGCTTTTGCGTCCTCATTGAGCGGCGCACAGGCCAGCACCTTTTCGCTCCGGCTGACCCGCAGCTCGATGCTGGGATTTACATCCAGGGACACCACGGACGCGGCCGCATTTGCCTGCTGATAAAGCACGCCTCCGCCGCCCAGCAGGATCACCGCCAGACAGGCGGCCACAAGGGTTGCCCATTTTTTCTTTATTGTATGGTTTGCTTTCATGCTGCTTACCGTTCCTTTCCGCACTTCACAGCGGGAGAGAACGCCGCTCACATCGTCCGGCGCAGTCTTTTCTAGGGCCGAGGCCAACCTCTGCTCCATTTTTTCATTGGTCATCGGGCGTCATCTCCTTCCAGAGTACTTCGCATCTTTTTCAATGCTCTGTGATATTTTGACAGGACGGTAGGAAGCGGCAGCTCCAGCAGGGCCGCAATCTCCCGATGCTTCATGCCCGTAACCGCATGGAGCAGCACAATGCGCCGCTCCTCCTCTGCCAGAGACCCCAGCGCCTGCTGCAGCACAATGCGTTCATCGGCATCCAGCCCGCACGCCTGCGCAGGAATGGCGTCCCATTCCTCCTCACTGAGGGCGGCATTGTTCTTTTCCCGCCGCAGACGCATCAGGCACAGGCTCCGGCACACGGTCAGCAGCCAGCCTATGGGCGAGCCGATGGGGCGGTACTGCTGCGCGCAGTCCCACACCTGCACATAGACATCCTGGGTCAGGTCCTGGGCGTCGTGTGCATTTTTAAGGTACGACAGCGCCAGGCCGTACACCGCCGCCCGGGTATGCCGATACAGCTCCGCCAGTGCCTCGCGTTCCCCTTCGGCAACCCGGAGGAGCATCCGCTGCAGCCGGTGCCGCTCCTCCGCCGGGGCATATTCACTTGTCATCAGCATATTGAGCATGGGCTTTTTTCTCCTGTCATCCGGGTAATGCACGGGAGGGTCGATTTATTGCGCGGAAAATAAATTTTTTCGGTTTGGCCGGGCTGCCCGGGAAATCAGGCCATTCCCTCTGCAGGGAAGAAATATGAGGGAAACCCCAAAAAAGGGCTTCCCTCACCACGGAAATCAGTCCCGGAGGCTGCCAAAAAGGGCCTGCGGTGAAATTCTCCCGCCGCCTTCTCGGTTTTCCCGTTTTCAATACTGGAAGCAGCTGCCGCCCACAAACTCCCGAACGATGGAATTCAGGGGCACATAGGGGGTGTGCAGGGGCGGGACGCTCTCCACGGCCTTCATCAGGTCCGTGAGACCGTACTGGCTGATGAACTCCGGCGTCAGCTCCTCCCGGAAGCGGGGGATCTCCTCCAGGTATTTGGCCAGGATGCAGGGCTCGTAGTCGTGGAAGCTGTCAATGTGGATGGCGGCGTTATTCTTATAGGGCTGGATGTAATTCACCTCGCCCCGATCCACGCTCTGGGCCTTGCGGACGGTGTCCTGCAGGGAGTGGCCCCGGGTCTTGTAGTCCCGGATCATGCGCCGGACCACCCGCAGCTGCTCGGGTCGGACGATCTTATCGTCGTTGGTTATAATGCGGGTGCGGGGGGCCACATAGATGCCGTTGGCCTCACTGCGCAGCTGGTCGAAGATCAGCGGATTGAGCATATGGATGCCCTCGGCGATGATGATAGCGTCCTTGTCGCCCTGCATCTTGTGCCAGCCGCCGGTGTTGCCGGTGACGAAATCGTACCAGGGAATATCCACCTCCTGGCCGTCGGATAAGCGGTGGATGCAGTCCACCAGGAGCTGGCGGTTGACGCAGTAAGGGCTCTCCCAGTCCGTGGCCTCCGGGGGACGCTGGTTCAGGGGCAGGAAGAAATTGTCCATGCTCAGCATGCAGACCTTTACGCCCAGGTTTTCCAGATACTGCTGCAGGCGCATGGCTGTGGTGGTCTTGCCGGAGCCGGAGGGGCCGGTGAGGGCCACAATGGGCTTTTTGGCTTTATCAGCTAAAATGGTAGCCGCGGCGGAGCCGATCTTATCGTGAAAGACCTCCTCGCAGCGCAGAACGAACTGCTCCTCATTGCGCATGGCTGTGTTAATATTTTCCAAATCTATGACGCGCATAAAACAGAAACTCCTTTCGGGCTGGTATACATCTTGTTATTATAACAGAAAGAGGTCTCAGGTGCAACCTCGGACTTCCGGGTGCGAAATTATAGGAAGAAGCGATAAATCAGGGTATTCTATGCAGTAAATCTATTTTACATTCCGGGGTTTTGTGCTATGCTTAGAGTGTAGCCGTTTGACAAAGGCTGTCCTTATCAGGCGGCAGAATAAGGAGGCACCTTATGGGTAACGAAAAACTGTTTTGTAAGGGCGGCGGCTGCACCGCCAAGCTGGGCGCCGGCATTTTGAGCCGGGTGCTGGAAAGGCTGCCGAAGTTTGACAAGGACCCGGCGCTGCTCATCGGCTACGACAGCAAGGATGACGCCGCCGTGTATAAGCTGACGGACGAGGTGGCGGTGGTGCAGACCCTGGACTTTTTCCCGCCTATGGTGGACGCCCCCTACACCTTCGGGCAGATCGCAGCTACCAACGCCCTCAGCGATATATGGGCCATGGGCGGCCAGGTAAAAACGGCGCTGAACATTGTGTGCTTCCCGGAGAAGTCGGACCTGAATATTCTGGGGGAGATGATGCGCGGCGGCGCGGAAAAGGTGGCGGAGGCCGGTGGCGTGCTGGCCGGAGGCCACTCCATCGCCGACAGCGATGTGAAATACGGCCTGTCGGTTATGGGCGTTGTCCACCCGGACCATATTTACGCCAACAACACGCCCCAAACAGGTGACTGCCTGGTGCTGACCAAGCGGCTGGGCGTGGGTATTCTCTGCACCGCGAACCGTGTGGGCGAGGCCAGCGCCGAGGCTATGGAAGCCGCCATCGCCTCCATGACCACCCTGAATAAATATGCCGCCCAGTGCTGCCGGGCCTACGAGGTTCACGCCTGCACGGATGTGACGGGGTTCAGCTTTCTGGGCCACCTGCATGAGATGATGGACGGGGCCCACAGCTGCCGCATCGAGGCCGGGGCGGTGCCGGTTTTCTCCGAGGCGCTGCGCCACGCGGATGAATTTTTGCTGACGGCGGCGGGGCAGCGAAACCGCAACCACACCGGGCCCTTCGTGCGGTTTGAAAATGTCCCCTTCGCCATGGAGGAGGTGCTGTTTGACCCCCAGACCTCCGGCGGATTGCTGGTGGCTCTGCCCAAAGAGCAGGCGGCGGCCTTGGTGGAGGACCTGCGCCGGGGCGGCGCGCCGGCAGCCGTCGTGGGAGAAGTTACGGACAGCGAGGACATCGAAATTCGCGTTATCGGATAAATACCATATTATACTGCATATTGATTGGAGGATATAAAAATGCTGAAAGTGAACGCTATGGGCGATACCTGCCCCATCCCCGTGGTAAAGACCAAGGATGCCATCCGCCAGCTGGGCGCAGACGGCGGTGTGGTGGAGACCTTAGTTGACAATGAAATTGCCGTGCAGAACCTGACCAAGATGGCCAATCAAAAGGGCTACGGCGTGGAGAGCGAGAAGCTGGGCGAGAACGAGTACCGGGTCACCATGACCGTGGGCGCCGGGGCCGACCTGCCCGCCGAGAATGAGGAGACCGCGTGCGCCGTTCCCGCCGGGCAGAAAAACACCGTCGTGGTGGTGGCGGCCGACCACATGGGCGAGGGCCAGGGCGACCTGGGCAAGAACCTGCTGAAGGCCTTTCTCTACGCTCTGAGCCAGCAGGAGCGCCTGCCTAAGACCATCCTGTTTTATAACGGCGGTGCGTCCCTCACCTGCCAGGGCTCCCTGTCCCTGGAGGACCTGCAATCCATGGCGGAGCGGGGCGTGGAAATTCTCACCTGCGGCACCTGCCTGAATTTCTACGGGCTGACGGAGAAGCTGGCCGTAGGCGGCGTGACCAATATGTACGACATTGTGGAAAAGCAGATGGCCGCCGACCTCATCGTAAGGCCCTGATATGCTGCAAAAGAAACTGTGCCTGGTGGTGACCTTTGACGCCACCGCCGCCGCCATGGCGGCGGAAAAATACTGCCTGGAAAGGGGCGTTCCCGGGCGGCTGATCCCGGTGCCCCGGGAGATCACCGCCGGGTGCGGCCTTGCCTGGAAGGCGGAGGTGGATCAGGAGGAGGCCGTCACCGCCGCTTTGGAGGCGGCCAGCATCGCATACAGCGGAGTGCATCGGGTCGTAATTTGAGGAAAAGTCTCGGATCGGCGGCGGTCCGGGACTTTTTGCGGCAAAAAGGTGTGAATTGATGCTTTACAGCGGAGACGGATTCGGCTATAATAGAAAGGCTAAGGAATTATTGAGAAGGAGACACCGACCATGGCAGTCATTGAATATGATGCTTATAAGCAAAAGCTTCTGGCCCTGGAGCCGACACTGAAGGAGCTGGAGCAGGCTCTGAATATTGAGTCCGCCCGAAAAGAGCTCTCCGAGCTGCAGATCGAAACGGAGCAGGAGGGCTTTTGGAACGATGTGGAGCGCAGCCAGCGCATCGCTCAGAAGATCAAGCGCCTGGAAAATAAAATCAAGAAGTACGACCACCTGGTCTCCGACTGGGAGGACACCCTGACCCTGTGCGAGATGGCCCAGGAGGAGGACGACGCCAGCCAACTGGACGAGGTGGCCCAGGGCTGTGAGACTCTGGAAAAGGAGGTAAGCGAGCGCCGTCTGGCGGCCCTGCTCACCGGGGAGTACGATGCCAACAACGCCATCCTCACCTTCCACGCCGGGGCCGGCGGCACCGAGGCCCAGGACTGGACAGAGATGCTCTACCGTATGTACACCCGCTGGGCCGAGCGCCACGGGTTCACCTACCAGCTGCTGGACTATGAGGACGGTGACGAGGCCGGCATCAAATCCGCCTCCATCCTCATCGAGGGGGACAACGCCTATGGCTATCTCAAGAGCGAAAACGGCGTACACCGCCTGGTGCGGGTGAGCCCCTTTGATGCCAATGCCCGGCGGCAGACCAGCTTTTCCGCCCTGGAGGTCATGCCGGAAATCGAGGACGACAGCGAAATTGAGATCCGTCCCGAGGAAATCGAGATGCAGGTGTTCCGTTCCAGCGGCGCCGGCGGCCAGCACATCAATAAAACCTCCTCGGCGGTGCGGCTTATCCACATCCCCACCGGGGTGGTGGTCTCCTGCCAGACCGAGCGCAGCCAGTTCCAAAACCGGGATAACTGCATGAAGATGCTCCGGGCCAAGCTGGCGGAGATGAAGGCCCAGCAGCACGCGGAGAAGATTTCCGACATCAAGGGCGTGCAGATGAAGATTGAGTGGGGCAGCCAGATCCGCTCCTATGTGTTCATGCCCTACACCCTGGTGAAGGACACCCGGACGGGCTTTGAAACGGGCAACATCCAGAATGTAATGGACGGGGATATTGATGGGTTCATCAATGCCTACCTCACCGCCTCGGCCAACGGAACACTGAAAAAATAAACATCGATATATAAGCGCATCAAAAAGCCTCGCAGAGTTTGCCGCCCGCAGGCGGCAAAGAAATAAAACCTTTTGTCGGAAAAACCCGGAGGGTTTTTCGACAGTCTTGAAAGCCGCTCCCATGGGGGCGGCTTTTGTGCTGCCTGTTGCCCGAAAACAGGCAGCGAAGCAGGCAACTTTGGTTGACTTTCCCCCACAGGCAAGAGGAGCTTTTGCCGGAAGGGGGGGAGAGAAATGATCGAGACCGTATTGGCGGCTATTATCACCGGTGCAGCCACCCTGGCGGGAGTGCTGATCTCCAACAGCCGACACGCCCGGGACATGGAGAGCCGCCTGGAGCGGGCCCAGGCCGTGACGGACACGAAGCTGGAGGCGCTGACCCGAGAGGTGCGGCTGCACAACGAGCTGGCCCGTCGGGTGCCGGTGCTGGAGGAGCAGCTGCACAGCATGAGCCACCGACTTAAGGATGTAGAGCATTTGAGAAGCTGAACGCAATAGCCCGGCCTGCCGATTTTTTCGGCAGGCCGGGCTATTGCGTTGAGATACGGCGACGCCCCCCTCCTGCCGAAGGGAGAGCGGTGTCGTTTCGGGGAAAAATATTTTTTCTCGGACACATATTATTATAGTCTGAGTTCTTCCTATATATCCTTTGTTTTTCTTATAAAACTCGAAAATAACTTCCTATTTGTATAGACTGCATTCTATACAGGATTCTGTATTTTGTTCTACTGTTTTTTGTGTTATACTGGCCCTCGTTAGTGTGACATATCCTGTAGGAGGGAAAACCATGAAAATCAGTGAAATCGTTGTATTTATAGTTTATTTGGTATTTATGCTGTCCATCGGCATCTATTTCTTCTTTAAGAATCGCGATGGCGGCGAGAAAACCTATTTCCTGGGCGGCCGGCAGATGGGCCCCTGGGTCACGGCGCTGTCGGCCGGCGCCTCCGATATGAGCGCTTGGGTGCTCATGGGTCTGCCCACCTCCATTTACGCCCTGGGTCTGGGCCAGGTATGGATCTCCGTGGGTCTGGCCATCGGCTACACCATCAGCTGGCTCGCCGAGGCCCCCCGGCTGCGTCGGTTCTCCATCGTGGCCAACGACTCCATCACCATTCCCCAGTATCTGACCAACCGCTTCCTCTCCAAGTCCAAGGCCCTGCAGATCATCTGCGCGGTGATCTTCCTGGTGGCCTATACCGTGTACGCCGCCTCCAGCGTGAAGGCCTGCGGCACCCTGTTTAACACTGTTATCGGCATGGACGAGACGGCGGCTATGTATCTGGCCTCCCTCATTATCATCGCCTATACCTTCCTGGGCGGCTTCTCCGCCGTCTGCTGGACGGACTTCTTCCAGGGCATGCTGATGCTGGGCGCGCTGCTCATTGCACCGATTTTTGCCCTGTTCATGCTCCAGGGCGCGGGCGTTCACCCGGTGGACACCCCCAACTATTTTAATGCCTTCAGCAGCTGGAAGGACATCGTCTCCGGCCTGGGCTGGGGCCTGGGCTACTTCGGTATGCCCCACATTATCATTCGCTTCATGTGCCTGGAGTCCCAGAAGAGCCTGAAGAAGTCCGCCAAGATCGGCATTTCCTGGACGGTTCTGATCGTCATCTTTGCCGCGGCGGTAGGTATCATCGGCCGTCTGTTCCTGGGCTATGACGAGTCCATCAACGGTCACTCCCTGGTGTTTATCACCATGGTGCGCAAGATCTTCCCGGGTGTCATTTCCGGTCTGCTGCTGTCGGCGGTGCTGGCTGCGTCTATGTCCACGGCGGACTCCCAGCTGCTTATGGCTGCCAGCGCTTTTGCCAGCGATGTGTATAAGCCCGTTTTCCGCAAGGGCAAGGCCAGCGACAAGGAGATGATGTGGGCCGGGCGTATTGTGGTGCTGATCATTTCCGTGGTGGCTCTGCTTATCGCCTCCAACCCCGACTCCGGCAGCATTATGTCTCTGGTGTCCAATGCCTGGGGCGTGTTCGGCGCGGCCTTTGGCCCGGTCATCCTGCTGAGCCTGTTCTGGAAGCGGTTCACCTTTGCAGGCGCCGTGGCCGGTATCGTTGTGGGTGCGGCTGTGGACGGCCTGTGGCTGGCGTTCCTGTCCGGTACCGGGATCTATGAGATCATCCCCGCCTTTGCCGCCAGCATGGTCGCGGCTATTGTGGCTTCCCTGCTGAGCAAAAAGCCCAGCGCGGAGGTAGAGGCGCTGTTTGACAAGGCTCTGCAGCCGGAGGAAAACTAACGCCCACGGGAGTATCCCCATAGGCCTCGAATAAGCCTGCTGTATCCATGGCTTCCGTCATTAAAGCAGCTCTTATCCCATCACAATGACAGGTAAAAATTTGCAGAAAAATCATTTGAAATTTTGATTTTCCTCTGCTATAATAGGCGTACAGCGTGTGGCGTTTCTGCGTAAATCCAGTTGCAGAAGCGCCACGCGTTTTTATTATGGGATCGGGTGAGAAGCAGCAAAGCAGAGTACAATTTCATAGGCAAATCGTGTAGCAGAAATGCGTAAGTCCGGATGTATTGGGACTTACGCATTTTTATTTTCAGAAAGAAAGGTGATTATTTTGGAAACCGGAAATCAGTTTTTGGGGACGGAGCGCATCGGTAAGCTCATGGGGCAGTACGCCATCCCCTGCATCATCTCGCTGCTGGTGGGCGCACTTTACAACATCGTCGACCAGATCTTCATTGCCAACGCCACCTACCTGGGCTCTTACGGCAACGCCGCCAACACGGTGGTATTCCCGCTGACCGTGGTGGCCCTGGCCATCGCCGTCATGGTGGGCGACGGCTGCTGTGCCTTCGTCAGCATGGCGCTGGGCAGAGGTGAAGTGGATAAGGCCAAGCGCAGCGTCGGCAACGCGGTGGTGCTGAGCGTCGCCAGCAGTCTTGTTTTAACGGCAATATATCTCATTTTTGCAAACACTATCATCGCCATGTTCGGCGGCACGGTGAATGAGGAGACCTTCCGCCACTCCCAGGAATACTTTTTCTATATCACCCTGGGCATCCCGTTTTATATGTTCGGGCAGGCCATGAACCCCATCATCCGCGCCGACGGCAATCCTAAGTTCGCCATGATCCCCACCCTGGCGGGCGCTGTTATCAACATTATTCTTGACCCCATCTTCATTTTCTGCTTTAAGTGGGGTATGATGGGCGCGGCGGTGGCCACGGTCGTCGGGCAGGTATTTACGGCGATCCTTGCCCTGTGGTATCTGCTGCACATGAAGATCATCAAGCCCGCCCCCGGCGACTATGCCCTGCGGAGCGGCATCTGCGGACGGATGCTGACGCTGGGCATCACCAGCTTCCTCTCCCAGATCAGCCTTGTGGCGGCCATGGCGGCCATCAACAATATGCTCCGCAAATACGGCGCGCTGGACCCGGTGTTCGGGCAGGAGCAGTACGCCCAGATCCCCATGGCGGTGGTGGGCATCGTGATGAAGTTCTTCCAGATCGTCATTTCCATCGTGGTGGGTATGGCGGCAGGCTGCATCCCCATCGTGGGCTACAACATGGGTGCGGAAAAGAGGCTCCGTGTCCGGGAGCTGTTCACAAAGCTTTTGGTGGCCGAGGCGCTGGTGGGCACGGTGGCGCTTGTGCTGGCGGAGTGCTTCCCCCGACAGCTCATCGCCATCTTCGGCGCGGCCAATGAGAGCAGCTACTACACCGATTTCGCCATCAAGGCCTTCCGCACCTATCTGTGTATGATGGTCCTGGCCTGCGTCAACAAGGCCTGCTTCATTTTCCTGCAGGCAGTGGGTAAGGCGCTGGCCTCCACGCTGCTGTCCATGTCCCGCGAGGTGGTGTTCGGTGTGGGCTTCGCCCTGCTGCTGCCGGTGTTCTTCGGTCTGGACGGTGTGCTGTATTCCATGCCGGTGTCGGATATTCTGACCTTTATCATCTCGGCAATTATCATCGTGAAAACCTATCAGGAATTGAATACAGAAGGAGTGCAAGAAGCGTGAAAAACAGAGTCATTACCATCAGCCGTGAGTTTGGCAGCGGTGGACGCACCATCGGCAAAAAGGTGGCGGAAAAGCTGGGTATCCCCTGCTATGATGCGGAGATCATTGAAAAGATGGCGAAGGAGACCGGCTTTGCGCCGGACTATGTGAAGGAGGCGGGGGAGTATGCCCCCGGCGGCTTCCTCTCGAACGCCTTTTCCAATCGGATGTTCGGCCCCACCAACGAGGATATTCTGTGGGAACACCAATATAAGGTCATTACAGAGCTTGCCGAAAAAGGCCCCTGCGTCATTGTGGGACGCTGTGCGGACTACATTTTGCGGGACAAGGCGGCCTGCCTGAAGGTTTTCATCCATGCCGACATGGCGTTCCGTGCCCGCCGTATCGTGGAGGTCTACGGCCAGCGGGAGCAGTCCCCGGAGGAGCGCCTGCGGGACAAGGATAAGCGCCGGGCGGCCTACCACCGCTTCTACACCGATATGAAATGGGGCCACGCCCAGAACTACCACCTGACGCTCAACAGCGGCGTCTTAGGCATCGACAAGTGCGTGGACATCATCGCGGAGCTGTATTGAAAACTTTCCGGAAAAAAACTTTTGAAATTCGTTTTGAAACTTGTTAAAATATAAGTGTACCCAAGGTATCACGGGAGTGCATCCGGTGTAGTGGGCGTTGGCGGCAGACTGGCGCCCACAGGCTGTTTGTTCACTGATCATCTCTCTGAAAAAAGCATCCGTTCTGACCGGGCGGAGGCAGAGGGAGGTGAAAGGAATGAAGCGCGTAAAGGCAGCATGCATCCTGCAAACGCTGGTGTTTGCACAGAAGGACGATTGCAGTTTGACCCGTGAGCAGCAGATTAAGCTCAACCACGATGAGGTGAGCCGCTATAAGGCGACGATGGACAAAAGCTATATTCGCTATCAAATTACCGAGGAATCGGAGCAAGGCGACGGCTCTGTGATTGTCCGTGTTCGCAAGCAATACAATGATAAAGCCGATGTAAGCGAATACTTCAACTAATGCCAAACCCGCCTGACTTCCATCAGGCGGGTTTGAGATAGAAAGCGTGGGTAATATGAGTGATATTTATGAGCTTGAGCAGATTCGCCAGCGCATTTTGGAGCGTTATCGGAGCGGTCCCAACATCCGCGTCAATGTCTCCCTTCGGCAGCCGAGGCTGCATTTGAACAATGTTCCGGTGCGCATCGCGGGTGTCTATCGGCACATCTTTCAGGTGGAGGAAACCTCCTCCGGACAGCCGAAGCGCCACGCGCTACAATATGCGGATGTGCTGACGCACAATATTGAGCTTTTGGATCTTTGAATGGTGAAAGCATTTAAAGCGCCGTTGCCCGGCTTAAAAAAGCCGGGCAACGGCGTAGACTTTTGGTGAAAGTTGGGTATATAATGGGGACATAATAAGCGCATAAAACACGAATTTACAGGGAGGATATTGCAATGAAAGTACGACTCAATTCGGATCCAGAGATAGTGCAGTCCATCCGGGAGGGACTGAAGCGCACAGGTGGGTATTGTCCGTGCCGGTTACAGCGGACACCGGAGAACAAATGTATGTGCAAGGAGTTTAAGGAGCAGATCGCAGACCCGAATTTCGAGGGGTACTGCCACTGCCGGTTGTATTACAAGGAAAAATAAACGCGTTTTCCATTTTCTTCCTGTCGTCCGCCCCGGCGCGGTGAGACAGCCGCCGCTTCGGCGGCAGCAAAAGAAAGGGCATTTTTTGAGAAAAGGTATACCAGCCCACAGCGGGCGCCATTGTGCTGGACGGCAAGGACACCCACAGCATGACCACAGCCCAGGTGAATAGGGCCGGCATCGCCCGGACCTTTCAGAATATCCGTCTGTTCGGCGACCTGACCGTGGCGGAAAACCTGATGGTGGCCATGAACGACTCCATGCGCTACGGCCTGGTGGGGCGCATACTGCACTTTCCCCGGTTCGCCCGGGAGGAGCATATCGCCCGAGAACGGGCGGAGGAGCTGCTGGAGAGCGACACCATCCGCAGGGCCTATCTGGGCGGATAAAACGAAAAAATACGGAAAGCCACCATTGCCGCGGGTACTTTTCGTCCGTGGCAATGGTGGTTTTTGAAATTATATAGCTGCGTGAAAACGGGCCGGGAGGAGGCTTACTCTCCCCCTTTTATGATTTAGGGACGGAGGATCTGGTCCCGGGTAATCTCCTTCAGGGTGTGGACGCCGCACATTTGCATGGCGTCCTGCAGCTCGCTTTGGAGCTTGTCCGCATAGACCCGCACGCCCTCTGCGCCGCCGCCGTAAACCATGGTGACGAAGGGACGGCCGATAAGCACGCCATCGGCACCCAGGGCCAGGGCCTTGAACACATCCAGGCCCGTGCGGATGCCGCCGTCTACGAAGATCTTCATGCGGCCCGCTACGGCCTCGACGATGGCGGGCAGGACCTCTGCCGTGGCGGGGCACTGGTCCAGCACCCGGCCGCCGTGGTTGGACACCACGATACCGGCGGCGCCGGCCTCCAGGGCCTTACGGGCTCCGGCGGGGGTCATAATCCCCTTCAGAATAAAGGGCTTTTGCGCATACTCGATGATCTCCCGCAGCTCCTCCACCGTCTTGCTGCCAGCGGGGGGCATATGGTTTTTAAGGAAGGGCAGGCCGGCAGCGTCGATGTCCATGGCCACAGCCACAGGGTCGGCTTTACGGGCCTGGGTGAGCTTGGCAAAAATAGTATCCTTATCCCAGGGCTTCACGGTGGGAACGCCGCAGCCGTCGGCGTGATGGATGGCCCGGAGGGCGCCCTCCATAACGGCGGCGTCCATGCCGTCGCCGGTGCAGGCCAGAATGCCTGCGTCACGGCAGGCGGAGACCAGAAGATCGTTATAGGCGGCATCGTCGTACTTGTCGCCATAGTGCATCTTCATGGCGCCTACGGGGGCGGCCAGAACGGGCAGGCGCAGCTTCTTGCCGAAAAAGTCAAAGGAGGTATCGGCGGGACGATTTTCGCAGATGGTGTCCATCTGCACGCAAATCTCCTGCCACTTCTGATAGTTGCGCTGGAAGGTCACGCCCAGGCCCTTGGAGCCGGGACCGGGGATGGTGTTGCCGCAGGCCCGACCATTGCACACGGGGCAGGCCTTACAGTAGGGGCCCATGCAGGTACGGGCCGATTGCAGAATCTCATTATAATCCATTGTATCTCTCCTTTACCGGAATGATATGGCTTATTGTACCGCCCCGGGCGACAAAACGCAACGGAAAATTTTAGGTATAAATTCCGGGATATGTGCGTAAAATTATGCAAAACCACAACGGAGGCGTAGCCATGAAGAACACGCGCTGGCAGGCTTGGGAGACCATCGGCCTTTTATGGACGCTGGCAGCGGGAAACCTGCTGCATTTTGTATACCAATGGACGGGAGAAAGCACGGTGGCGGGGCTGTTCGCCGCGGTGAACGAATCCACCTGGGAGCATATGAAGCTGCTGGCGGTGCCGTGGGTCCTGTTTTCCCTGGTAGAGTATATCGTCCTGCGCACGGACGGAGTGACCGCGCCTCGGGCGGCGGGACTGCTGGCAGGGCTGGCGGCTATTCCGACGCTGTTTTACACCTACAAGGGGATCGTGGGACAGGGGTACATGATCGTGGACATACTGATTTTTCAGGTGTCGGTGCTGCTGGCCTTTTGGGTGAGCCGGGTCCTGCAAAAGGGCAGGCGGCTGGCCGGAGGCGCCTGGACGGTGGCGGGGCTGCTGGCGCTGCTTGGGATATGGGCGGTGTTTTTGCTGTTTACCTTCCGGCCGCCGGAGCTGGCGATATTTATAGACCCGGTGACGGGGACAAGGGGGATCGGATAAGAGGAACATTCTATAAGGTACAGCGGTTTATGGGGCGGGCAAATCAGCCGCCCTTTTTTCTTGACCGGGGGGACGGGATACGGTATAATAGAGGGGAAAATCATCCCGGAGGGAGACGAAGGCATGAAAAAAACGATCGTGCATAGGTCGGCGGCACCGTTTTACACGGCGGCGGCAGCGTGGGCCGTGTATGCGCTGGCATTCCCGCTCTATAAGGTGGGGCATTTTGTCATCGCGGCGGTGGTGACGCTGGCGGTGTTTTTCGTCAGCCGCTGCATCTGGAAGGACAAAAAGGAAGTCATCGAGGTGGAGCCGGAGCCGGTACGCACCGGCAACGAGGCTCTGGACAAGATGATCGCCGACGGACAGCTTGCGCTGAAGGAAATGCGGCGGCTGGATGACGCCATCGACGACGAGGTTATCAGCGGCCAGATCCGACAGCTGGAGGAGCTGAGCAAGAAAATCTTTGAGGTGGTGCAGCAGAAGCCTGAGAAGCTGCCGCAGATCCGTAAATTCATGGGCTACTACCTGCCCACCACCCTGAAGCTGCTGAATGCCTACGACCGCATGGACAGCCAGGGCGTTTCCGGCGGCAACATCGGCGGCACCATGGAGCGGGTGGAAAGCATCATGGGCACCATTGTCACCGCCTTTGAGCGGCAGCTGGACGCTCTGTTCGGCGCCGAAGCCCTGGATATTTCTACGGACATCACCGTGCTGGAGAACATGATGGCCCGGGAGGGCCTGGCGGAGGACGCCGTTCACCGCACCGTAAATGAAGAAAAAGAAAACAAAACGGAGCCGACTGACGGCGGCATCCAACTGGAACTATAAGAAAGAGAGGATTGCACTATGACTGAGAACATGACCCCTGAGCTGACCCTGAACCCCACGGAAACGGATGTAGCTATGCCCGAGCTGACCCTGGAGCCCAACGCCCCCGCCCAGGTGGAGGAGAAGAAGATCGAGCCCGTAGCGCTGGACGACAAGCTGCTCACCGAGCAGGAAAAAAAGGCCGTGGACGAATTCTCCAAGAAGATCGACATTACCGACACCAACATGGTCCTGCAGTACGGCGCCGCCGCCCAAAAGAGCGTGGCGGGCTTCTCCGAGAACGCCCTGAGCAATGTGCGCAGCAAGGACCTGGGCGAGGTGGGCGCTGACCTCAGCGAGCTGGTTGTGCAGCTGAAGGGCTTCGGCTCCGGCGACGAGAAGAAGGGGCTGGCGGGTCTTTTCCGCAAGGCCGGCAATAAAATCGAGAGCATGAAGGCCCAGTACGGCAAGGTGGAGGCCAATGTGGACCGCATTGCCCAGTCCCTGGAGCAGCATCAGATCACGCTGATGAAGGACATTGCCATGTTCGATCAGATGTATGAGCTGAACCTGAAATATTATAAGGAACTGACCATGTACATTCTGGCCGGCAAGAAGCGGCTGGAGGAGGTGCGCGCAGGTGAGCTGGAGGAGCTGCGCGTCAAGGCGGAGAAAACCGGCCTGGCCGAGGATGCCCAGGCCTACAACGACATGGTGAACCTGTGCAACCGCTTTGAAAAGAAGCTTCACGACCTGGAGCTGACCCGGATGATCTCCGTGCAGATGGGTCCCCAGACCCGGCTGCTGCAGAACAACGACACCCAGATGGTGGAGAAGATCCAGTCCTCCCTGGTGAACACCATCCCTCTGTGGAAGAGCCAGATGGTGCTGGCCCTGGGCATGGAGCATGGCCGCCAGGCTACCGCCGCCCAGAACGCCGTCACCGAGATGACCAATGAGCTGCTCAAGAAGAACGCCGACGCGCTGAAGATGGGCACCATCGCCACGGCCAAGGAGTCCGAGCGGTCTATTGTGGACATTGAGACCCTGCAGCACACCAATCAGCAGCTCATTTCCACCCTGGACGAGGTGCTGGCCATTCAGCAGGAGGGTGCTGCCAAGCGCAAGGCCGCCGAGGCAGAGCTAGGCCGCATTGAGGGCGAGCTGAAGCAGAAGCTCATGGAGCTGCACAAGTAAGAACCTCCGTGAAAGGAGCGGGAAAATGAAGTTTTTCAAAAGCAGCGCCGTGGCGCTGGCGGTGCTGATTCTGGTGGTGGCTGCCGGGTCGGTATACGGCCTCAGCCGCAAGCCCCTGGAGGTGCAGTATCACCAATGGATCGCCGACGACGCCGGGGTACTGACGGAGTCCACCGTGGAAATGCTGCACAGCTACAACCAGCAGTGGGACAGCCGCTATAACGCCGCCATTGCCGTGGCTGCGGTGGACAGCACCCACGGGTGGTCCGGGGCAAAATATGCCGCTATGCTGGGCAAGCAATGGGGCCTGGGGCAGAATGATATGCTGCTGCTGATGATAGAGGGCAAGGACTACCAAGTGCTCTACGGAAACAGCGTAAACAGCACCATCACCGACACCCAGGAGTCTATGCTGCGCAGAGCTCTGGACAGTGACTACTACGACGGTGATTACGACCAGGCGGCGCTGAAGTTCTTCCGGGCGGCGGATGTGGTGTTCGCCCAGCTGGGACAGCAGTAAGGACTTGGGTTAATACTTAGCTTATATTATAGCGGAGAACGCTCCTGCACGGGTGTGCAGGAGCGTTTTTTAGGGGACGGGGGATGCGGATTGTCACGGGCGCGGTGCGCCCTCGCAATGACAAGGGGCTTTACATGGGGTGCGGGGCAAGGCCGGGCGGGTCGTCCGGGAGGCCGACCCCTACACACCGTTTACCGATAGAACTTCGTAGGGGGCGGCGTCCCCGACGCCCTGTTCCCTCTCAGGTTGCGGGCGGCCGCAAGGGTCTCCCCTACCGTTTCAATTTTCCATGTGGCGGCCCAGGAAGGCAGAGACGGTTTGGGCCAGCTTATATTCGCTTTCCCCGGGGTATCGCCCTTCTTCAGCGGCGAAAAGCACCAGGCCCAGCACATCGCCCTGGCAGAGGATGGGGGCGGCGGTAGCGGCATGGCTGTGCAGGTTGTCGGCGCAGACGGGCAGGGCGGCGTCTCCCCTGCCCTGCTGATAGATACTGCGCTTTTCCATAAGCTGCTCCATTTGGGGAGAAACAGCCCGGTCTATAAGCTCCCGCTTGCAGGGGCCTGCGGCGGCAATGACGCTGTCCCGGTCGGTGATGACGGCGGTGAAATCCGTGGCCCGGGCCAGGATATCGCAGAGCTGGGCCGCAAAATCCTCCAGACCGCCGATAAGGGAATACTTCTTAAAAATAACCTCGCCGTCACGAGTGGTGAAGATCTCCAGGGGGTCCCCGTTGCTGACAACATTGACAGGAAAGACCTTGTCCCCGTGGGAAGGGACGGATGGGGTGAGAGGTGAGATATCTTTACTGTCCGGGGAAAAATTTTCGCTGCCCTCCTGGGGGGAGATCAGGGCATCCACGTCGCTTTTCAGGGCCACGTCCAGGTGGTCCTCATAGACGGTGATGCGCTGGACGATAAGGCCGATGTCCCGCTTGTCCAGGGCGGGCTTGTTCAGAATGTCCGAAAAGACGTCCAGGACCGTTTTTGCCTTCCGGTTGGCCTGGATCATCCCGCTGCGCAGCTGGATGCTGCTGTCAATCTGCCGGTCCAGGCCGGCGATGCGGGTGGTGAGCTCCTCCTCCATCTCCCGATAGGTCTCCTCCAGAATCTTTGCCT
>QWCE01003711.1_pt1 | contig 21866 bp, 19 predicted proteins | sample 1972531 | NCBI WGS metagenome assembly QWCE01 (sample SAMN09866716, study PRJNA288562) | Human gut metagenome isolate term4_stool, whole genome shotgun sequencing... | reverse complement strand
CAGGGCAAGCAATCAGCCCAGTGGGCTGTTGCTTAGCCCGCGGGTCCCAATCTTCAGGAATGTCAATAGTTGGTGACTACCGGTACACATTCGTGTGCCGGTCTTTTTCTATCTCCGCAGCGGGATTTGAACAGCACGGCGGCACAAAGTGCTGCAAAGAAAGCCCCAGTGGGGCTTTCTTTAGTGCGCGGGTCCCAATCTTCAGGAATGTCAACAGTTGGTGACTGCCGTTTCGATTCGGGCGCGGGATGTGCCGGTACACATTCGTGTGCCGGCCTTTTTCTATCTCTGCAGCCGAAGCGACCGCTGCCAGCGGCAGAAACAGGGAGCTGAGGCTGGGGCCGCGGCCAGCAGGATGTGAGGCCCGCCCAAGGGCCGAAACAGACGCTGGGAGCCGCAACCCGGGTCCCGCTTTATTATTCACACAAATCCCTATCTCTTTCTTCTGAAATATGCTAAAATAGTACCACTACGACACAGGAGGTCTTTCTATGCTCAAACGTCTGCGCAGCGCCCACCCGATGCTCTACTGCCTTGTGGCTGAGGTGCTGTTTCTGGGGATGCTGTTCGTGGCATCGCTGCTGTCGCTTCTGCTCATCTTGTTCGTCGTGCGGGATATTGATGCCGTCGATGATTATATGCTGACCTTCATGCAGGAGGCAGCAGGCGTGCTGGTGGCGTGGTTCTTTCTGGCACGCACCGGGAAGAGCGGCCTGCTCCGCCGCCGGGGCAGCGGCTTTTTCAACGGTCTGCTGGTGGGCCTGTACCCCATCGCGCTCATCAGCTACAACGCCTACGACACCCTGCTGTTTGGCAGGCCGGAGGGCGATATGCTGCCTGCGTGGCATGTCGTGTGGTTCCTTATCGGCATGACCAGCGTCGGTGTGGCAGAAGAGTTTCTGTTCCGGGGCGTCATCGCCCAGACGCTTCTGGAGCACTTCGGCACCAGCCGGGCCGGCGTCTGGAAAGCCTGCCTGCTGTCGGGTCTTTACTTCGGTGCGGCCCACCTGACCAACCTCACCGGCAGTGCGCCGCTGGGCGTTCTGATGCAGTGCGTCTTTGCGGCCTCGCTGGGTACGCTGCTGGCGGCGGTCTATTTCCGCACCGGAAACATCTGGGTGACGGTGTTCATCCACGCCGCGATGGACATCACGTCCATGCTCATCGGCGGCCTGTACGGCACCCAGACGGTGGCCGACAGCATCAGCACCTATGACATCACCATGCTGACGTCTATCGCGGTCTACCTCATCCCGACGGCATTCCTGCTGCGGAAAAAGAAGCTCAGTGAAGTGGAGCTTTACTTCGGACGTGATATGAAATAAACGGAATGGCCGCGCACAGCTGTGCGCGGCCATTCCGTTTTCTATGTCAGTTATTCGTAATCAATGGGCAGAGTCGGCAGACCGTTCAGCTCCAGCCCGGCGGTATGGCCCGCGATGTATTGATAGTAGCCCTGGGCCGCGATCATCGCGCCGTTGTCGCCGCAGAATTTCAGCTCGGGCAGGTAGACCCTGGCCCCCAGCTTCTGGGCACCGTCATTGACCAGCTGGCGCAGACGGCCATTGGCCGCGACGCCGCCCGCCAGACAGACCTGCTTTGCGCCGGTGTCGGCGGCGGCGAGAAGGAGCTTTTCTGCGAGGATGCCCGCGATGCGCTCCTGAAAGCTGGCCGCGAGGTCGGGGACGTTGATGTCAGTACCCTTCATCTGGGCCTGATTCACCTCGTTCAGCACGGCGGTCTTGAGGCCGGAGAAGCTGACGTTGTACTTGCCCTCCACGTGAGGCACCGGCAGACGGTAGGCTTTCGGGTCGCCGGTCTTGGCGGCGTTGGCGACGCTGGGACCGCCGGGATAGGGCAGGCCCAGCGTCCGGGCCACCTTGTCGAAGGCTTCGCCGGCGGCGTCGTCCACCGTGTGGCCGAGGATGTGGTAATGGGTATAGTCCTGCACCTCCACGATGTGGCTGTGTCCGCCGGACGCCACAAGGCAGAGGAAGGGCGGCTTCAGCTCCGGGTGGGTCAGGTAGAGGGCCGCAATGTGGCCCCGCAGATGGTGGACCGGCACCAGCGGCTTGCCCGCCGAGTAGGCAAGGCCCTTGGCAAAGTTGACGCCTACCAGCACTGCGCCGATGAGGCCGGGCGCGAAGGTGACAGCCACGGCGTCCACGTCGTCGATGGTCTTGCCTGCGTCCAGCAGAGCCTTTTTGACGGTGGCGCTGATGAACTCGCAGTGGCGGCGGCTGGCGATCTCCGGCACGACGCCGCCGTAAAGCGCCTGCTCTTTGACGCTGGTGGAGATGACGTTGCTCAGCAGGTGCCGGCCATCTTCCACCAGAGATGCGGCGGTCTCGTCGCAGGTAGATTCGATTCCTAAGATGATCATGGTTTTAGTGGGCCTCCAGCCAGTTTTTACCCTGATGCACTTCGGTGCTCAGGGGGACAGCATAATTGACACAGCCTTCCATCTCTTCCTGCAGGATGGCGGCGGCTTTCGCGGCTTCTGCCTCCGGGGCCTCGACGATGAGCTCGTCGTGGACGGTCAGGATGAGGCGGCTCTCCATCTTCTCGTCCCGCAGACGCCGCCAGACCCGCACCATCGCCAGCTTGATGACGTCGGCGGCGGTGCCTTGAATCGGCGTGTTGCGGGCCATCCGCTCGCCGCTGGCCCGGATGTTGTGATTGTTGCTGGCCAGCTCCGGCAGGGAGCGGCGGCGCCCGAAGAGGGTGGACACATAGCCGCAGTTCCGGGCGTCGGAAATGGTCTTGTCCATGTAGCCGCTGACTTTCGGGAAGGTGGCCAGATAGTTTTTCAGGAAAGCGTCGGCCTCCTTGACGCTCACGCCGATGTCCTTCGAGAGGCTGTAAGCGCCCTTGCCGTACATGATGCCGAAGTTGATGGCTTTTGCCGAAGAGCGCAGGCGGGGCGTGACCTGCTCGAGGGGCAGACCGTAGATTTTGGCGGCAGTGCTGCGGTGGATGTCCTCACCGGTGAGGAAGGCCTGCTGCATATGCTCGTCGCCGGTGACGTGGGCGAGGATGCGCAGCTCGATCTGGCTGTAGTCGGCGTCCACCAGAACGCAGCCGGGCCGCGCCACAAAGTAAGCGCGGAGCTGGCTGCCCAGCTCGGTGCGGATGGGGATGTTCTGCAGGTTGGGGTTATCGGAGGAAAGCCGTCCGGTGCGGGCTTCGGTCTGGTTGAAGCGGGTGTGGATGCGGCCATCCTCCGCGATGACCTTCAGCAGGCCCTCGACGTAGGTGGAGTTCAGCTTCTGGTAGGCGCGGTACTGCAGAATATCCTCCACCAGCGGGTAGTCCCGCAGGGCTTCCAGCGTCTCGGCGTCGGTAGACCAGCCGCGCTGGGTCTTTTTGCCGTGGGGCAGGCCCATGGTGTCGAAGAGCATCTCGCCCAGCTGCTTGGGGCTGTTGGGGTTGAAGCTGGCGCTGCCCGTCTCCATGTGGATGCGGGTGAGGACGTCTTCCAGCTCCGAGCGCATCTTCACGCCGAACTTCTCGATGCCCTCTCTGTCCACGAGGATGCCGATGCGGGTCATGTCGGCCAGCACCTGCGCCAGCGGGAACTCGATGTCGTTGTAGAGGGAGTCTTCGCCCAGCGCGGTGATCTCTGCCTTCATCTTGGCGAACAGGTCGGCCAGCGCACCGGCGTCCGGCCACTTCTCACTGGTAAAAGCGGCGTCGGCGCGGTAGCTGATGATGAGCTCCGAGAGGTTGTACTTGGAAGCCGAGGCGTCCAGCAGATAGGCCGCCAGCTTGCCGTCCCAGACGATGCTGCTGCCCCAGTTTCCCGCAGCCATGGCGCGGGCGTAGAGCGGGGCGCTGTCGAAGACGTCAAGGGTGACGTCTTTGTTGTCCAGCAGACGGAGCAGGTCGCCGTCTTCCAGCGGGAAGACCGTCTTGTCCTGTACGGCGTACCATGCGGCGGGCTGCAGCTCCACATTGCGGGTACCCTGCTTGCCCATGACAGCGGGCCGCGCGGCCACGAGGTAATGGCCCTTCGGCTCAGCGGGCAGAGCGGCAATTTCGGCTTCCGGCAGAGGTTCTGCCGGCGCTCTTTCCGGGTCGGCGGCGGGGGTGATGTCGCTCAGGCCGAAGCGGGCGATGAGGGAGTGGAGCTCCAGCTCCTGCATCAGCCGGACGGCTTCGGCCTTGTTGCCCTCGCCCACGACATAGGCACCCTCGGCGGTGTCGATGGGGGCGTCGGTGCGGATGGTGCCCAGCGTGTAGCTCAGCTCTGCCATGGCGCGGTCTTCGGCCAGATGCTCCCGCTGTTTTGGCTTGATGGTCTTGTCAGCAGTGTCGTCGAGATGGGCGTAAACGCCCGCCAGACTGCCGTATTTCTGGATGAGGGTGATGGCGCTCTTCTCGCCGATGCCCTTCACGCCCGGGATGTTGTCGGAGGTGTCGCCCATGAGGCTCTTGACGTCGATGAGCTGGCGGGGAGAGACACCGTACTTTTCCTTCACGGCGTCCACGTCCATTACCGCCGTCTTGCTGCGGCCCATGGCGGTAGTGGCCAGCAGGACGGTGGTGGTGTCGCTGACGAGCTGTAAGCTGTCCCGGTCTCCGGTGGCGAGGAAGCAGTCGTCGCTGCGGGCGGCGCAGGCGGCAGAAAGGGTGCCGAGGATGTCGTCGGCCTCCCAGCCCTCAGCGGTCACCTCACGGTAGCCCAGCGCGGCCAGAAGCTCTTTGAGCACCGGCATCTGCGCGGCCAGCTCGTCGGGCATCTTGTGGCGGGTGGCCTTGTAGCCGTCATACATCTTGTGGCGGAAGGTGGGGGCTTTGAGGTCGAAGGCCACGGCCACCTCGTCGGGCTCGGATTCTTTGAGCAGGGAGAGCAGGATATTCAGAAAGCCGAAAATGGCGTTGGTATAGCGGCCGTCTTTGGTGGTCAGCAGCTTGATGCCGTAAAAGGCACGGTTGGCGATGCTGTTGCCGTCAATGACCAGTAAACGCATAGCTTGTGGTCCTCCATTCCATAATTTCACATCCTATAGTATACCACAAAATAGAGCGGATGGGGGAGGGTTTGCACAAAAAAAGCCTCTCCCTTTGGGAGAGGTGTCACCGAAGGTGACGGAGAGGGCAAGCCCGTTGCCAAACAGCTGCTGCACAGCGATGAGCAGGGCCTTTGACAGAGCGGTATTATCGCTGTGTTTGGGTGTCTACGTCAGCAGCCTTGCCCTCTCAGGCGCTTGCGCGCCAGCTCTCCCAGAGGGAGAGCCTTTTGCGGCGGTCACTCTACCCTTATCGCGCTCACCGGGCAGGCGTTGGCGGCGTCCACGGCCAGCGGCACCTGGTCGGGCGGAATGTCGCCGGGGATGGCGACGGCCAGAGTCCCCTCCATCTGGTATACCTCGGGGCAGAGCCCGGCACACTGGGTGCAGCCGATGCAGAGTTCAGGGTCTACGAATGCTTTCATGTTGGTACTACCTCCATTCAAAATGAGAAAAAGGCGCTGAGAGCAGTTTGGCCCGGCGGAGCAGAAAATATGCTATAGGCTTTCGGGCGCAGATATGTTACAATAGAGCAGAACGAACAGGAGGGCAAGAGCATGAACATCCAGATATTCGGCACCACCAAGTGCTTCGATACCAAAAAGGCTCAGCGCTATTTCAAGGAGCGCGGCATCAAGTTCCAGATGATCGATTTGAAAGAAAAAGAGATGAGCCGGGGCGAGTTTGAAAATGTGTCCCGCGCTCTGGGCGGCTGGCAGGCGCTGGTGAATCCCAATGCCAAGGACAAGCAGACCCTCGCTCTGCTGGACGCGCTGGTGGACTGGCAGAAGGAAGACAAGCTCTTCGAGAACCAGCAGCTGTTCCGCACCCCCATCGTCCGCAATGGCCGTCAGGCCACCGTCGGCTACCAGCCCGACGTCTGGAAGAACTGGGAATAAGAAGCTGCTTTCATAACCACTGCACATACTCTGGCTATGAAAACAGCTTCTGGGACAGTTTCACCAAAATAACACGGGCAGGGTTTTGCACCCTGCCCATGATTGTGGTATACTGTTTTTATCTGAAAAGTGAAACAACGCAGGAGACGATAACGATATGAAGATAGAAATGACCCCGGAAGAACACGCCCGGCTCCACCGCCGCCGCGGTCGGCAGGCCCTCGGGCTGGTCATCGCGGTGCTGGTGCTCATCGGCGTGCTGACCGTGCTGCACGCAGGCGTGGACGCCGTGGCAAAGCTGTTTGACGATACGGCCCAGAAGCAGGAATACGAGGACAAGCTGGAAGGTCTGGTGCTGTTCGACCCCGTGCCTTTTGAGGGCATCGAGAACATCGACGACCTGACCCTCCGCGAGGCCGCTGTCTGGGGCTGTGTGTACAGCATCCAGGAGACCCAGGGCGGCTTCGACGGCTACAACACCGACCCCGATACCGAGCAGCTGCTCATCCCCTCGGTGGACGTGGACGCCTACCTCGCAAAGCTTGTCGGACCCAGCTTCCGCATGACCCACAAGACCTTCGAGATGGAGGATATGACCATCGAGTTCGACGACACCACCCAGTGCTATAAGATCCCCGTCACCGGCAGCGTGGGCAGTTACCGCGCCACCGTCACCAAGCTGTTCAAGAAGGACGGCCTCCTCCACGTCACCGTGGGCTACATCCCCAACCAGAACGCAACGGACAGCATCCTCACCACCACCTCGGATACGCCGGTCAAGTACATGGACTATCTGTTCAGCCGCCAGAGCGGCAGCTGGTATCTCACCGGCCTGACCGAGAGCGAGACGAAGCCCGAGTCGACGGCGGCGTCCACTGCCTCCGAGCCTGCCATGATGGCAGACAGCGAGGTGCAGGACGCCATCCTCGCCACCGGCGGCGAAACGCCCGCTGACTCCGACGCCGCGTCCTCGGAGGCCGCAGCCGCCAGCGAGGAAGCTGACAGCACCGCTGAAAGCGAAGCCGCCTCGGACGCAGAGCCGCAGGCCGAAAGTGCGGCCAGCGTGGCGGCGTAAAACGAATCACAAACAAAAACCGGGAAGCTCCCAGAGCTTCCCGGTTTTTGCATATCCGGAATTACTTCAAATCAAACCGCACGACCACCAGCCGATACCAGAGATACGGCACCATGTTCCATATCATCCACAATTCCATCAGAACATAATTCGGCAAATCACGGAGACGGAAGGGACGCTTGCCCAGCTGGCCGTTTTTGAGAAGGGCGAAGGCTTCGTGCATTCCCTTGTCCCATGCCTCGCCGAAGCCCTGTTTGTGGAACTTGTAGCACTTGAGCAGATAGCCCAGCGCCAGCGGAAGGAAGTTGAGAATGAGCATCAGCAGAGGCTCGTTCTTGAGGGGGAGAAGGATGCTGTTGCGGCCGCTCTGCTGGCTCTTGAAGGCGTTGTACCGCACCGCGCCGGTGCTGGCGCCGCAGATGTGGTAGCACTTTGCCGTGGGGCAGAGGACATTCTTGTAGCCGGCGTTGTTGGCGCGCCAGCTGAGGTCTACGTCCTCGAAGTAGGCAAAAAAGTTTTCATCGAAGACGCCGATCTCGTCGAGGATGCTTTTGCGGTAGAGGGCCGCGCCGCCGCAGGCCGAGAAGATGCGCTTCTGTTTGGTGTAGCGGCTGGCCCGGCGGCCGTCGCCGGTCTTGCAGGCAAAGCCCATCCATGTGACGTAATCGCCGGCGTCGTCGGCAAGCTCCCGGTCGAAGTGGCGGATCATAAGGCTCTGGACGGCAAAAATTTTCTCGTCGCTCTCGGCCACGCGGATGAGCTCGGCCAGCCACTGGGGCTCTGCAAAGGCGTCGTTGTTGAACAGCACCACGAACTCGCTTTTCGCCCGGGCGATGCCCTGATTGACGGCGTGGGAGAAGCCGGTGTTGGAGCCGTTCTCGATGAGCTGGAAGTTCGGGCGGCTGCAATAACTGCGGGCCTGCTCAAGGCTCTCGTCGGTGGAGCCGTTATCCACCACGATAAGCTCGAAGTCCTGCTCCGTCTGGGCGTAGACCGACTCGATGGAGTCCTTGAGCCAGCCTTTGCCGTTGATGTTGGGGATGATGATGGTCGCTTTCATAGATTCTGTGCTCCTGCGCATTTTCTTCTAGCATACAAAAGACAGTATAACATATTTTGAAGAAATTGAAAATTCCCTCTTGACAAAAAAGATGATTTGAGTATTATTGTATTAAGCACTTAGCACAGCAACACAAGGAGATGAGACGATGGGCGAACGATTCGATATGAGCCGCCCCATCTACGCACAGATCGTGGAACGGCTCAAGGCAAAAATCCTGGCGGGCGTCTACCCGCCCGGCGGACATCTGGACTCGGTGCGCGACATGGCCGCAGCGGCAGGCGTCAACCCCAACACCATGCAGCGGGCGCTGGCCCAGCTGGAAGCGGAAGGGCTCGTCTACACCGAGCGGACCACGGGCCGCTTCGTCACCGAAGATACAGCCCTTTTGGAACAGCTGCGGGACGAGACAGCCCGCGCTATGACCGCCGAATATCTCGAGAAAATGCGCGGCATCGGCTACGGCCCGGCAGAGGCCGCAAAGCTTATGACGGGCTGGGAAACAAAGGAGAGTGATTGATATGAATGAGCTTTTAACTTGTGAGGGCCTGACGAAATCCTACCAGAAGGGGACAAACGCCCTCGACGGCATCGAGCTGCACATCGGCTTTGGCCGCATCGTGGGCCTGCTTGGCCCCAACGGCAGCGGCAAGACCACCCTCATCAAACTGGCGAACGGCCTTTTGCAGCCCACGGCGGGCAGCATCCGAATCGCGGGCATGGACCCCGGCCCGGACACGAAGGCCATCGTCTCCTACCTGCCGGATGCCGCATGGCTGCCCGACTGGATGCGGGTGGAGCAGCTGGTGGAGATGTTCCGGGATTTCTACGCCGACTTCGACCCCGCCAAGGCGAATGAGATGCTGGAAAAGCTGGAGCTTTCGCCTAAAGCACCCCTCAAGAGCCTTTCCAAGGGCAACAAGGAGAAAGTCCAGCTCATCCTTGCCATGAGCCGGAATGCCCGGCTCTATTTGCTGGATGAACCCATCGGCGGCGTGGACCCGGCGGCGCGGGACTACATCCTGAACACCATCCTCACCAACTACAGCCGGGACGCCTCGGTCATCATCTCCACCCACCTCATCGAGGATGTGGAGCCGGTGCTGGATGAGGCTGTGTTCCTGAAGAACGGCAAGATTTTTGCCCACCGCTCGGTGGATGAGCTCCGCGAGACCGAGGGCATGAGTGTGGATGCATATTTCCGGGAGGTATTCAAATGCTGAAAAAGTTACTGAAATATGAGTTCAAGGCCACGGCCCGCACCTACGGCGGAATGTATCTGGCCCTGCTGGCGGCGTCGGTGCTCTTTGGCGGGTCCGTCTGGAGATGGAACAGCACCAATAGTGACGCCTATTCGACTCTCGTGGGCCTGCTGAGCCTTGTCTACACCGCCGTCATCATCGGCACCGTGGTCGTCACCATCATGACCATCGTGCAGCGGTTCTACCGCAACCTGCTGGGCCGGGAGGGCTATCTGATGCATACTCTGCCGGTGACGGAAACACAGCTTGTGACCTCGAAGCTCATCTCCAGCACCGTGTGGAGCCTGTGCAGCATCCTCGCAGCCTGCCTTTCCTTCGGCATTCTGGCTGTTCTGATGATGGCGGATATGGACCTGCTTGAGCAGCTGCCGCGGATGTGGTCGATCATCCGGGAGGCATTCGCCCGCTATAACATGGAGTTCTGGGGGGCGCTGGCTTTCAGCGGCGTCGTCAGCTTCGTGCGGATGGTCAGCGCCATCGCCTGCATCTATGCTGCCTGCATGGTGGGACATCAGTTCAAGAACCACCCCGCGCTGGCGGGCATCCTGAGCTTCTTTGTCATGCAGTATGTGCAGGGCTGGCTCGAAAAGCTGCTCCAGATCGGCACCGGCGTCTACGAGACGGCCATCTATGGCATCGTGGGCGATGTGGGCAGCATCGAGACTACCGTATCGGCTCTGGGCTACATGGGGAGCGCGATGGTCACGCTGGGCATCGCGGTGGCGTTCGGCGTCTTCTGGTTCGGGCTGACGGTCTGGCTGATGCGAAACAAACTCAACCTCGAGTGATGAAACGTGAAAAAATCTGACGGATAATTTTGAAATTCCCTCTTGACTTTACACGGATAAAGTGTATAATGCAATCAAACCGATGAGGCGGAAGAGAACCTGCAAAGCGCATCTTCAGTGAGCCCGGACAGTGAAAACGGGCGAGAGCGGGGCAGAGATTCGTGGGCCGCCGAGGGCCGGGCAAACGAGGCAGAGCCTCCAGTAGCTTGGGACGGAAGCCTCCGTTACAGGGCAGGGGAGTGTTGGCTCTCCGTGAGGGGCTTTGCGGCTTTCAAGAGGAAAGCGAGCAAGGCAAGCAAGGTGGCACCGCAGATTCGAATTTTTCGACTCTGTCCTTGTGGATGAACACACAGGGACAGGGTCGTTTTGTTATATGAGAACAAAAGCCCGTCCCGCAAGTGGAGCGGGTTTTTATTTTACATGCCGCCCGCTCCAGGGAAGGAGCAACCGCTATGAAAACCATGAACATGATCTCCCGCCGCAGCTTTCTGAAAGCCGCTATGGCCGCCGCTGCTGTTTCCGCTCTGGGTCTGACCGGCTGCGGTTCGTCCGCTTCGAGCACTGCATCCGGCACCGCTTCCAGTGCAGCAGCATCTTCTGCCGCCGCCAGCGAGGCAGGCCAGACCTTCAAGGTGGGCATTGTCAACTACGTTGACCACGCTTCTCTGAACCAGATCGTTGCGTCGGTGGAAGAGCGTCTGGACGAGGTGGGCAAGGAGAAGGGGGTCACCTTCGACTACGCCGACTACTACGCCAACGCACAGGCCGACCAGACCAACCTGAACCAGATCGGCGCCGACCTCGTGGCCGACGGCGTAGACGTCATCGTGGCTGTGGCTACCCCCACCGCCGCTACCATGCTGGCCGCTGTGGAGGATACCGACATCCCCGTCGTCTACTCCGCCGTCACCGACCCCGCCGCCGCAGGCTTTGACACCGAGCCGAACATCACCGGCACTTCCGACGCCCTGAACACCGACGCCATCATGAACCTCATCCTGGCCGTCAACCCCGACATCGACACCATCGGCCTGCTGTATGATCTGAGCCAGGATGCTTCTACACAGGCCATTGCAGACGCCAAGGCTTTCTGCGACAGCAAGGGCATCCAGTACATCGAGAAGAACGGCACCACCACCGCCGAAGTTCAGATGGCCGCTGAGGCCCTCATCGCCGCCGGTGTCAAGGCTGTCTTCACCCCCACCGACAACACCGTCATGACCGCCGAGCTTTCCATCTACGAGACCTTCACCGAGGCAGGCGTCCAGCACTACACCGGCGCTGACAGCTTCGCCCTGAACGGTGCCTTCGTGGGCTACGGCGTCGATTACGTCCAGCTGGGCGAGGCTACCGCCGATATGGTGGTGGAACTGCTCTGCGACGGCAAGACCCCTGCTGACCTGCCTTTCCAGACCTTCGACAACGGCATTGCCACCATCAACACCGAGACCTGCGAGGCTCTGGGCCTCGACCTCGACACCGTGAAGAAGGCCTTTGCACCCTACTGCACCGAGGTCGTGGAAGTGACCACGGCGGAGAACTTTGGTTAAACCTCTCCGTCATTGCTTCGCAATGCCACCTCCCCTAACGAGGGGAGGCTTTGGCATTTCGGAAAGCTTTCTCTCTTCGCCAGAGGCTCCCCTCGGTAGGGGAGCTGTCGAGCGGTAGCGAGACTGAGAGGTTACACATTAAAATAAAAGGAGCACACCATGCTGGCGAGTATCTTTTCGCTCAACGTCATCCAGACCGCGCTCGAGCTGGGCTGCATCTACGCCCTCGTTGCGCTGGCTCTGTTTCTGAGCTATTCCATCCTGAATATCGCGGACCTGTCCACCGACGGCTGCTTCACCCTTGGCTGCGCTGTCGCCTGTCAGGTGGCGCTGACCGGCCACCCCTTCCTCGCCCTGCTGGCGGCGATGGCGGCCGGTGTCTGCTCCGGTTTCATCACAGCCTTTTTGCAGACCCGCCTCGGCGTCGAGAGCATCATGGCCGGCATCATCGTCAACACCGGCCTCTACACCATCAACCTGGCCGTGATGGGCTTCTCATCCACCATGTCGCTGGTCAAGACCGATACCGTCTTCTCCATCGCCAAGAGCGCCCTGAGCTTCACGGGCGGCGGGTATAAGCTGGTGCTGGCGGCGGCTGTCATCGCGCTGGCCGGTGCCGCCATGGTGGGCTTCCTCGGCACCCGCCTCGGCCTTTCGATTCGTGCCACCGGCGATAACGCTGCCATGGTGCGTGCTTCCAGCATCAACCCTGCCTTCACCATCACGGTGGGCCTCTGCATCTCGGGCGCATTGACCGCCCTTTCCGGCGGCCTGCTGGCTCAGTACCAGAAGAGCTGCGACATCAACGTAGGCACCGGCATGGTGACCATCGCGCTGGCTTCCCTCATCATCGGAGAAACGCTGGTGGGCAAGCGGACGATGGTGCGCCGTGTGCTGGGCGTCGTGTTCGGCAGCTGCCTCTACCGTTTTATCGTGGCGGTGGCCCTCCGCTTCAACGTCCCGGCTGCTGCCATGAAGCTGGTCAGCGCCATCATCGTGGCGGTGGCCATCTCGATGCCCGCCATCCGGGAGAAGATCGCCTTTGAGAAGCGCCGCAGTGCGGCCCGTCAGGCACGGAAGGAGCGTGTGTAAAATGGAGATGCTCGAACTTCGTGACCTGCACAAGACCTTCAACCCCGGCACCGTCAACGAGAAAGTGGCCCTGAACGGCGTCAGCCTGACCATGGAGGCGGGAGACTTCGCCACCATCGTCGGCTCCAACGGCGCGGGCAAATCCACCCTCTTCAACGCCATCACCGGCGGCTTCATCGCCGACGAGGGCAGCATCACGCTGGGCGGCGAGGACATCACCTTCGCGCCGGAATATCAGCGCAGCCGGGTCATCGGCCACCTGTTTCAGGACCCGCTCAAGGGTACGGCCCCCAACATGACCATCGAGGAGAATCTGGCGCTGGCCTACCTTCGCGCCGGGACCGCCCCCAACGCCATCTTCTCCCGCATCTCCCGCAAGGATAAGGAGATCTTCCGTGAGAAGCTGGCCCTGCTGGATATGGGCCTCGAAGACCGGATGAAGCAGCCGGTGGGCCTGCTGTCGGGCGGTCAGCGTCAGGCGCTGACCCTGCTGATGGCCACCCTCGTCACCCCGAAGCTCCTGCTTCTGGATGAGCACACCGCCGCTCTTGACCCCGCCACCGCCGAAAAGGTGCTGGACCTCACCAAGAGCATCGTGGCCGAAAAGAAGATCACCTGCCTGATGGTCACCCACAATATGCATCAGGCATTGGAGCTGGGCAACCGTACCCTCATGATGGACGCGGGCCGCATCGTCTTCGATGTCAAGGGCGAGGCCCGCAGCAAGATGACCGTGGACGACCTGCTCGAGAAGTTCCGCGAGAACGCCGGCAAGGCTCTCGACAATGACCGCATCCTCCTGAGCAAGGTGGAAGCCAACAACTGAGCATAAGCAGAAAGACTGCTGCAAAACAGCTCTCTGAAAAAAAAATGAACAAAACCCGGAACCCTTTCAGAGCCAGGACGGCTTGAAAAGAGTTCCGGGTTTTGTGTTGTTTCTTTCTATCTTACAGCATCTTGGAGAGGAATGCCTTCAGCCGGGGGTGCTTGGGGTTGGTGAACAGCTCCTGCGGCGGCTCATCCTCCTGAATGCGGCCCTCGTCGATGAAGATGACGCGGTTGGAGACTTCGCGGGCAAAGCCCATCTCATGGGTGACCACCAGCATGGTGATGCCGGTATGGGCCAGCTCCTTCATCAGCTCAAGCACTTCACCGACCATCTCGGGGTCGAGGGCGCTGGTAGGCTCATCGAAGAGGATGACGTCCGGGTCCATTGCCAGTGCGCGTGCGATGGCGATGCGCTGCTGCTGGCCGCCCGAAAGGCTCTTGGGGTAGACGTTGGCCTTGTCGGCCAGACCCACGCGGGCCAGAAGCTCGTCGGCGCGCTTGGAGATGGCCTCTTTGTCCTTGAGCTTGAGCAGGCTGGGGGCCAGCTCAAGGTTTTTCTTGACGGTCAGGTGGGGGAAGAGGTTGAAGTGCTGGAACACCATGCCCATCTTCTGGCGGACAGAGTCGATGTGGTCGTCGTCCACCTCCACGCCCTCAAATTTGATGCTGCCGCCGGTGGGGATCTCCAGCCGGTTCAGGCAGCGCAGGAAGGTGGATTTGCCGCAGCCCGAGGGGCCGATGAGGCAGACCACGTCGCCGCGGTAGATGTCGATGTCGATGCCCCGCAGCACGTCCAGAGTGGGGGCAGCCTGCTTTGCGCCCTTGCGCTTTTCGCCGCCGTAGGTCTTGGTCAGGCCCCGGACTTCCAGGATCTTATCGGTCACTTTGTGCCAGCCTCCTCTCAAACTTTGCAAGCAGCCAGGTAAAGATCATCACCAGCACCAGATAGATCAGTGCCACGCCAAACAGGGGGAACATGGCCTCGTAGGTGCGGTTCATGATGCCCTGGGCCGCATACAGCAGCTCCTTGCCGCCGATGACGGTGATAAGGGAGGTATCCTTCAGCAGCATGATGAACTCGTTGCCCAGGGCAGGCAGCACCGCCCGGATGGCCTGGGGGATGATGATGACCACCATGGTGGTGATGTAGTTCAGGCCGAGGCTGCGGCCGGCCTCCATCTGGCCCGGGTCCACAGCCATCAGGCCGCCCCGGATGATCTCGGAGACGTAAGCGCCGGAGTTGATGCCCAGCGCCAGAGCGCCTACCATGGTAAAGTTGCGGCTGTTGTTGAAGATGACCATGCTCATGATCAGCAGCTGCACCATCATGGGGGTGCCCCGGATCACGGTGGTGTACACCTGGCACACCGCGTTAAAGACCCCCAGCACCGGGTTGCGGCGGCCGGGGCGCTGCTGGTCGTGGGCCACACGCACCAGCGCCACCACGCTGCCCAGCAGGACGCCCATGGCCAGAGCAATGGCAGTGACCAGCAGGGTGGTGCCTACGCCCCCGATGTACTGGAGCCAGCGGTCCTTCAGGACAAAGGCCTGATAAAATTTGTAGAACAGCTCCTGCCCCATGTCCAGCCGGCCGCCGCTTTTCAGCAGCTGGCTCAACAGTTCGTATTGTGCGGCCATTCGCATCCTCACTTTCTTTTCGTCTGTTGTGATCTTGTCAGAATTTTGTAACCTATATCCCTTAAAAAAGGGGAGGTGCCCGGTGGGCCGCCTCCCCTTGAGGGGTCTGTTTACTCAGCCTTGATGTACTTGTCCACGATGGACTGCAGGGTGCCGTCGGCCTTCAGCTCCTCCAGAGCGGCGTTCACAGCCTCCAGCAGAGCGGTGTTGCTCTTGTTCATGCCAATGGCGTAGTCCTCCTCGGCGTAGCTGGTGTCCAGGATCTTCAGGCCGGGGTTGGACTCCACATAGGCCTTGGCGGGCTCGTTGTCGATGACCACAGCGTCCACCTGGCCGTTGTTCAGGGCCTGTACAGCGGTCAGGCCGTTGTCGTAGGCCACCACGGCGTCCTCGCCAAAGTCGTCGGAGCAGTACAGGTAGCCGGTGGTGCCGCGCTGGGTGCCGATCTTCTTGCCGGCCAGATCGTCCACAGAGGCAATGTCGGAGCCCTCGGGCACGATGACGGACTGGATGCCGGTGGCGTAGCTGTCGGAGAAGGACATCACAGCCATCCGCTCGTCGGTGACAGTGATGCCTGCCATGGCGATGTCGGCCTTGCCCTGCTGCACGCTGAGCAGAGCGGCGTCAAAATCCATGTCGTCGATCTGCAGCTCCAGGCCCAGCTTCTCGGCAATAGCCTGTGCGGTGTCCACATCGATGCCCTCAATGGTGCCGGCGTCGGTGGTCATCTCGTAGGGAGGGAAGGTGGCGTTGGTGGCCATGGTCAGCTTGCCGGCCTCCACGGTGGTCAGCTCAGCAGCGGCAGCGCTGGTGGAAGCAGCCTCAGAAGAAGCAGCAACAGAGCTTGCAGCAGCGGAAGAAGCGGTGGAGGCAGAGCCGCCGCAGGCGGTCAGAGCCAGAGCAGCAACGGAAACAGCGGCGGCAGCCAGGAAGCTGCGGCGAGAGATCTTTTTCATATTCAAACACTCCTCTTTATGTGCATATCGTTTGCATCTCTCTGCTGCGATGAGCGTGTTTAGTATAGGTTGTACAATTTGAAAAGTCAAGTGTTGTGCAAAAATTCCATCAAATTGAAACCGAATTGCAAACAATTATGCAGAATAAAGCTTGAGAGAGATGTATATATGCAGAACCTCTCAGTCTGCTTCGCAGACAGCTCCCCTATCAGGGGAGCCCTTGGCAGGCCGGTCAGGCTTACGCTGGACGAGCAAGGCTTAATTTATCGGGAGACGTAGTACCCTGCTGCCTGGATTCACGGCAGCTTGACAAAATCCGCTCATTCAGAAGCTGCAGCCCGCTGCAGCGAGGCCCGGCTCGCCAGCGCTGACGGAGAGGTTAAACCGTCCGCGCCAGCTCTTCCACGCTCCGCTTCGGCACGCAGTAGTCACCGTTCTCATCGAGGTAATACTTGATGCCGGTCTTCTCCGTCATCGGTACGACCCTGGCGGCGTGAGTGGGGTAGCCAAGAGCTACCATGAACGCCAGCTTGTCCGGCGCGGCGATGCCCAGCAGCTCGCTCAGGGCAGGCTTGTTGATGGCGCCCATGATGCAGCTGCCCACGCCCTTGGCCCATGCGGCGAGGGTGATGTTCGCCAGCGCGATGCCGGTGTCGGTGTTCAGGTCGCCGGGGATGGAGCTGTCCTGCACGACGGCCAGATACATCACAGGCTGCTCGTCGGCTTTGGGAGCACCCTGCTCCGGCGGCAGATAGGCGGCCCACTTGACCAGCGGATGGACCTTTTTCACCATCTCAGGGCTCTGCACCACCACCAGCTTCACGGCCTGACGGTTCGCGCCGCAGGACGACAGGCGCAGGGCCTCCACCATATCGTCCACCACATCCTGCGGCACCGGTTTCTGAGCGAAGCGGCGGTAGGTGCGGCGGGTGTTGAGCGTTTCCATAACAGACATCGGCAGACACTCCTTTACTATATAAGTACAGCCTGATTATAGCATAGGAGCAGGCGCAGTGCAAGGAATTTGGAAGCGGCGGCAAACACGGACAAGACACGTCTGCAAGATGAAGAAATGAGAGAAAAATCCATAAACAGGAGATAAAAAATGATGATATAATGTTAATGAACGCTAACATACTGGAAAAATATTGACAAAAAGCAGGAGATAACCTATCATTAGTTACGGCAAACTAACTGCCTTTTGCGGAGACGCGCAAAGGAAAACAAGAAGAAACAAAACAGTTTATGAGGTGCAAGAAAATGACTAATATGACTCGTCGTAATTTTTTGAAGAGCGCTGGTGTGATGGCTCTGGCCGTGGCAGCAGCGGGTGTTCTCTCCGGCTGCGATAGCAGCAGCAAAAACCCTGTGATGGCAGATGTTAAGGTTGAGTATTGGCGTAAAAAGAGCGACTGGCTTCAGGAACAGCACATCAGCGCTGATGAATATGATGAAACTGTCAGTGTTGTGAAGGACGGCAAGGTCAAGAAGGAGCAACTGCAGAATCTGGGCAATGTATTAAAGAATACCGGCTATAAGCTGAGCGATAGCCAGGCAACCGAGTTTGAGGTTGACTGGACGGCAGAAAAGCCCGTTGCAAAGATTTGGATGGTCGTTGCATAATTTTGAAAACGCATAATAAAGCGTATTTCTGAAATAAAGAAGATGCCCGCTGCGCTTTCCCTCAAAAGGGAAATTACAGCGGGCATCTTCTTTATTTATAGAATTATTTCCTTCTCCACGCGTGGCCGCTGGGCATGGGCAGACCCAGCACCAGCGCGATGCCTACAGCCAGCGCCACGGCTACCTTGAAGGTGGAGATGCCGTTGGCCAGCGAAAGGGCATTCTCGCCCTGGATGAAGTAGTAGGCGGTGTAGTAGATGCCCGCGCCGGGGACCAGCGGGAAGATGCCGGTCAGCAAAAAGACCGTCACCGGCGTCTTGAGCAGCACGGCGCAGATACGCGCCGCCAGCGACAGTGGGATGACCGCGATGAGGGAGGCTGCCGCCGCGTCGGCCCCGTATAAGACAGCCAGCTCGTAGACGAACCAGCCCACTGCGCCCACCAGCGCACAGCAGGGGAGCGTGCGCTTAGGGCAGGCGAAAAGGACGGCGAAACTCAGCGTCCCCGCCCCGGCCAGAAAGAACTGTGCCGCCAGCTGGCCGATCTGTGTGCTTGTCAAGGTCATCATACCACCGTCACCCCCGTCAGCAGAGAAATAAGGCTCAGCACGAAGCCGGTGCCGATGGCGATGCTGGCCGCGATGAGCAGGGCGTCTATCATCCGGATGGTGCCGGAGAGGTAGTCGCCCTGCACGAAATCCCGGATGCCCATGGTGAAGGCGATGCCGGGGGTCAATATCATCAGGGTGCCGATGATGGCGTGGCTGGCCTCAGTGTCCAGCAGATGGCACCCCAGAATGCAGACCAATGTAATGAGCGCTGCCGCCGAGATCTTGCGGAAGCCGTTGGAAAGCCTCCGATTTTCACAGAGCAGCAGATAGCCGCTGACGATGAGACCCGCTGCCGCTGCCGCCAGCGCCGAGCGTATCGTGCCGCCGAAGATGAGCGCAAAACAGGCTGTGCCGCTCATCCCGGCGAGGAGCTGGGTCTTCCCCTTGGGGAAGGGGATGCGCCGGGCCTCGGCCAGGCGGTGTTCAGCCTCGTCCAGTGTGACGCCCCCGGCTGCTATCTCGCGGGAAAGGGCGTTCACCGCGGCCACCCGGCCTAAGTGAGTCGTCCGCACCGGCACGTTCCGCACTTCGGCGATCTCTGCCGTGCCGGCGCTGGCGAAGATGCCGTTGGTCAGCACATAGACGTGGAACTCCCGCAGATGGAAGCTGCGGGCCATGATCTCCATCGTCTGCTCCACCCGGAAGACCTCTGCTCCGTTTTCCAGCAGCGTCTCGCCCGCCGCCATGATAAAGTCCATGATGCGGCGCCGCTGCTCGTCGCTGGGATATAACTCTCTGCTGTCCATTCCGGCCCTCCCTGTCATGCCCGCCAAAGGGGGCATATCATCTCATGCTATACTGTATCATAATTCCGGCGGCTTGCAAAGGCGTCTTTTCACATTTTTGCACAACTTCCGTCCTTGCCGTCAGGGGCGCAGTGTGTTACACTGATAACAACTATGGAAAGATCCAGAAACCACAGGAGGAAATGACCGTGAAGCAGAGTCTGAGTTTCGCACGCCGTCTGACGGCGCTGGTGCTGGCAGCTGTGATGCTGTGCGTGGCTGTCCCGGCGGTGTTCGCCGAGGATGCCGCACCCGGTGCCACCACCATTGGCGGTGCAAACACCACCCTTATCCCTGAGGAAGAGGAAAATTGTCTGAGCTGGCTCTTCGGCTCCAAAGATAAAATTACACTGCCCTATCTGAACATCAAGGGCAAGGGCCTGCGCCGGAACGTGTCGCTGGACCTCGTGGACTGCCTGGTGGGCATCACCTACACGGAGCTTGGCTCCATTGGCAGCTATGTCAGTGCCAGTGCCGCGCAGGAGGCGTGGAAGGCCCAGGCCGTGGCCATCCACTCCTACCTCGAGTACCATAAGCAGTATGGCTCCTCGGCCAACGCCCTCATCTACACCCCCGTGGAGGACATCCCGTCCTCGGCCCGGTCGGCTATCCGCAGGGCGGTGGAGTCGGTGAAGGATGAGGTGCTGACCTACAACGGCAGCGTCATCGACGCCGTCTGGTCGGCCAGCGCGGGCTACAACACCCAGACCGGCGTCTACGGCACCTGTTCCAGCCTCGACGCCTGGGGCTCGGATGTGCCGTATCTCAAGAGCGTGGAAAGCCCCTATGAGCGCCAGTACCACGAGAAGATGCGCCGCATCATCGGCAAGGATTATGACTATGTCGAGTACAACGACAGCCGCACCGGTGAGCCCTACCAGAGCGCCGACACCACCCACAAAGACCTCGGCGGCTTCGTCCAGCACAATACGCTGGTGTCCAATGGCCGCAGCTACCGCTATATCGGCCAGTTCGTGTCCTCCCGCTACTGCTTCGATTTCAGCACGGATGCAGCGGGTGTACCCTGTATGTACTACTACGGCTTCGGCCACGGCGTGGGCATGAGCCAGTGCGGCGCTGTGGGCTACGCCGCCGAGGAGGGGATGGGCTACCGCGACATCCTGAAGCACTACTACTCCGGCGTTTCCATCCGGACGGTGGGCAGCGGCACGAGCTCCGGCGGCGGTCTGCTCAGCTGGCTGCGCCGCCTGCTGGGCATGTAAAAAATCAAAAGGAATTGCGCAAAATACTTCTCAAATGAGACGTGATTTGGTATACTGTACACGCTTGTACACAAGAGACAGACTATTTCGCGTTTCACGCTCCAAAGCGGGAGCGATACGATAAAGAATAACAGGTGGAGAGAACGGAATGCAGTTGGAGAAGGAAAAGAAAGAAAAGCGGGAGCGGGAGCGCTGCCGCGCACTGGCGCAGCGCATCGCGGAGGAGGCAAACCCCGCCTCGGCGGCCCTGCTGGGAGAGCAGATGCCCCTGCTGACGAAAGCCCTGCACCGTGCAGGTGTGGAGACAGAAGAGTGGACAGAGGGCTCTGCGGCAGAGCTTCTGGTGGTGGCAGACCCCGCGTGGGAAACGCTGCCCGAGACCCTGCCCGCCCGGGTGCTGCTGGTGAGCGATGAGAGCACCGTTATGGCGGGCTGGGCCGAGCAGCTGGCTCAGCGGGGATACTTCCGCGATTTTGGCTGGCGCAGCAAGGGCCGCGCTCAGCCGTCGGCGCTGTTCTGCACCAGCCAGCCCACTCAGCTGAAGATGGTGCGGGGCTACGAGATGGAAATGGACATCCTGCGTGACCGGATGGTGCGCGCCGAGCGCACCAGCGGCGAGGAAGCCGAGCTCATCGCCCGGCTGCGCAGCGACCTTTCGCTCAGCCGCAGCCACGAGCAGCAGCTGGAAAAGGCACTGGGCGAGGTGACCGGCTCGAAGTTCTGGAAGATGACATGGCCCATGCGCTATGTCGTCAGCAAGAGCCGCCAACTCTGGCACACTCGGCCCTTCTTCGTGCTCCTGCGGGAGCTGCGCAGCGGGGGCATCGAGGGTGTGCGGGAACTGGCCCGCGCCCGCCGCGAGTACGCCGCCCTCTTCCCGGGCAAAGTCATGCGCGCCGACCGGTTCGCACCGGTGGAACTGCTGGTGCGGCAGGCAGGCGACCAGCCTGCAGGCCCCAAGATCAGCATCGTGGTGCCGCTCTACAACACCCCGCTGGACTTCCTCGAAGAGCTGCTGGATTCCGTCGTGAACCAGACCTACCGCAACTGGGAGCTCTGCTGTGTGGACGCCGGCACTGCCCCGGGCGTGGGCGAGATGGTGCAGCAGCGCGCCGCTGTGGACCCTCGTATCCGCTACAGGAAGCTGGAGAAGAATGAGCTCATCCCCGGCAACACCAACAAAGGCATCGAGATGGCCACCGGCGACTTCATCGCCCTGCTGGACCACGACGACATCCTCCATCCCTGCGCCCTCTGGTACGCGGCCAAGGCCATCGCAGAGCAGGGAGCCGACTTCGTCTATACCGATGAGGCGACCTTCGAGGGCAAGGTGGAGAACGTGGTGCTCTACCACTTCAAGCCGGACTTCATGCTGGACAACCTCCGCTCCAACAACTATATCTGCCACCTGACCCTCTTCAGCCGCCGGCTGATGGATGCCGCAGGCGGCCCGGAGCGGATGGAG
>QWCE01002737.1_pt1 | contig 21876 bp, 16 predicted proteins | sample 1972531 | NCBI WGS metagenome assembly QWCE01 (sample SAMN09866716, study PRJNA288562) | Human gut metagenome isolate term4_stool, whole genome shotgun sequencing... | reverse complement strand
GTAGCTCGGATCGTTGAGTTTTTTGTCTTCCTCGGGATTGGACATGTAGCCGCACTCGATGAGGCTCGTGGGCATTTGGGCGAAATTCGTGCCCGTTAAATCGTCTCTTGCGATGGCGCCTCGGGGCTTGGCCGAAGTGGCGGCGGCCATTTCGCTTAAAATCAGCTCCGAGAGGTGCATGGAGGCGTCGCTTAAATGGCCCACGTCGGGATTGTTCTTCGACGGGTAGTAGGTCTCGATGCCCTGAACCGCCTTCGGCCCGCCGTTGGCGTGAATCCTCAAATACACCTCAGCGCCGGAGGCGTTGGCTATGGCCGCCCGCTCCTGATTGGAAAGATTCACGTCGTTGGAATCGCGAATCATGACCACGCGGTAGCCCGCCGATTCCAGCATCTGCTTCAGGCAGCGGCTGAAATTCAGATTAAATTCGTATTCGCCTATGCCCGTGGCCACGCCTCGGGTGCCGTCAGCCACCTTCGCCTTCATTTCATTGGACGAGGGGGCGATGGTTTCTTTTTCGGGATTGCCGTGGGCCTGGTGGCCGGCGTCGATGGCCACAATGGGGCCCGTGCCTGCAGGCACCTGCGCTTGCGCTTGAGGCGATTTCTCTTTCGGCGTCTCGGCGGGAGCGGCCGGTTCTTTTTTTATTTTCCGCGGCGGAATTTTCTTCGCCGCTTCTTTTTTCCGCGCTTCCTGTCTTTCTTCGCGCCGCATCTCATCAAGCCTTACCTGGTGAATTAGCTCCGCTTCGGTTTTTGCGGCATAAATTTTCAGGCCCGTGGCCGTCACCAGAAGGAGAAGGAGGGCGCCGATGATCCATTTTTTCATGCTTCGCTCCTTTTGTCCCATTTTACCACAGATCTTTGGAAAACTTTTGAGTTCCTCACTCCTCTATTTGGTATAATGTAGCTTTGTAAGGAGGCAGTATGAAGAAGACATCCATCGCCAAATCCACGGTGCTCATTATCTTATTTTCCCTTATCGGAAAAATGATGGGTTTCGTCCGTGAGTCCATGGTGGCCGCCATATTCGGGGCGGGTTTTGAAAAAGACGCGTTCGTCGCCGCCCAATCGGCTACATCGACGGTGAGTATGTACATCGTCATGGGGATCAGTACGGTCTTTATCCCGAGCTTGCAGTCGGTCTATTCCAGATACGGCGAAGAAGGCAAGCATAAATTTACAAACAATATCTTTTCAATTGTAAGTCTGCTTACGATTTTAATCATGATTTTAGGCATTGTAGGGGCGCCCCTTCTGACCATGCTCGTGGGGCCCCGCTTCGATCCGCGGACGAAGGCTCTTACGGTGCAGCTCATTCAACTGGGCATGCCCGTCATCGTCTTTTCCGCCTACGAGGGGATTTTCACCGGCTATTTGCACTTCCACAACCGCTTCGGCATCGCCGCGTCGGTGCCTATTTGGCTGAACTTGGTGTATCTGGCCTATCTTTTGATCTTCTCCACGAAATTCGGCATCTACGGGCTCACCATCGTCTCCGTTCTCGCCGTGGTGGCGGAATACATCTGCGTCTGGTACGGCTCCCACCGGGTGGGCTACCGCTTTCAGCCCATGCTGGATCTAAAAGACGAGCACACGAAGCAGACCCTGCTCTTGGCCATCCCCGCCATTATTACGGTCAGCGTCAATAACATCAACACCTTGGTTAACCGGGCCCTGGCCTCGGGCCTCGCCTCCGGCTCCATGAGCCGCCTGGACTACGCCAACAAGCTGAACGTGTTGGTTATCGGGATCTTTATCACCGCCATAACCTCGGTCATCTATCCCGCCATGAGCAAGGCCTTCGACGAAGGAGAAATGGAAAAGGGCAAGCGGATCATGAACGGTTCCGTGCGCTCCGTGCTCCTCATCACCATTCCCGCCATGGCCGGGCTCATCGTTTTGGCTCAGCCCATTGTGGAGCTGGCCTTTATGCGGGGGGTCTTCACCCAGGCCGACGCCGACGCCACGGCGATCTGCCTCCGCTTCTACACCTTGGCCCTCGTGTCCATTTCCGTAAACAATGTGCAGAACCGGGTCTTTTACAGTTTGGAAGACACGAAGACGCCCTTCTATCTCGGCGTGGTCAACGTGCTCTTTAACGTAGGCTGCAATCTGATTTTGGTGCGCACCATGGGCATCAACGGCCTGGCCCTTTCCGTGTCCATCGCACAAACCGTGGTCACCTGGGTGTCCTTTACCATGCTGAGGAAAAAAATCGGCCACATCGGCATGCGGAGCTATGTAAAGATCACCATAAAAACCGTTATCGCCTCGGTCATTATGGGGGCCTTCGCCTACTACTTCTATTTCGGCGGCATCGCCCTTTTAGGCAATGTGGGCAACGGCATCAAACTCCTTCACTTCACTCTCACCGTTGGACTTTCGGCCCTTCTCTACTTCTTTATCCTGGATCTCTTGGGCTTAAAGGAAGTGAAGGACATTAAAAAGATCGTGGCCATTAAGTTTTTGAAGAAAAAAATCGCGTAACAGAAAGGATTCCCATGAAAGCTACAAGCGCCCGCTTAACCGACGCCGCCATGGCCTATGTGAAAAAGAAAAACCTCACCGCCGTCTCCGTGGACACGCCGGAGATGGCCTGTTGCGGCGTGGCCGATGTCATGAGCGCCACCGTGTCCAAGGGCCTGCCGAAGAAAGATCCCGTCGTCTACAAAAAATGCGAAGATCGCGGCGTGGCCATTTACTACCCCTACTACACCCAAGTGGAGGGGGACTGCATCGTCATCGACGCGGAAAAAATTCTCGGCATTACACGGCTTTTCGTGGCCAACGGCATCATGGAAATATAAATTGCGGCACCTGCGGGTGCCGTTTTTTGTACCGCCGGGAAGGAAAAACACACCGCCTGTCGGAAAACAGCGGCAATTATTCGCCCCGTCATTTACTCTAAGCATAGGAGGTGCGACATGAAGGTCGAAATTATTTTGGACGAGACCTGTGAGCGGCCACAGGTGAAGATTTATACCAAGGCCGTGACGGAAGAAGTGGAAAAGATTCGCGATGCCCTCACCGCCGTGGGCATCGAAAAGATCGTGGGACAAAAAGGCGACGAGGTCTTTCTCATGGACTACGGCGATATCCTGCGGATTTACGCCCAAGACAAATCCGTCTACGCCGTGGCGGGTGGGGAGATTTATCGCCTCAGGCTGAGCCTTTCCGCCTGCGAAGAGCGCCTCAGGGCCCACCGCTTTCTCCGCGTGTCCCGATCCGATGTGATTAATTTGGATTATGTGAAGAAACTGGACCTGAGTTTTACGGGAACCATCGCCGTGGAAATGAAAAACGGCGACGTGGTCTATGTGTCTCGGCGAAACCTGCGGGGCTTTAAAGAAGCCCTGGGACTCTAGGAGGTGTCTTATGAAAATTGTAAGAAATGCGGTCGTCTCGTTTTTGGCCGGCGTGGGCATCGGCGCCCTTATCGAAGCCTTTATCTCCATCGGGATGGGCATGAACATCGTCGGCGTACCGGAATTTGTCGATACTATCGCTCCCGGTTATGCGAAAATCATTCAGTGTTTCTGCTACGGCGGCTTCGGCCTTTTGTCCTACCTTTGCGGCGAATTTTGTAAAAGCAAGAAAGGCGCCTTCTACCTGATGCAGGGCCTGCACTTTCTCATCCTCCTCGTCTACTTTCTGTTCGTGGGATTTTACCTGAAGTGGTTCTCGAACCCGACCTCGGCCCTTTATTCCGGCCTCGGTTTCGTTGCAAGCTACATCCTCATTTGGATCGCCATCTACTTTAAGGAAAAGCGCCTTGTGGAAAAAATGAACGAACAGTTGAAGTAAAGCCGCCGCCACATCGGCGGTTTTTTTATTGCGAAGGGTATAAATCAAAGAAGAGGTGAAACAATGAACAGTCACGACGCATACATGACGGCCCGGGATTTTTACCGCTCGGGAAAGACGCGGCCCGTCCTTTATAGAAAGAAACAACTCTACGCCCTCCTCAAAGGCATCGACGCCTTTCGCGGAGCCATCGACGCCGCCTTAAAAGCGGATTTAAATAAGTCTTCCAGAGAAGCCTTTCTCACGGAAATCTATCTCGTAAAAGAAGAGATCCGCCACATGATTCGCCACATGAATCGCTATGGCCGCATCGCGCACCCCCTTCCCGGGGCGGCCCAACTGCCGGGGAGGCTTTCCATTCGCAGAGAGCCCTACGGGGCGGTGCTCGTAATCAGTCCCTGGAACTACCCCTTTCAGCTGAGCCTTCTGCCCGTGGTGGGGGCCATCGCCGCGGGAAACGCCGTGGTGGTGAAGCCCTCGGAATACGCGCCCGAGACGGGAAAGGTGCTCGAGGCCCTCTCAGGCAGCGTGCTGGATGAAGGCCTCGTGTCATTCGTCTTCGGCGAGGAAGAGGCGGCGAAAGCCCTACTGACCGAGCCCTTTGACAAGGTGTTTTTCACCGGCAATAGCGACGTGGGCCGCTCGGTCATGAAACAGGCGGCGGCCCACCCGGCCCCGGTGGTCTTGGAGCTCGGGGGCAAGAGCCCGGTCATCGTCGATGAAACTGCCGACATCCCCATGGCGGCGAAGCGCATCGCCTTCGGCAAAACCATGAACGCCGGGCAGACCTGCGTGGCGCCGGACACGGTTTACGTCCACCCGTCGCAAAAAGAAGCCCTGATCGAGGCGCTGCTGGATGCCTTTGAGGAAGCCTTTCCCACGGAAGATTACTTTATCCACGAAACCGTGCGCATGAACCATCGGGGCCGCTACGCCCGCATGAAGGAACTGGCAGAAGAAGGGGACATTCGCACGAAACACGCCCGCATTTTCTATGACTCCAGACTCCACGTCTTTCCCTGCGTCGTGGAAAATCCACAGGGGCGCTTGCTCGAGGAAGAAATCTTCGGGCCCCTTCTGCCCGTGATCGTCTACGAATCGGAAGACGCCCTCTTTAGCGAATTGAGGGAAAAAGACAAGCCCCTGGCCCTTTATCTCTTCTCAAAAGACGAAGGCTTTATTCACCGCGCCATCCGCGCCGTGGACAGCGGCGGCGTGTGTATCAACGACACCCTCGTGCACCTGGCTTCGAACAAGGCGCCCTTCGGCGGCATCGGGCCCTCGGGCATGGGATGCTACCACGGTAAGTGGAGCTATGAGGCCTTCTCCCGGCCCCGCACCGTGCTGAAAAAATCCACCCGCTTCGATATTTCCCTGCGCTACCATCCTTTTTAATTCTGAGCATAGAAAATATTCGGCATAAAACAAAATCGAGTAAGCAAAATGCTTACTCGATTAAATTGAACTTTGTGGAGTTGTACTCCATTGCATTTAGGATCTATTTACTCTTTTCAAAATCCCGGCCTTGTTCATCTTGTTGCCGCTTCATCTTGTTGTCTTTTTCATCGGCAAGGAGGCGGCGGATGAGCAGAATTAGCGTCGTTAATACGGCTATATAGAGTAAAGCAGCACCAATCATATAAAGAAGACCCATTAGATCGAATAGGCCAAATGGAATGTTCATCAGGTTTACCTCCAAAAATCAGTTACAGTGTACTTGCTTCTTGCCATACCCTACTGCCTGAAACATGCGCTTTACACCAAAATCGTTTAGAGCCCATGACACCGGGCGCAGTATAGTAGATAGCATACCAGGCATTTGTGTGATTTTTCCAGCCTTTTATAAAACCATAGGTATCTTCCGTAAAGGAACCGGCAAATACACGGACTTCTTTGTTATACTGAGAATCGATTATTGCCAGATTCTTGGAAGGATCCCTTCGAGCATCAATACAGAAAGACATAGTCAAACGGAAACCGTTGAGTTGAACTTTATATTGTTTAATGTTGTGAATGGATCGCGTTTGAGTTTTAGGTTGAATTTCTTGAATGCGGTAGACAATCATCGATCCATCAGGATAGGTAGTCTTGGAATAAGTATCTGTTTGGATTTGCGGCTGGAGGTCATTATATTTAGGATTCATCGAATCCCAGACTTCCCCTCGTTCAAGTTTGCCTATCAGCCTTTTAACCACTTCTTCGGAAGCACCTTCTTTGCGTAAGCTATCCGCAACCTCCTCTAAAGAAATAGATTGTTTTTCAAAATTTTCAGACTTCGCACCGTATGCAAAACCTGAAGAAGAGGTGAATAGCATGCAAAAGACTAAAGCAACTGCAAGGATAGATTTAAAATGTTTCATAGGATCTCCTTTCATCAGAAAATAACTCTCTATTCTGCGTTTATGATAGCATAAATTAGGAAATCAAGTCAAGAAATAAAGTGCACAAAATATTGAAGACTCAAAACATTACAATAGAAAAAGCCCCGAAGCTGTTTTCGGGGCTTTCATTATAGACGATCAGTCATTTGCGTAATTGTCGAAGTAGCCTTGAACCATGACTACCGGCGTGCCTTTGTCGCCGCTGCCGCTGGTTAAGTCGGCGAGGGAACCTAAAAGGTCGGTGAGACGACGGGGCGTGGTGCCCAAGGTTTCGTCCTTGCCTAAGAGATCCGCGTCTTTTTCGTGGATTCTGTCCACAATGGCCGCTTCCATTTCTTCCGTGCTCAGGTCTTTTAATTCTGTATCGGCCAGATACTTCATCTTGAGCTCGTTGGGCGTGCCTTCCAAGCCGTCGGTGTAGGCCGGGGAAACGACCGGGTCGGCCAGTTCCCAAATCTTTCCGACGGGATCTTTAAAGGCGCCGTCGCCGTAGATCATGACTTCGAAGTGGGCGTCGAAATATTCGTTCAACCGCTTTTGCAGGGCGTCGACGAAAATTTGTCCGTCTCTCGGGAAGAGCTTAATCATTTCCGGGCCGGCCATGTTGCTGCCCAAAAGGCCGTACTCCGTGTTGTAGCCGTGATCGCTGCTTTCTTGGGCCAAAATATCGTCCAGGCCCAGAATGAGATTGCCGCCATTGTCTTTCAACTCCCGCTTAATGAGCTCGCGGGTGTGGATGCTTGCCACCAACACGTCCTTGGTGTAGGAGAGAATGGTGCGGGGATCGTTGGAGAAGTAGATTTCGCTGTTCGGTGCGATTTCCTTGTAGAGCTTCACATAGTCGATGCCGGTGAACTCGTGTTTCACTTCTTCGCCGAAGTGTTCCCGATACTCCGCTTCCGTAATGACGTCGCGGTAGGGATTGATGCCCGTGCCGTAAAGTCTGTTTTCGTCCATTAAGTGGTTGCCCACTTCGTCGGAGGGAAAACTCAATAAAATATGGAGCTTGCGGCCGCTCTTTGCAAGACCTTTCAAGATCGTGGAAAAGCGGTTCCGTGATAAGATCGGAAAAACGACGCCGAAGGGGCCGTCAAATTTTTCGGCCACGTCTTTCGCAATGTCGTCGACCGTGGCGTAATTGCCTTGGCTTCTTGCGACTAAGGATTCCGTGACACAGATAATGTCTCTGTCTTTCGGTTCGATGCCTTCCGATTCGATGGCTTTTTTCACCGAATCAAAAACCACATCCACTAAGTCGTCGCCCTTTTTTACGATAGGCAGTCGAATGCCTCGGGTCGTCGTTCCAATATAACGCTTCATGATACGTATCGCCTCTTTCATATTCAAAAGTAAAAATGACTACCCTATTCTACCATACTTCACCAAAAGGTGGTATGATGAACGTCAAAGAGATGGAAAAGGAGGGCGGCCGGTGGAAGATTCGTTTCGGCAAAGGGGCAATTTTTTTCGCAATCATTGGGTGATGCTTGCCATTGTGTGGTTGCTTTTTTTTGAGCGGTTGTGGATGCTGTCCCATTTAGGGCCAATCTACGGCCTGAAGAGCGACGATTTAAGCTACATGAAGGCGGGGATCACCATGTATCGCACCGCCACCTTGACCATGCACGGCGTGGTGAGCGCTCAAATCATGCCCGGACTTCCCCTGATTATCGCCCTTTTCGCGAAAATTTTCGGCACGGGCCACGGGCTTTGGCTCGCCCTGAAAGTGGCCTGGTGCTTTATGGGCACCATGGCCGCCTGGTTTACTTACCTCACCATAAGAGAAAAGGCCCCCACCTACGCCGCCGTTCTTCCCACGCTCATGTACTTTACCCCGGACTTCGCCTGGCAGGACAATTTAATCTTGGCGGAGACGCCCTATCTTTTTCTCGTGACCCTCTACCTTTACGGCGTGATTCGCATGGGAAACAGAAAAGATTGGGCAGGCTTCATTATTATGGCCACAAGCGCCTACTTGGCTTTTCTTCTCAAGGCCCAGGCCCTTTGCCTCTTTCTCCTACCCCTGCCTTACTTGTGGATCAAGAAATACCCCTCCACCCGCCTCTACGGCCAGGCCTTTCTGATCTTCGTGGCCCTATTGGCCTTTATGCTTCCCTGGAGCGTGCGCAATTACAAACACTTCCGCGCCTTCATTCCCACCACCTACGGCATCGGCAATCCCCTGCTTCTCGGCACCTTTCAGGGAGAAGGCTACCCGCCGGAGGATGTTTTCAATCGCAGGAAGTTTGTGGACGAGGTGTATGAGGAACACGTCTTTTTGAAAAACAGTGACGGCAAGTTTGCGGCGAAACACAAGCGCTACTTCGAGCTTCTCGCCGACGAAAAATTGGCCCGGGCTCGCATGGTCTATTGGTGGAAAGACGACCGCCAGTCCATGTTGAAAAGCTATCTGTGGCTCAAGCCCAAGAGCATGTTTTTCAAAACCTTTTACTGGGACGAAGTGATTCCCAAAACGAGATACCCCATCATCCATCTGCGGCAATTGGACTTTACCCTGGCCTTGGCGGCGGCGGTGGCGGTGCTTCTCGCGAAAAGGACCGTGGCGGAAACCTATTTCGTGCTCTTTGCCTACTTCGCCCAGGTTTACATGTACGCCTACGCCTACGTCTTCGACCGCTACGCCCAGACCCTATTGCCTTTCCGCTACGTGGCCATCGGCTTTTTGATTCCCGCGGCGGTGGACATCTTCCTGCGCGCGCGCCGCTACATTCGCGGCAAGCAGGCCTACCGGGAAGGGTTGAAGAAACAGAAAATGGAAAATTGATTTTGAGCAAAGCAAAAGCACTCGGATGCGTCCGAGTGCTTTTTCTGTGGGATTAATACGCTTTTGCGTAGTAGACCATGTGCTTGGCGGGCTTGCCGCAGTGGACACAGGTGTCTGCCAGATGTTCTTCTTCGAAAGGAATGCAGCGAATGGTGGCGGTAGTTTCTTCTTTGATTTGTGCTTCGCAATCTTCGTCGCCGCACCACATGCCCTTCAGGAAGGGATTGCCTGCGGCCATTTTTTCCTTGAAGTCGTCGTAGTCGGTGACGGTAAAGGTGTTTTCTTCCATGCGCTTTTTCGCCGCTTCAAACATATCTTTTTGAATGGTTTCAAGCATGTCGTCGATCTTCTCCGCCAGGTTTTCCATGGGAACGAAGATCTTTTCGTTGGTGTCTCGGCGCACGAAGACCACTTGGTTCTTTTCGATGTCCTTGGGGCCGATTTCCACGCGCAGGGGCACGCCCTTCAGTTCCCATTGATTGAATTTCCAGCCCGGGCTGTATTGTTCCCGGTCGTCCAGTTCCACGGTGAAGCGGTTCTTTAAGCTGTCGTAGAGATCTTGAGCCTTTTCCTTAACGCCTTCTTTGTGCATGGCGATGGGCACGATGACCACTTGCGTCGGCGCCACGTGAGGCGGCATAACCATGCCTCGGTCGTCGCCGTGCACCATGATGAGGCCGCCGATTAAGCGGGTGGAAATGCCCCAGCTCGTTGTCCAGGCCGTGGCAAGCTTGCCTTCCCTGTCTTGGAACTGAATGTCGAACATCTTCGCGAAGTTTTGGCCCAAGTTGTGGCTCGTGCCCGATTGCAGGGCCTTGCCGTCGTGCATCATGGCCTCCAGGGTGTAGGTGGCGTCGGCGCCGGCGAAGCGTTCCGATTCGCTCTTCTTGCCCAAAATAACGGGAATGGCCATTTCATCTTCGATGACTTGGCGATAAATTTCGTGAATACGCAGGGTTTCTTCCTGAGCGTCTTCGTAGGTTTCGTGAACCGTGTGGCCTTCTTGCCATAAAAATTCCACCGTGCGCAGGAAGGGGCGCGTGGTCTTTTCCCAGCGGAAGACGGAGCACCATTGGTTAATTAACACCGGCAGGTCCCGATAGGTTTGCACCCATTTGGAGTACATGGAGTTAATAATCGTCTCCGATGTGGGGCGCACAATCAGGCGTTCCGCCAATTCTTCGTCGCCGCCGTGGGTAACCCACAACACTTCCGGGGCGAAGCCGTCGAAGTGTTCCACTTCCTTTTGCAGCAAATGTTCCGGAATCAGCATGGGGAAGTAGGCGTTTTTGTGGCCCGTGGCCTTGAAGCGCTTATCCGCTTCTTCCTTAATCCGCTCCCACACGGCGAAGCCGTAGGGGCGAATAATCATGCAGCCTCTCACCGGGGCGTAGTCCGCCATTTCCGCCTTTAATACCACGTCGGTGTACCACTGAGCGAAATCTTCGTCGCGGGCTGTAATCTCTCTTACAAATTTTTCCTTGTCTTTAGCCAATGTGTGCCTCCTCAATCCAATAAAAAAACCACGGTTTCTCAGGGACGAAAAACCGTGGTACCACCCAAATTCAATACCCTCATCGGGTATCCTCAATGTCGTAACGGGACAAGCGGTCCGTTTTGCGGACAACTCCGGAGCGGGATTCCGCGGGCAGCCATCGTCGAATCTTTCAATCGGTGAATTCGACTCCCTGAGATTTAGCCCCACGTACTTTTCTCCATCGAAGTTTTTGAATACATCCATTATACAGGGACGAGGCCGCTTGTCAAGTGATGGGGAGGTAAAATTTATATTTTTTCCTGCCCTCCGCCATCGGTTCTTGACATTGAAAATTCCTTTTACTATTATAAAAGAAAACACCCCTTGCGCCGCGAGGGTCATAGGTTTTTTTATATTGGTTATCTTTCGAGAGAACCAATTTTTTCTATTTTAGGAGGGAATATGGATCTAGACAAAAAGTTCGGGGAAATGGCGTTTAACAAGCGCATGATGCGGGAAAGATTGCCCCACGCCATTTACTACCGATGGAAAAACGCCATAAGGAACGAGGCGCCTTTGGATCGGGAGACCGCCGATGCCATCGCCCACGCCATGAAGGAATGGGCCCTGGAGATGGGCGCCACCCATTACTGCCACTGGTTTCAGCCCCTTAACGGCCTCACGGCGAAAAAACACGACGCCTTTTTGGACCGCACGGACAAATATGACGTGATTCAGCGCTTCTCCGGCAAGGAATTGATTCGCGGCGAAAGCGACGGATCGTCCTTTCCCACCGGCGGCATGCGCAGCACCTTCGAAGCGAGGGGCTACACCTATTGGGACGCCACGGCCAATTCCTTTATTATCGACCGGATTTTATACATCCCCACGATCTTCGTGTCCTTTAACGGAGACAAGCTGGACAAGAAAGGCCCCCTGCTCGCGTCCATGGGCCTGATCAGCGAGCACGGCTCCCGGGTGGTGAATCTCTTCGAAAAAGACGAATACACCTACCGCATGAAGCCGAAAGTGGGCTTGGAGCAGGAATTTTTCCTTATCGACAAGCGCCACTACGACAAGCGGAGCGATTTAAAAAGCATCGGCCGCACCTTAATCGGTGCCGGCGCCCCCAAGGGCCAGGAAATGGGCGACCACTACCTGGGCGGCATTCCCAAGCGGGTCATGGCCTTTTACGAATCCGTCAATGAAAAGCTCTGGGAACTGGGCATCTTCGCCAAGACCGAGCACAACGAAGTGGCCCCCTGCCAATTTGAAATCGTGGCCCTCTTTGAAAATGCCAACATCGCCGTGGACTACAATCAGCTCATTATGAGCATCTTAAAGGAAACCGCCGCGGACTACGACCTGGTCTGTCTGCTCCATGAAAAGCCCTTTGCCGGCGTCAACGGCAGCGGCAAGCACAACAATTATTCCCTCACCACCAATTACGGCAAAAATGTCTTTGATCCCGGGGACAATCCCAAAGAAAACCTCACCTTCCTCTTATTCCTCGCGGCCATGATCGAAGCCGCCGACGACTACGCGCCCTTGTTCCGCATCGCATCGGGCGGGCCGTCCAACGATCGGCGCTTGGGCGGATTGGAAGCGCCCCCCTCGATTATTTCCATCTTCCTGGGAAACGATCTGGAAGAGATTTTAAAAGACATCGCCCACGAAGAATACCACGCGAAAATCGAAACGCCGCCGGAGATCAAGATCAATTCCTTGGGCTACACCCCCAGGGATTCCAGCGACCGCAACCGCACCAGTCCCCTGGCCTTTACGGGCAACAAATTCGAATTCCGCATGGTGGGCTCCTCCATGACCGGGGCCGACGCCAACATCGTCATTAACACGGCCCTGGGCCACAGCCTGAGAAAAATCGCCGATCGCCTGGAGCCCTTGGCAGAAGACGACGAGGCCTTGAGAAAAGAAGCCTACACGGTCATCGCGGAAATCGTCAGCGAACACGAGCGGATTCTCTACAACAAAGACAATTACGCTCAAGCCTGGGTGGAAGAGGCCGAGCGGCGGGGTCTGCCCCATTACCAAACCTTCTTCGAGGCCATTCAGGCCTTAAAGGACAAGGAATTAATCAAGATCTTCGGCGACTACGACGTGCTGAGCGAAAGCGAAGTGGAGGCCATTTACGAAGTGGGCCTGGAATCCGTGTCCGTTCACGACTTTTTGGAAGCGAGAACCCTCATGACCATGCTTTCAAGAGACGTGGAACCGGCGGCGGTGGCGGAGCTGAACGACATTTTAAACGTCACCGGCCGTTTGAAAAACCCGGCACTGGAAGAGCGTCTGGAAACATTAAATGTGCTGCTCGAAGAGCTGCTTTTGCGCCACAAGAAATTAAAAGCCACCTACGCCAAGGCGAAGACCTTGGAAGGCTACGAACGGGCGGAATTTTTCGAAAAAGAAGTCATTACCCAATTCCCCCACATCCGTAAAATCTGCGACGAACTGGAAAGTCGCATCTCAAGAAAACACTGGACGATTCCCACCTACGAAGATATTTTCACAGGACTCAATTAGGAGGCATTATGACGAAGTATATATTTGTAACCGGCGGCGTGGTATCCGGCATCGGCAAAGGCATCAGCGCGGCGAGCATCGGCCGCTTACTAAAAAATCGCGGCTTTAGCGTGTTTATGCAAAAATTCGATCCCTACTTAAATGTGGATCCCGGCACCATGAGCCCCTACCAACACGGGGAAGTGTTCGTCACCGCCGACGGAGCGGAAACGGACCTGGACTTGGGCCACTACGAACGCTTTATCGACGAAGAGCTCACCAAAGCCGCCTCCGTCACCACGGGAAAAATCTATTCCCGCGTCATTAAAAAAGAACGCCGCGGCGACTACGACGGCGCCACCGTGCAAGTCATTCCCCACGTTACCGACGAAATCAAACACGCCATCTACCGCGCCGGCAAAGAATCCGGCGCCGATGTGGTCATCACCGAAATCGGCGGCACCGTCGGCGACATCGAAGGCCTCCCCTTTATCGAAGCCATTCGCCAAATCCACTCGGAATGCGCCGTGGAAGATGTGCTCTTCGTGCACACCGTGCTCATTCCCGTGATCCCGGGAAGCGACGAGCTGAAGACCAAGCCCACCCAACACAGCTTTAAACAGCTCATGAGCCAGGGAATCAAGGCCGACATCATCATTACGCGGAGCGACGGCGCCATCGACGCCTCCATTCGCAACAAAATTTCCCTTTTCTGCGACGTGCCCAAAGAAAATGTCATCGAATCCCGCCACGTGGACTTGATCTACGAACTACCCAATGTGTTCCGGGAACAAAACCTCGACGAAATCATTATGAACCACCTGAAGCTGGAGCCCAAGGCCCTGAAGGCCGACCACTGGCGCCACATGGTGGAAGCCTTTAAACAGGCCGAAGGCACCATTCGCATCGCCCTCGTAGGCAAATACGTCCAGCTCCACGACGCCTACCTTTCCGTCACCCAAGCCCTCTTGGATGCGGGCTACGACATGGGCCGCCTGGTCACCATCGACTACGTGGATGCGGAAGATTTGATGGACGATGCGGCGCTGGATGCTGCATTAAAAGACGTTCACGGCATCATCGTCCCCGGCGGCTTCGGCGAGCGGGGCATCGAAGGCATGATCCGCGCCTCGAAATACGCCCGCGAACACGAAATTCCCTACTTCGGCATCTGTTTGGGCATGCAAATCGCCGTCATCGACATTGCGAGAAACATCGCCGGCTTAAAAGACGCCAACTCCACGGAATTCGACGTAAATACCCCCTATCCGGTCATCGACCTCATGGAAGCACAAGTGGGCGTGGAAAACATGGGCGGCACCCAGCGCTTGGGCAACTACCCCTGCCACCTCGTCGAAGGCAGCCGCGCCGCCAAGCTCTACAAAGAGCCGGACATCTTGGAACGCCACCGCCACCGCTACGAATTCAACAACGAATTCAGAGGCATGCTGCGAAAAGCCGGGCTTGCCATCGCCGGCATCAACGAAGATTTGGATCTGGTGGAAGTCATCGAATTGAATCAGGACAGCTACTTCGTCGCCTGCCAATTCCATCCGGAATTTAAATCCCGGCCCAACCACATCCATCCCTTGTTCCACGGATTCGTGGAAGCCGCAGGAAAGCGAGCCATGGCGTGAGCGAACTTTGGGATCTCTACGATAAAGCCAATCGCCCCACAGGCGACGTGCTCCGCCGGGGCGAGCCCATCCCCGAAGGGCGCTACCACCGCGTCGTGGAAGCCTGGATCCGCACCCCGGACGGGCGCTACATCCTGCAAAAGCGCTCCATGAAAAAGAAAAACTTCCCGGGCTACTGGTCCTGTACCGCCTGCGGCAGCGTCGTCAAAGACGAAGGGCCCGAGGAAGCCATGATCCGCGAAATGCAGGAAGAAATGGGCATCCTCCTTCGGGAAGAAGAACTCGTATTGGATCGAATCATCACCGAATTTCCCGCCCACTACTACATCTACCGCGTCGAAAAAGAACTCGCGGAAGAAGACATCACCTTGGATCCGGAAGAGGTCGACGACTTTATCTTCCTGGACAAAGACGCCATCATGAACTGGGTGGAAACAAAACACATGACGAAACTGTCCTACTACCGCGATTTTTTCGAAGCCTGGACATAAAAAAACAGGGATCTCATGACCCCTGTTTTTTCAAATCCGCCGGCGGCAGAAACACCCACGTGGACAGACACGGCTCCTTGTGCTCGTTAAACATCGCGTATCTGGCGGCGCGGTCGAAGGCGATGCTGTCCCCCGCTTCCACGGGATAGGCCACATCGTCCACCATCACCGTGAGCCGACCCGCCTTAATAAAGCCGAAGGCCTCGCCTTCGTCGCCCGTCGTGGGCAATACGTCCTTTTTGTCCGCCGTTTCAAAACGCATCTCCATCACCGCGTACTCCCGGCGGCCTTCAGGCGACAGAAGGCGCACCCGGCGGTCCGTGGCGCCGTCATCCAACATCTTATGCTCGCCGCTGTGGATAATCGTGGGCTTCTTCTTCGACGGCACGTCCTCGAAAAATTCCCCCATGGTCGTATGTAAAGCATCCACAATGCGCAACATGGCGTTTACCGAGGGCGAGACCAAATCCCGCTCGATTTGACTGATCAGCCCCGTGGACAGATTCGAGGCCTCGGCCAGATCCTTAATACTCATGCCAAGCGCCTTGCGCATGGTACGAATTTTTTGTCCCGAAAACTTTCCGGACATACAACACCCCCCTGTATTCAATGTAAAAACATATACTGAACATAGTATACCATACATTCATCGAAAAATTGAAAAAACAATGAAACCCATCGGGAAAAAGACCCGAACCGAATATGCTATAATAAAAGCCGAAAAGGAGGTTTTCCATGGAAAGAGAAAAAATACTGGTCATCGACTTCGGTGGTCAATACAATCAACTGATCACGCGGCGCGTGCGGGAAAAAAACGTCTACGCGGAAGTGGTCCCCTACAAAAAAGCCCTGGATGCCATTAAGAAAGAAAAGCCCATCGGCCTCATCTTTACCGGCGGCCCCAACAGCGTCTACGACGCCAAGAGCCCGGACATCGATCCGGAAATCCTGGACATGGGCCTGCCCATTCTGGGCATCTGCTACGGCATGCAACTCATCGCCAAAAACATGGGCGGCACCGTCACCAAATCCGATAAGCGGGAATTCGGCAAAACCAAAACCATGGTGGATCCCGCATCCAAACTCTTCGACGGCCTGGATGTGGAACAAACCACCTGGATGAGCCACGTGGACTACGTCAAAGAACTCCCCGAAGGCTTCCGCACCGTGGCATCCACCGACAGCTGTCCCGTGGCCGCCATGGAAAACAGAGAGAAAAACATCTACGCCATCCAATTCCACGGCGAAGTCAACCACACGGAAAACGGTCACGAAATCATCGACAACTTCCTGAAAAAAGTATGTCATGCCAAAGGAGACTGGAACATGCACGACTTCGCCAACGAGGCCAAGCGCGCCATCCAAGAAAAAGTCGGCGACAAAAAAGTCCTCCTCGCCCTTTCCGGCGGCGTGGATTCCTCCGTGTGCGCGAAACTCCTCGTCGATGCCATCGGCGAAAACCTCATCTGCATCTTCGTTGACCACGGACTCATGCGCAAAAACGAAGGCGACGAAGTCGAAGAAGCCTTTAAAGACACCGGCATGCACTTCATTCGCGTCGATGCCAAAGACCGCTTCTTAAAGCGCTTAAAAGGCGTTACCGAGCCCGAACAAAAAAGGAAAATCATCGGCGAAGAATTCATCCGCGTCTTCGAAGATGAAGGCAGAAAAATCGGCGCCGTCGACTTCTTGGCCCAAGGTACCATCTACCCCGACGTCATCGAAAGCGGGGCGGGCGACGCCGCCGTCATCAAAAGCCACCACAACGTCGGGGGACTTCCTTCCGTCGTCGACTTTAAAGACCTTATCGAGCCCTTAAGAGACCTCTTTAAAGACGAGGTCAGACAACTGGGCGAAGCCATCGGCCTTGATCCCAAACTCGTCTGGCGCCAACCCTTCCCGGGACCCGGCCTCGCCATTCGCGTCATGGGCGAAATCACCGAAGAAAAACTCGACATCCTGCGCGATGCCGACTATATCTTCCGCGACGAAATCGCCAAAGCCGGCATGGACCACGACATCAACCAATACTTCGCCGTCCTTACCAACAACCGAAGCGTCGGCGTCATGGGCGACTTCAGAACCTACGACTACACCCTGGCATTGCGCGCCGTTACCACCTCCGACTTTATGACCGCCGATTGGGCCCGCATCCCCTATGAGGTGCTGGACAAAGTGAGCGTCAGAATCGTCAACGAAGTGGAACACATCAACCGCATTGTGTACGATATTACGTCGAAACCCCCGGCAACGATTGAATGGGAGTAAAAAATATTGTAAGCAATATTTTTTACGTTTTCCACCATTTATCAAGGTGCGAAGCACCGCAGTATAAATGGATGGAAACCCTTCTGCAGCGTAACAAAAAATATGCGACCGAGTAGGGAGCATTTTTTTGTGGAGTCGCTGAATGGGAGTAATTTGCGTTTAATTTCGCGACATTCTCGTGGAAAAATTTTTTAGTCCTCGATGTACCTTGAGTACACCTGCGTCCTAAAAAATTTATTTCACTTCGAATCTCATCGAAATTTCCTCGCAAATGAAAGAAAAATTTCTGTAGAGCAAAATTTTTAGAATGGCTTAATTATAGGCTATAGAGAGGATAAAAAATGGCTTCCGGTACTCAAATGGTACTGGAAGTTAAAAAGAATAAACTGAATAATTCTTCCAAGTGGTTTACATTTGGACAAAAAATTAGACCGTAACTTAAGTGTTATGGTCTTTTTCATTTAATAGGTTGTACAATTAAAAGCGACATCTAGTAAAAAAAAATTTAAAAATCAATTAAAATAGATTTAACAGATGAAGAAAAAGAACTCATAGAAAATGACTTAGAATAGAAATGGAAATTTTTCTACATGAAAATTAGGCACAAAGGATTATTAATATTTATATTTAATTTGTGAGTTGATCCAGTCAATCTTGACTAGGATCCAAAAGAAACTACCATAGAAGGAAATTTACAGAAAAAATCTCACACTCTCTGGGATTTTCTTAAAAAGCTCAACCCTCTATTTTTATAAACATCCATAATTATCAAGGTTTATTCGGTCTATCTCTTCTTATAACATCTATGTAAAATTACCTCATCCAATAAACGACAATTATTTTCACATCATAAATATATATCTCCTAAACATTTCAGTTTTCAAGCAAAAGTGATACAATACTGATAGACGAGAATATGGGAATTTTATCTGAAATGATAACGTTTTTATATAAGAGTTGATTTTTGCAAATTCACTCAATATAAAATGAGGGCTTACCTGCTATTCTCTAAATTGTCAATTGCTTGGTAGTTATTATGTTGAATGTAAATTATTTCAGCAAGAGCTATTGATTCTAGCTGGTAGATTATGTTTTCAACAGCCATGTTAGACTTTGAAAAAAAGGAGGAAGTATGAAAGAGAAACGCAAGCACATTGGAATAATTTTGTTTTCAGTATTACTAGCTGTCGCTTTGATTGTTTTTCCTGGTATAAGCCATGCTAACATACTATTTGAAAAGCAAGGAATCAATGAGTATCATTTCTATAATGACACAATAGAAAACAAAGATTCAGCCAAAGAAATACAAAAACAGATAATTACAAATCAAGGAAAATTATCTGATCCTGGCCATGTCTTCAAAGATAAAAGCAAAGTTTTGGAGAAATGGCAAGATGAAGATAGAAATGAAATCAAATTTGATACTCCAATCAGTATCACAGATAACGACAAAAAAATAATTAATGTTTACCCAGTTTTCAAAAATCAAGTAGTAATAACCTACTATATAGCCGGTAGTACAAATGATAGAGTTTATATGACTGACACCATCACTGATGCTAGTTCTTATAAACTACCAGTAGATCCTACAATTTATGATGCTAACAAATACTTCGTAAATTGGTCAGCAACTAAAGACGGCTCATCTGGTGTTTATGATGAAAATTCTTTGAAAAAAGATATTGAAGCAGGAAAAACTGACATTAAACTTTATGCAATTACAGAGTTTAAAAACAAGGCGACATTTATAACAGGAGACGGCGCAAGCTTCCAAGATCAAATATTTGCAAGCGAAAATAAACACCTTGACAAAATGCCAGAAAAGCCTACAAGAGAAGGCTATGAATTTAGCCATTGGTCTTTGACAGAAGATGGAAAACCTGTTGATCTTAATACTTTAGAATTAAGCGAAGACATTGATGTCTATGCTGTATGGAAACCGGTTGTAGTTGACTATAAATTTAAGGTTATGGTCCAAAATATAAATGATGATGGCTACACTTTCCATGAAATAATATCAGCAAGAGGCCTTAATGGAGAAAAAACAAGCCTACCTTTTAAAGGAAGTGAAAATCAAGATCCTAAAGTTGCTCCATCTGGTCCAATAGTTGAAGATATTGCTAATCTAACAGAAAAAGATGGCCGCTTTAGCAAGGGCTACAATAGTAAAGATGAAAATGGACAAATGGATCACACCTATACCAATCCTCAAACCCTAGATTATCCTGGTTTCCATTTAAACGAAGAAAAAACAAAACAAGCTTTTGAAACAATAGAAGCCGATGGCAGCACAGTTGTTCCTGTCTATATGGATAGAAATGTTCATACTATATGGGTCTATAAAAATGCAAGTGCAACTAGTTATAATCGAGCTAATTGGGTCAATGCAACAGATAATAATGGAAATATCCACGTAGATTTGCGTTACGGACAAAGTTCTGAAATATGGTTTGATAAGCTTGATAAAAACTATGTTTATTACATGGATAAAAACATAGGATCTTTCTATACTAGAGCACCAGCAATGGGTGATAAAGACATCTACATGTATAGAGTTTATGCTAAAGGTCAAGGATTCCAATTGCGTTTTGTTGAGTGGGATCCAAATAAATTTAATGCACAAATCAATAGCGGATCACTAGATCAATTGAAAGCTACTCTTGGAACCATGAAAGAAATAGGTAAAAGAGTAAGCTTCCAAAACTCTGAGTGGTACATGAATTGGAATGGAAAAAAGTATAGAGTCTTTGAACCATACCAAGACATGTGGAAACAAGTCACATATTCTTGGGTAGATAAAACTGACCATGTAGACGACATAAAAGGATTCCAACCTAAAACTGGAGATATGTCAGCTGATGGTTTGCAATCAATAAATGTGAACAAGCCAGCATTTAGAGATTATATGTTTGCTGCAGGCAAAGGCGTAGGAGGTTACCAAGATTACACAGGAACACCATATATAGAAGATGGTTCTTATGTAGGTTTCCTATTCTACGAACGTAAAACTTATAATATAAATTATTACTCTGGTAGTACAAGATTAAAATCCAATCCATACAAATACGAGGCTGATACAAGCGATTTTGGACTTGGTTATGAAAAAGGAGTAACCACAAATCCTAAAAATCCTAATCAAGTATTTATGGGTTGGTATGAAGATTCAACATTTAGCGTAGAACACAAACATGAAGCTGGAACAAAAATGCCTGCTCATGACATTACAGTCTATGCAAAATGGGATTCTCGTCAATATGAAGTGACCTTCCACACTAACCAAGATGACTATGAAAAAGATATAGAAAAAATAACTGAAATTCCTGAAGATGACACTCTTTATGATGGAAAATATAAGGATGATAAAGTTAGCAAAGAGAATTTCCCTAAACCAATTCAACCAGAAGGCGCAACAGAATTTTTGGGATGGTATGAAAAAAATCAATATGGTAGATTTGTAAAAGCAAATCTTCGCAAACAAATTAAAAATAATGATACTCACTTATATGCTAGGTGGAAATATGGTTATTTAGAATTAAAATACGATTTGGCGGACTAATTCTACCAAGCGAAACTGTCCTAATGGATAAAAATAAAACTCTTTACGCTCAATGGAAAGAATTTCCAGATCAAAAAACTACAAAAGTAACCTATGATGCAAACGGTGGAGTTGGCGACCAATATGTAGTTAACGAGATTGTTACAAATGATTTGCATAAAGTCTTAGGAAACGGCGAAGGCGAAGAAATTAATTTCACCCGTGATGGATATGTATTTAAGGGATGGAATATAGATAAAGACGCAACAAAAGCCAAATTCCAAAAAGGCGATGAAGTTACTGTAAATAGTGAAAATGAAGACAAAGATAATTATATCTACGCAATCTGGGCTCCTATCATCAATTACACAACTGATGGAAATGGACAAGTTAAGGAAGGCGAAAACTTTGTAGATAATACAGAAGAAGAAGTCGAACTTAAATCAAATCCAAAGGGCACAGAAACAAAAGCAAATGATGGATATAAATTTAGCCACTGGACAGCAGATAAGCCTATTAAATTATCAGATGGAACAGAAATAAAAGCTGGAGGAAAAATTACTGAAGAACAATTAAAACAAGCAGTAATCACAGAACCTCTAACCTTTACAGCTCATTTTGCACAAGATGAATTTAAAGTAAAACACGAATTTAAAGTTGCCGAAGATTCTCCAATAAAAGAAATGCCGGCTGATGTAAAAACAGCTGTCGATGCCCAACTTCCAGATGAAAAGACAGCAGTAAATGGCACAAATGCAACACCAGGAGAAAGAAAAAATCCTACAGATGTAGAAGACAAAACAAATGACGGTGTTTGGAAATTCGAAGGATTCAAAGACCAAGATACAACTACAGACGAAGTAGACGCAAAAGTAAGCGGAGCCGATGTAACATTCGAAGGCACATGGAAATTCACACCAAACAAACACGAAGTAACTTACGAATACGTAAGCGGAACAGAAGGTAAAGAATTACC
>QWCE01003526.1_pt1 | contig 21884 bp, 25 predicted proteins | sample 1972531 | NCBI WGS metagenome assembly QWCE01 (sample SAMN09866716, study PRJNA288562) | Human gut metagenome isolate term4_stool, whole genome shotgun sequencing... | reverse complement strand
CTTTCTAGATATTTTACAGAAGACGCTGACATAGTTATACTTGATGAGCCAACATCTTCATTAGATAAAGAAACTGAAGAAGAGCTTATGAAAGAAATACTAAAAGATACTAAGGATAAGATTGTATTTATAATTAGTCATAACAAAGAAATTATGAAGTATTGTTCACATCTTGTTGAAGTAAAAAATAAAACAGCAACAGTTTTATAAAGATTAACTACGCTTGTGTATATGAGCGTAGTTTTTTATTTCAAATGGGGGGGGGGTTAGAAAAAGTTAGCAAAGGGATAAAAATAATCTTGCAAGCTTTTATTTATTGCTTGATGAAGATCAAAAGATTTTTAAGTTTTGATATACACACAGAAAACTTATTATATCAATATTAGTATAATAAATTAATATCAATATATATGTTTGATATTAATTTAACTTGATATAATAGTTAATATATGATATACTACTAGTACAGAGAGGGTGTAAGTAAGAAAGAAGATGATATGGAGGTATGGTAATGAAAAAGAGAGTTTTAATCATATTATTAATTTTTGTAAGTTGTTTTAACACTATTTCATTTGCTGAGCGTGATAGTGGCGATGAATATGTTTATACTTTAGAAGAATTAGAGCAGTTAAAAAAAGAAACTAATAAAATATTAGCGATTATAAAATCAAATAAAGAATTAAAGGGGTCTAGCATTGATAGATATGCACGAGTTCCAGTTAGACGTTTTGAACAAGAAAATTTCTATTATTGTGGTCCAGCTACTGTAAAACAGACAATGGATTCCGTTACTGGATATAGCGAAAGTCAGTCATATTATGCTAGAAAAATAGGAACAAGTGACAAAGGTACGGATTTTAAAGATTTAGCTGCTTATTTAAGAAGAAATGCTCACAATAATAACTCTGGGTATGAAGAATTATATGTTTATGAAGATATAGAGTCTATAGATTACTCTTATTGGCTTGAAAGAATATATTACTGTTTACACAGCAAACAAAAGCCACCAGTTCTTGACGTGTATGGATTTACGCCTACATCAACTGGCCATTTTATAAATATTGACATAATTGATGTTAGGGGTTCTATTCAAGAAGTAAGAGTTGTTGATCCTAATAACGACAGAAGATATGGTGGAACTAAGTGGTATGATGCTAATGAGGTTTATAGAAAGAATATAGGCCAATTTAAACATCATGCACTTTGGTAGTTAATAGTAAGTAAAGACTTTGCCCTCTCAAGTCTTTATTTAAAAGTGGAGGTATGAAGATGAAAAAAATTGCTTTATTTCTTTGTTTATTATTAATGATTTTTAATATAAGTATTAATGCTCAAAGTGAGATAATAAATGATGCACCTAAGAGAAGACTCTCATATAACTTATATCAGGCAAGACCAGTATCTATTAATGATGATAGTATATTTTTTTATATAATTTATAAGCCTGTGTTAAAAAGGGATTCTAATCCATTTTCTCCTAAAATCTTTAAATATGACTTAAAGACAAGTGATGTTGAAAGCATCTTTACTTTGGATACAAATGAAACTGTTTTGAATTTGATAAGTGATGAAGGAAAAACTTTATTACTGAGTTATAATGGAGCTAATATAATAATTAGAACAAGATCTAAAAAAGGAGTTATAAAAAAAGAAATACTTTCGAGATCTAATTCTAAACCTTATACATTTGCCACTGAAGGGAAAATATATATTTGCTATGAAGAATCAAGTAATAAAGAGAGCATAGTTACAAAGTTTACAATATTAGATATTGATGCCAATCAATCAATCGTTAAAACTTGCGAATTAATAGGAAGCGATGAAGCTTATAATGGAGAGTATTTATCAGTTGTAGGTGGTAGTGATGGCGCAATATACGTATCTATAATAAGTATGAAAAACGGCAATTTCAAAGGTAAAAATGTTATAAGCAAAATATATGAATAAAAGACTAATAAGATGAGAATTAAAAATATACTAAAAACAGAAAATAAATTTATAATTGAAGCCGATAAAGGTATATATGAACTTAATTTAACCCAATCTGTACTAAAAATTATATACGACGAAGAATTAGATAGCTTATTATATCATCGTAATAAAACTTATTTATACAATTATGATTCTAATTATGAACAATTTACATTGAGGTTGATAAAATGAAAAGAAAATATGTTTTAATTGCTTTATTAGTTTTTTCTTTATTTTTAATTTCTTGCAACAAAGTCCAAGACAAAGAAATTAACGATAATAATGAGAAAATGATAGCAAAAAAGGATGAGATTAAAAATTTAGAGGATAATATATTTAGTCTAAACATGGAAAAAGAAGAATATAGGAAGAATTACGAAGATATTGCAGAAAAATATATCGCTTTAGAAGAAGTAACAAATTTTTATAAAAGAATTGCTGGTGATTTTACAGGAAAAGATGCTATAAGAAATAAATTTGCCTCAAATTTACTTGGCATAAGCTTCGGCGTTGGCAACAATGAACTTGAAGATGGATATAAGGTGTCTTTAAGTGGACTTTTAGGTCAGCCGTTAAAAATTGGTGTTTCATACAATATAATCTCAAATAAAGTAAGACATGAATATTCAAGTTATTTTGGAGAGTCTTTACCAGCAATTAATTTAGATACTATGCTTGATATTAAGACAAGTGGAGACTACGTTATAGAAGGAGAAAGCATTGATAAAACACAAAGCGATAGAATTATATTCAAAAATTTAAAAGCTGGTGATAAAGTAATTATAAAAATGAATAAGACTTTACAAAATCTTACTGATTATAAGTCGGACACCATCACCATAAACATAGTAGAATAAATAAAAATGAAGCGAGGCGTTTGTGTACTGCCCCCTTAAATCCGGACACGGAAATAAGGGGGTATTTTAATGAAAAAAAATAACATACGAAGAGAAATTAAAAATAGTAAAAGAAAACCAAGAAGGATATGGACAAATTTATCTATCGAAAAAATATGGGATATCTAAAGATACAATTCGAAATTGGATTCAGTCATATGGAATGTTTGGTGAAGAAGGCCTCAAGAAAAGTATTAAAAATAGTTCATATAGTGGAGAATTTAAATTATCTGTGATAGAATATAGGAAAATAAATGGTCTATCCTACAAAGAAACTGCAGAACACTTCAAAATCAAACAGCCATCCACAATAGCTGTCTGGCAAAGCAAGTATAAAGAAAAAGGTTTTGAAGGTTTATGTGGCAAAAAAGGAAGGCCTAAGAAACTAGGGGATTCTAATATGAGCAAAGATAAGATAAATGAATTTACTCCTTCAGAAAAAGAAGAGTTAATTAAATTAAGACAAGAAAATCTATACCTAAAAGCAAGGCTAGAATACGAAAAAAACTGGAAGCCTTAGTTCAAAAGAGATTGCAAAAAACAAAGAAAAGACCAAAATAATTTTTGAACTAAGGCAAAAATACAAGAAATTACCTTTAAAGTATTGGCTAGAGACTGCTGATTTGCCAAAAAGCTCTTACTACGAATGGGAGAAGAAACTACAGGAAGTAAATACAAAAGAAGCCAAAGATATTGAAAGAGTAAAGAGAGTAGTTGAAGAATCCAAAAGAAGATATGGCTACAGAAGAGTATGCTTACAACTAAAAAAAGAAGGCATAATTATGAACCATAAAAAAGTTCTTAGGATCATGAAAGAAAACAATCTCTTATGTAACAAGTATGGCTTAAGGAGAAAAGCCTACTCATCATACAAAGGCAATGTAGGTAAAGTTGCTAAAAATAATTTAAATAGAGACTTTTATGTGAATAAGATAAATACAGTATGGGTAAGTGATGTAACAGAGTTTAGAATAAGAAATTCAAAAATAAAACTCTACCTATCTCCAATAATGGATCTGTATAACGGAGAAATAATTTCCTACAGCATAAGCAAATCTCCAACAGTAGAGTTCACACTAAAGTCATTAAAAGACGCAATACAAACCATACCTGTAAAGCATAACTTAATGATCCACACCGATCAAGGCTTTCATTACCAACATAGGAGTTGGGTATATACACTTGAAAAATATGGGATCAAACAGAGTATGTCTAGAAAAGGAAATTGCCTAGATAATTCACCCATGGAAAATTTCTTTGGATTGTTAAAACAAGAGATGTTTTACTGTGAAAACTACAAAACTATTGAGGAATTAGAAGCTGCTATTAGAGAATATATTGACTGGTATAACAACAAGAGAATAAAGACAAAATTAAACGGCCTGTAACCTGTTGAGTACAGGTTACAAGCCGTGTAATAAACGCGGTTATTTTGTCCGGGTTTGTGGGTGCATATCATTGTCTCGCTTTTTACATATCTATAAAGAAATCTTATAATAATATACACTTTTTTATAAAAAAAATCTATATTTGTGATTTAAATCACATCTTTAATATAAAATGGCCTGTATAATATCATACAATATAATTCATCCAGAGAGGCGGAGGGACTGGCCCTACGAAGCCCGGCAACCTGTTTAAACAAGGTGCTAATTCCAGCGGTTATACCGAAAGATGACGATTTTTTACACGATACTCTTTATCTTTTGGTAAAGAGTTTTTTTATTGGATATATCCAAGGAAGGAGGAGCTTATGATAGAAGCAAAAAATTTGATTAAGACTTACAAGGTAGATGGCAAAGAATTTAATGCTGTCGATGGTGTGAGTTTTAATCTTTAACTTAAAGCAAAAAGAGCTCTTAGCTTTAAGAAAGAAAATCGCTTTTATCTTTCAAACTTTTAATCTTTTTAGTCAATACACAGTTCTAGACAATGTAATTTTCCCTTTAAACTTAAATGGATTTAAGGGTGACAAAAAGACTGAAGCGAGAAAGTTTCTTGATTACGTTGGCTTACTTAATAAAGAGAAGGCATATCCAAGTGAATTATCTGGTGGACAAAGACAAAGAGTTGCCATAGCAAGAGCCCTTGTATCTAAGCCTGAAATTATACTTTCAGACGAAGCAACGAGCGCACTTGATCCGGAAAGTACTAGGATGGTTATAGATTTATACAAAAGAGCAAGAGATGACTTTGACACGACTACCATAATGATAACGCATCAAATGGAAGCGGCAAAGGACGCTTCAAACAAAATTGCTCTTATGGAAAATGGAAGAATTATAGAAGAAAACACTACTACAGAGCTTTTCAAAAACCCGAAGACAAAGCTTGCGCAAAGCTTTATCAAGAAGGCGGCGCCTGATACAGAGCTTGACTACAGCGCTTTCACTGGCAAATTGATTAGACTTTCTTACTCGAAGGACACAGTTAAGACTCCTGTATTAAGTAACGCAATGAAGACCTTTGACGTTGACATCAACATCATTGACGGTAACATCAGTAACGTTTTGGATGAAGAGCTTGGTTACATGGTCGTTGAGCTTCGCGGCTCAGACGAAGAGGCGCAAAAAGTTATTTCTTACTTAAAAGCTAATTGCGCAGAGGTATCGGAGGTGATAGCATGAGATTCAAGGAAATAATGGACATAGTTTTACCAGCACTTCCTGAAACTATAATCATGATTTTGGTTCCGGCGCTCATCGCTCTAATTATAGGACTTCCATGGGGCATATTAAGTTTTGTGACTAGACCAAAGGGACTAAGAGAAAATAAATTTATTTATACCATAACAAACGGTCTTATCAATATTTTTAGAAGTATGCCAGCCATAATACTAATCATAGTCCTAGCGCCACTATCAAGATTTATAATAGGCAAGGCAATAGGAACTGAGGCGGCTTTGGTGCCACTAACATTCGCGGCAGCGCCCTTCATAGCAAGATTATATGAAGGCTACTTCCTAGAAGTAGATGCAGGCGTCATAGAAGCAGCTAAATCAATGGGCGCAAGCAACTTTGAGATAGTCAAGGTGCTACTAAAAGAGACAGTACCAGCAGCTATACTTGGCGTAACAACTACAATCATAAACTTAGTTGGTTACTCAGCAATGGCTGGAGCGCTTGGCGGCGGCGGCCTTGGCGACATCGCAATCAGATACGGCTACCAAAGAAATCAGCTTGACATACTTTGGGTATCAGTCGCACTCATAGTTATAATCGTACAAATTGTACAATTTACAGGAAACACTATATACAAAAAAGTAAACAAAAAATAAATTTATAAAATTAAGGAGAGAATAAAATGAAAAAAATATTTACATTACTATTAGCATTAACACTATTAACAAGCCTTGTAGCTTGCAATAACTCTACAGGAAACACAAAGACAAGCACTGAAACAGACTCAGAAACAAAGACAGAAGCGCAAACAGATGAAGACAACAAGATTATCATAGGTGTATCACCAGTACCTCATGCAGAAATAACTGAAGCACTTAAAGATGAATTTGCAAAGGAAGGCCTAGACGTTGAAGTAAAGGTATTTGATGACTATGTTCAACCAAACCTAGCTCTTGACCAAGGCGACATCGACGCAAACTATTTCCAACACATACCATACCTAATTAATTTTGCTAAAGAAAGAGGAATTAACTTAGAAAATCTTGGTTCAGTACACATCGAACCAATGGGATTATACTCAGACAAGATTAAATCTCTTGATGAATTAAAGGACGGAGACGAAGTTTTAATACCAAGTGATCCATCAAACGGACGTAGAGCTTTACTATTACTTGAAAAGAATGGTCTAATCACACTAAAAGATGATACTAAAGAAGATATAACTGAAAAAGATATTGATCAAAACACAAAGAACTTAAAATTTACTCCAATTGAAGCAGCAAATATACCAAACGTTTATAAAGATGCAGCACTTGCAGCTATAAACACAAACTTCGCGCTTGGAGCAGGACTTAACCCATCAGCTGATGCTTTAGCACTTGAAGATAAGGACAGTCCTTACGCAAATATCATTGCAGTAAGAAAAGGTGATGAAACAAAAGATAAGTTCCAAAAGCTTATCAAAGTATTCCAATCAGATGCTTGCAAGAAGTTTATTGAAGATACTTATAAGGGAGAAATCTACCCTGCTTTTTAATATATTTAATAACGAGATAAGTGATGGCTACGGCTATCACTTTTCTTTTGTAAAATTTTTATATTTTTTCATAAATATATGTTATAATTAATATAGATGTTTATGCGCGAAAAAGATTTGCGCACGAGTAATATTATAAATGCTTTTTTTGAAAGGAAGATAATATGTGTGGTATAGTTGGATACTATGGTAAAAATGATGCGATAAAGTACGCAATCAAGGGTCTTTATAGCCTTGAGTACAGGGGCTATGACTCCTCAGGTATTGCCTACATCAAAGATAATGATTTAAAGATATATAAAAGAGTTGGCAGGATAAAGGAGCTTGATAAGGCTTGTCCAAAGGAAGCTGCTGGCATAGCCATCGCTCATACGAGATGGGCGACACATGGCGGTGTGACTGAAACGAACGCGCATCCACACCTTGATACGAAGGGTGATTACGCCATAGTTCATAACGGCGTCATAGAAAATTACCTTGAGCTAAAGAAATCCATGCCAGATTTTACTCCAAAGGGCGAGACTGACACAGAAGTTCTTATCGAGTACATCGCAAGGAATATGAAGGAAAACAATGTAGATAGCTTTATGAAGGCACTTGAAGATGTCAAAGGCAGTTACGCGATTTTAGTTTTGGATAAAAAGACTAAAAATTTATATTTTGCTAAGAATGGATGTCCTCTACTAATGAGCGTAAAGAAAGATGAATATCTATTTGCAAGTGATATCTCGGCTGCCATTGACCTAAGTAATGAAATTATTTACTTTGAAGATGGTGATATGGGCGTTTTGAATGCTGACGGCATCAAGATATACAATTCTCATAAAGAAGTTCAAAGAGAAATTCAAAAGTCGACGATTAATATAGAAGAAACTCAAAAAGATGGATACGAGCACTTCATGTTAAAGGAAATACATGAAGAGCCAAAGAAGTTCAAAGAATTACTTGATAGACACATTCGTGACGGCAAAGTCTACTTTGATGAATTAGATGGACTTAATCTAAATGACTTTGATAATATTTACGTAACAGGCTGCGGAACAGCTTATCACGCAAGTCTACTTGCGAAGAATTATCTTGAAAGGTTCTTAGAAAGACCGATCATTGCCGAAACATCGAGCGAATTAAGATACTCATATAACTTTATTGGTAAGAAGACGCTTCTTATAGCGATCAGCCAATCAGGTGAAACAGCCGATGTCATGGGCCTTGTAAAAGAAGCAAAGGCAAGCGGAGCAACAGTACTTGCCATCACAAACGTGATTAATTCGTCACTTGATAGGATTGCTGACTACAAGGTACACATCTTTGCTGGACCAGAAATTTCGGTTGCATCGACCAAAGCCTTTATGATGCAAATACTATGCATATATTTACTTGGTATATACTTTAGAGATGGCCTAGCAGGATACGACTGCGGCATGTACAGCCAAATTGTAGATGAACTAGTAAAAATATCTAGAGAAATGGATTCGGAAATCACAAGACTTGAGCCTATTGCCAAAGAAGTCGCTGAGAGGATTAAGGATAAGGAAAAGATATTCTTCATTGGCCGTGACCTTGATTATATCGCGGCTCTTGAAGTTTCACTTAAACTTAAGGAGATTAGCTACATCAACTCAATCGCTTTTAAAGCGGGCGAGCTAAAGCATGGCAGCATTGCTCTTATAGATGAAAAGTCATCGGCCATTGCCTTTGCTAATGAAAGCGAAATTTATGAAAAGACAAGAACTACTTTGGAAGAGCTAGTTGCGAGAGGCGCTGAGACCATACTCGTGACAAATCAAGACGAGGGCGAGGGCATAGTGACTTTAAAGAGAACATTTACAGTCTTCACGCCTATATACAGCGTTTTATTTGGTCAGCTAATGAGCTACTACACAGCGCTAGTTTTAGGACGCGACATTGACAAGCCTAGAAACTTGGCAAAGAGCGTAACAGTAGAGTAGGAGGATATATGATTAAAAAAGCAATAATACCCGCGGCGGGGCTTGGAACGAGGATGCTTCCTCAGACTAAGGCATCGCCAAAGGAGATGATACCAATCTTTGATAAACCGACGCTTCAATACATAGTTGAGGAAGCTTATGAATCGGGCATCACGGATATACTGATTATAACGGGAAGAAATAAAAATTCTATCGAGGATCACTTCGACAGAAACATAGAGCTAGAAAAGTCTCTTGAGGAGTCTGGCAAGTTTGAGATACTTAAGGAGATCAACAAAATCTCTGACATGGTCAACATTTATTACATCAGGCAAAAGGCGCCGCTTGGCCTTGGCCACGCAATTTTGTGCGCTGAGAGCTTTGCGGGCGGGGAAGATGTCGCAGTGCTTTTAGGCGACGACATCGTTTACTCGAAAGAGCCTTGCTTAAAGCAGCTGATGAACGCTTATGACGAGACGGGCAAATCCATCTTGGGTGTTGGCCTTGTAGCTAAGGAAGATACATCGAAGTACGGCATAATCGCCTACGACGAAAAAGTGAATGAAAGATTATATAAGGTCAAGTCCATAGTCGAAAAGCCAGACATTGACAAGGCTCCGTCGAATATAGCTGTGCTTGGTAGATACATCTTGAAAAACGATATCTTTGAGCTTTTAAAAAAGACTAAGCCAGGGAAGAACGGCGAGATACAGCTAACTGACGCTATTGACATGCTTTTAAAAGAAGATGATATTTACGCTTATGTCTTTGAAGGCCATAGATATGACCTTGGTAGCAAGCTTGGTTTTATACAGGCTAATCTTGATTTTGCTCTAAGAAGCGAAATTCGTGAAGACGTTTTAAATTACATCAAGGATATAGTTAAAGATGAGGCTTAAGGACTTCGAGGCAGCCATCTTCGACTTGGATGGAACTGTCTTTGACTCGATGAATGTTTGGAAAAACGTTGACCTGAGATTTTTTACGAGGCACTCGCTTTTCTTAACTGACGACTACTTTGATAATATCATGCACGAAACGCTCAAGGACGCTGCAAAATACACTATTGAGCGCTACGCACTTAATATGACGACAGAAGAAGTCGTTAGTGAGTGGACTCATCTAGCACAGGAAGAGTTTGAGAACAATGTAGTGCCGAAGAAGGGCATCATTGATTATCTAAAGAAAATTAGAAAAAAAGGCGTTAAAACTTCAATCGCGACAGCGAATGAGAAGGACATCTTTATTACTACACTTAAAAAGTTTGATATGCATACGCTTTTTGATGACATAGTGACGCTATCTGACATCGGTTCAGATAAATCGTCGCCACTCATTTATTTAAAGTGCATTGCAAAATACAATATCATGCCGCAAAACACTATAGTCTTCGAAGACTTGCCGAAGAACCTCAAAACTGCGAAGAAGGCGGGCTTTGTAACGGTTGGCGTACTTGACAACGAAGACTTTTTATCACATATTTCTAAATATAGCGACATCATTATCAGAGATTTTACAGAAATTTAGGAGGACATTATGAAAAAATTTATTTTAACACTACTTATTTTATCTATGCTTATGGGCTTAGTCGCATGTAAGCCAAAGGAAAAGGATGAGCTTCAACTAGGCTTCGTACCTTTAGTTGACCAAGATAAACTAGAAGACTTAACAGAACCATTAACAAATATACTTACAGATAAGCTTGGCAAAAAAGTTTCTATGTTTACATCAACAAACTATGTTGGCGTGGTTGAAGCACTTGGCTCAGGCAAAGTTGATTTTGCAATCATCCCACCATTTGCCTATGTACTTGCAAATAAGAATGGCGGAGCACAAGTACTTTTATCAGCACTTAACAAGGACGGCAAAAATTATTATAGAAGTGAATTATTAGTAAGAAAAGATTCTGGCATCAAAGAAGCTTATGAAAAGGATGGCTACGAGGCACTTAAGGGTAAGAAAGTTGCTTTTGTTGACCCAGAGAGCGCTTCAGGCTATATATACCCAGGCGCTATGCTTGTTAAGGGTGGACTTGATCTAGAAAAAGATATTGAATATATGTTCGCTGGTGGCCATGACAAGGCTGTTCAAATGCTTTTAAATGGTGACGTTGATGTCTGCGCGACATATGAAGGCGCTGAAAAGAAGCTTATGAAGGACTTCGATGGCCTTGAGGGACTAGAAGTGCTTGAATACACTGACAAGATCCCATATGTATGCGTAGCAGCAAGCAAGGACCTAAGTGACGATATGAAGCAAAAGATAAAAGAAGTATTTCAAAATGATTTATCAAGCGGCGAAGGCAAAGAAGCCTGCGAAAAGATATTCAACCTAACAGGCTTTGTCGAAGCGTCAAACGATGACTTCCAAAACGTTATCGACACAGCAAAGATTATGAACGTTGATTTAGAGAAATGATATTAGAAGTAAAAGATATATCAGTACAGTACGAAAAAAATATTGATGCGATAAAAGACGTCTCTTTCGATTTAAACGAAGGAGACTTTGTCGCGCTTATAGGTCCATCAGGTGCAGGCAAGTCAACTATACTAAAGGCAATAAACGCACTTAACCCACTTAGCAAGGGAAGCGTTTTATACAAGGGCGAGGACGTTCACAGCCTTGGCGCGAAAGATTTAAGAAAGCTTAGACGAAAGATAGCCTTCATCTTTCAAGACACAAGCATCATTGAGAATATTTCAGTTCTTGATAATGTTCTACTAGCGCGTCTTGGCGAGAAAAAGTTTTTTGAGGCGATGCTATCGAAGTTCACTGACGATGAGTATATGGATGCTCTCAAAGCCATCGAGATGGTTGGGCTTAAAGAAAAGACTTATGCCCTTGCCAAAGACCTTTCAGGCGGACAAAAGCAAAGGGTTGCCATAGCTCGCGCCCTATTTCAAAAGTCAGACCTAATCCTCGCGGACGAGCCTATATCCTCACTTGATATAGAGACAAAGAGGTCCATCATGGACATTTTCAAGATGCTTAATACTGATTATAATAAGACCATCATCATTAGCATGCATGACCTTGATTTATCGCTTGAATACGCAAAGCGTGTGATTGCAATCAAGGACCACAGAGTATATTTTGACAGGAGTGCGGATGAACTAGATTATGACGGAGTTAAAGACTTATTTATCTAAAAAGAGAAGAAAGAAAATTTTACTAGCATTGGCATTTTTCGCCTTGCTTATAGCTTCAGGCTTAGGATCAGAATTTTCCTTAAGCTCTTTTTTGCGTGGACTTCCAGATATGTTTGACCTAGTCAGGAGAATGTTTACACTTGATTTTGCTTACATCGCTTCGGTTATGGACCTAGTCTTCGAAACATTCCTTATGGCCTTTGTATCATCGGCCTTCGGAGTCTTCTTGGCATGCATCATAACATTCTTCCTGCCATACAATACAAGCCCTTCGCAAATAGTCTCAAAAGTACTAAGCGCAGTATTTTCAGTATTTAGAACACTTCCATCACTTATATGGGCGGCGCTACTTGTGAGCTTTTTCTCAGCTGGTCGCTTTTCAGGACTATTGGCACTTAGCATCATTTCATTTTTCATGTCAACAAAACTAATAAAAGAATACATAGAGGCCATGGACAAGGAGGATTTTGATTTTTACAAGTCACTCGGTATTGGCAAAGGCAAAATCTATTACAAGATAATTTTAACTAAGATGAGAAAATTTATTGTATCGACATTTTTATTATGTTTGGAGAGCAACATTAGAAGCGCGTCGATACTTGGACTAGTTGGCGCAGGTGGCATAGGACAAAGACTGTGGCTTGAGTTAAATCATATGAACTACGATAGAGTCTCGTCAATCATCTTTATGCTGCTTATATTAATTTTCCTTATAGACCTTGTGAGCCAAAAGCTTAGAGAGGTCGATATCAAGAGCCCAATCAAAGTTAATGACCTAGGCTCATACAAGAGGAGCAAGATACTTAAGAAGATATTCTTTGTAATATTTTTAGTGATACTCTTCCTTATAATAAGGTATTCTATCAATATCACATACGAGCGCTTCCTTCTTGGCCTTAAGCAAGGTAGTGTCATCATAGGAAAGATATTTGATCCAGATTTTGCTTATCTATCAAGAGCAGTACCAGCGGCCATTGAGTCAGCTGCCATCGCCATCTTCGCTTCGCTTATGGGAGCCATCGTATCATTTATCTTTACTCCATTTACTGCGGTGAACATTGCTCCATCAAAAAAAGTTTCAGTGCTATTTAAAGTACTTATCAATGTAATCAGGACCTTCCCGCCAATCATCTCAGCCATAATCTTCTTCAGAGGCCTAGGACCTGGACCATTCGCAGGTGCACTCGCACTTACAGTCTACACATCGGGTATGCTTAGTAAACTTTACTTCGAATACATCGAGGACATACCTAGTGACAGCATCATGTCTATGCAGGCGCTTGGCCTAAGTCCTTTTACCATGTATACGAAAATGATTTATCCAAAGACATACAGAAGCTTCTTGGGCTTCGTTCTATATAGGCTCGAGTCGAATATCAGAAACTCATCAGTGCTCGGCCTTATCGGCGCAGGTGGTATCGGTACACTACTATCGATGAACATATCGTGGCGCAATTGGAATCGAGTTGGCTCGCTACTTCTAGTCAGCTCAGTCATGATTATATTCTTTGACTATCTGTCATCAACAATACGAAAAAAACTATTATAATTAAGTGGGCACTCGCTCACTTTTTTTATTCTTATAAAAATTTAATGATATAAAATATTTTTATAGGTTTATTAAAAAAGGTATTGACTTTAAACATATTGAAGAGTATAATATTAGCTATAGCTAACAAAAGTTAGCTGTGGCTAATTTAAATATTGGCTGAGAAATGTTTTTTAAACGGCGATTGTATTTGCCAAATATTTTCGAAAGGAGGAACTATGAAAAAACTAAGCATTTTATTGGTGACAGCATTAGTTTTTTTGATGTCCATTACTAATGTTTTTGCAGATATGGCAGATAAAAAATACAAAGACTGGGAAGATGTAAGTAAGGACATGGAAGTCGTTTTAAGGGATGCCCTTAAAATTTATGAAGCAGGCGGTCCAGATGCCGGCAAGAAAGGCTATGACAAAATTAACGAAGCTTATTTTAGATATTATGAAAAATTAGGCTTTGAAAAAATTGTTATGACAACAATTTCTGGTAAGCGTGGATCAACCGTTGAAAACCAATTTTATTTGGCGAGAAAATCTATGCGTCAAAATGAAGATATCGACGTTGTTAAAGATGAAGTTGAAGTACTAATTAGATACCTACACGAAGATGCGAAGACCCTTGACGGCATGAGAGGCAAAACCGGATCTGGCTGGGGAGTTTTCTTTAGCGTCTTAGGACTAACTTTAAGAGAAGGTCTTGAAGCAATCCTAATTATTGCAGCCCTTATTGCTTATCTTGTAAAGACAAACAATTTAAAATACGTAAAAGGCGTTTATATCGGCGCAATTTTAGGTATTGTTGCTTCAGTAATTCTTGCAATTATATTCAATATGATTGCTAAGCAATTTGGCGAGGACAGTAGTGGTGTTAGCAAAGAGATTTTTGAAGGATGCGGAATGTTTTTGGCTGTTATTGTTTTATTCTATGTATCAAACTGGATGCTATCAAAATCTGAAGTTGAAGTTTGGAATCATTACATCCAATCAAAAGTCGAAAGTTCAATTACAAAAGGAAGTGCTATGGCTTTAGTATTCAGCTCTTTCTTAGCAGTTGCCCGTGAAGGCGCGGAATTGATTATTTTCTTCCAAGGTATGAGAGAAAATATTTCAAACAATCCTGCATATATGTGGGGCGGCTTAGCATGCGCAATCGTAGTACTTGCGATTGTATATGTATTGATCACTAAGATGAGTGTAAAACTTCCATTAAAACCATTCTTCACAGTCACATCAATCTTGATGTTTGTACTTTGTGTTTCATTTGTGGGAAAAGGAGTTTACGAATTGCAAGAAGCTGATGTTATCAGCAGGACAATAATTCCATGGATGAATGGATTTACAATTGACATCTTAGGAATTTATGATAGGGTAGAAACTCTATTGGCACAAGTTATTTTAATAGTAATAACTATTGTAACAGTTATCGTTCAAATTAAACGTAACAAAATTAAAAGAGCAGAGCTCGAAAGAGATTATGCAAATAAGAACTAATAGGAGGTTTATTATGAGTTCAAAATTAAAAAAATTATTCGCACTAGCACTTGCAATTATGACAGTTGCAGCTTACGGATGTAATCAAGCACCAAAACCAGCTGATGATAATACAGCTAAGGTTGAAGACAAAAAAGATGAAGACACAAAAACTGAAGACACAAAAACTGAAGACAGCAAAGACGTTGCAGCTCCTGGTGAAGACGCAGGATTCGACGAATTCCCAATTGGCGATGAACAAGAATCAGGCCCTCTAGCAGTTGCTGGTGTTTATTTCCAACCAGTAGATATGGAACCAGCAGGTAATTCATTATCAAAAGAAGAAGCTGACTGCCACATCGAAGCTGATATTTCAGCAACAGATGAAGGTACAACTCTTGGTTACGGCGCAGGTGACTTTGTTCCTTGGCTAAATGTTAAAGCATATATCCAAAAGAAAGGTTCAGACAAGGTTCAAGAAGTTGCTTTCATGCCAATGAACGCATCAGATGGTCCACACTATGGTGCAAATATAAAATTTGAAGAAGGTCTTGGCACATACAATGTTAAGTTTGAAATTTCTGCTCCAGGAAACGACTATCTATTACACGTTGACAAAGAAACAGGTGTAACAGGAAGATTCTGGACAGAGCCAATCGTTATTGAATGGCCAGAATTTGAATGGACAGGTCCAAAGTGGTAAAAAATATTGGAAATGGCTTTTAGCCATTTCCTCCTTGTACATAGGAGGAATTATGTTAAAGATATTTGTTAAAGTAATGGAAGCTGGCGTAGGATTCTCATTTATAATGGGTCTGGCGCTTGGATATCTAAGTACAGAAAACTTCAAAAGCAAATATAAAATTATTTTTGGCACAGTCTTTGTAGGCACTCTTGCGGCAATTATCTCTTCAGTCATTAGAGAAATTCCAAATTTTGTCAACAGAAGCGCTTTGTCATTTTGGTCAATGGTACCAATAGTAATTGCTTTTATTGGAATTATCATTTTTTATTTTTTAAAAGAAAAATCCAGTATATATAAAAATATTTTTGTTAGTTTTTTGTCCCTTTATATCATAGCGTCATTTTTCTATTATATGCCGGCTCTTTTTGTTCAGCTAAACAATTTTGTTTATTATGGAGAATCTGCTGTATCAACCATGGTTCTATACAGAATCATTGGTTATGTATTTGCAGTTGTTTTGATGATTTTATCGAGTATTGCAATTTTCAAAATCGTTAGACGAGTTGACAAAATTTATAGGGATAAAATTTTAATGATTTCATTATCAATTTGGGGAATAAATCAAATATTTATTGTTCTTCAAAGACTATACGCAGTTGACATTATACCGAGAAATGCAAGTGTATTTAACACAATTGCTTGGGTAATAAACCATGCACATTACATCGGATTTAGTCTAATGATTTTTTTAATAATCCTGCCAATAATCTTATATTTAAATAATATTAAGGTTAAGGAAACTTTTAAAAATCCTGCAGAATTGAGAAAAAAGAAATATCATATGAGATGCAATAGAAATTTGGCAAAATTTTTCTTGGCTTTAATTGCAATTAATGTTTTTAGTTTAACTTATTTAAGGGCTTATTCCGGCCGTGAAATTCAGCTTTCAGAACCCGAAGAATATGTAGTTGAAAATGATATGATTGTCGTTCCGCTATCAGAACTTGAAGATATGAAACTTCACCGTTATCAATACACGGCATCTGATGGAGTGCACATGAGATTTTTCTTAATTAAAAAATCTCAAGGTTCCTATGGTGTTGTGCTTGATGCTTGTGAAATTTGCGGACCATCCGGTTATTATGAGCGTGGCAACGATGTCATTTGCAAATTGTGCGATGTTATTATGAATCGTGGTACAATTGGTTTTAAAGGCGGATGTAATCCAATCCCTATACCATACATTGTTCACGATGAAAAAATAAAAATCAACATGCAAGATCTTGATGCCAACAGCTTTGTATTTAAGTAGGTGACATATGTTTTTTAGAATGATTAAAGGTGCAATCTTTAGGCAAAAGAAAAAAATGGTCTTGATTGCACTTGTAGTAATGCTTGGCACTTGTCTTTCAACCGCTATGCTTAACACAATGCTTGGCATTGGTGACAAGGTCAACAGAGAATTAAAAGCTTATGGGGCGAATATAAATGTTGTTCCAAAAGAATCTTCCATGCTTGATGATATTTATGGAATTGGCGAGGATAGTCAAAAAAATTATTTGAAAGAAGATGAACTTGGCTTAATAAAAACCATCTTTTGGTCTTTCAATATCGTTGATTACACACCATATTTAAATATCAATGCGAAAGTTGATGGAGAATCTACAAGAGTTGTAGGAACATGGTTTTATTATCACATGGACCTTCCAACTGGCGAGTCCATCGATACAGGTATGAGAAAATTAAAAACTTGGTGGAATATCGATGGCGAGTGGATTGAAGACAAAGATACAGACAAAGTCATGGTTGGCACTGTCTTTGCTCTTAGAAACAATTATAAGCTTGGCGATAAAATTAAAATCGAAGGTTCTTCTAATACAAAAGAATTTACAATCGCAGGTATTTTTGATTCAGGTAGTGATGAAGACTCACACATTTATCTACCATTAAAAGTTGCTCAAGAATTGGATGGGGTATCAAATGTAGTTTCTCGCGTAGAAGTTTCTGCATTAACAACTCCTGATAACGATTTGGCAAGAAAGGCCGCAAGAAATCCAAAGTCTCTTACAATTAAGGAATGGGAGGTTTGGTACTGTACAGCTTATGTAAGTGCGATTTGTTATCAAATTCAAGAAGTTATGACCGACTCAATCGCAAAGCCTATTAGGCAGGTAGCAGAAAGCGAAGGCGATATTTTAAACAAGACAACTCTGCTAATGGTTTTAATTACCGCACTAAGCTTAATTGGTGCAGCACTTGCGATTTCAAATCTGGTAACAGCATCTGTCATGGAAAGGCGCGCTGAAATTGGACTGCAGAAAGCAATTGGTGCAAATAACACGAGAATTATTACGAGAATTTTAGCTGAAAACATTAGCACAGGTATTATGGGTGGAACCGTCGGATATTTTATTGGACTTGGTCTTACTCAAATCATTGGTATAACAGTTTTTGGCTCTGGTATCCCGCCTACACCGATGGTAATACCTATTGTGATTATTTTGATTTTACTTGTAATTGTTTTAGGCTCCATACCAGCCATTAGATATTTGCTAAAACTTAATCCAACGGAGGTGCTTCATGGAAAAGGCTAAAAGAAAAAATGTACAATTCTTTTGGAAGATGGTTGAGTCATCGATAGCAAGAAGAAAGGCTCGTATGCTAACTGCACTTCTAGCAATTGCAATGGGCGCAACGATTTTATCAGGTCTTGTTACAATCTATTACGATATTCCAAGACAATTGGGAAAAGAATTTAGAAGTTATGGAGCAAATATGATTGTTATTCCAAAATCTCAAGACGATAAGATTGGAGATAATCATATTGATGAAATAAAAAAACTTGCAGGCGACAAACTTGTGGGAATTGCTCCTTACATTTATCAAAACGCAAAAATCAATGAGCAACCTTTTGTAATTGCAGCTACAAATTTTGACGGCTTAAAAAAGAACAGTCCATTCTGGCTGGTTGATGGTGATTGGCCGAGTGAAAAAAGGACAGTTATGCTTGGTCATGAAATTTCAAAAAAACTTGGCCTAAAAATCGGCGATCCTTTTGTACTGAGCACTCCAAAAGAAAATTCACAAGAAATGAGAGACAGTGATTTTAAAGTTGCTTCAATTGTAACGACTGGCGGAAAAGAAGAAGATTTAATATTTATGTCTATTGAAGATATTAGATCTATTATGGGCGATTTAAATATCAACATCATCGAATGTTCAATTGATGCAAACAGTGAAGAGCTTCAAGCAATTGCAAATAAAATAAATGAAATCGATAGCACTGTTAGTGCCAGACTTGTTAAAAGAGTTACAGAATCACAAGGCGTGGTACTTGAAAAGCTTCAAGCCCTTGTATGGATTGTTACAATTATTGTTTTATTTATCATGATGATTTGCGTTAGTACAACAATGATGGCTGTTGTAACTGAAAGAAGAAAAGAAATTGCTCTTAAAAAAGCCTTGGGCGCACACAATAAATCAATAATTTATGATTTCTTAGGCGAAGGATTTTTACTTGGACTAATGGGCGGAGCCCTTGGTTCTTTACTTGGATATTTATTTGCAAGTGAAGTGTCAAGACGAGTTTTTGCAAGAGGTGTAAATTTTTTATGGGCTCTAGTTCCAATTACAATCATTGTATCAATAGCAATTACAATTGTGGCTTGTATTATACCAGTTAAAACTGCAACTGCAGTTGATCCAGCACTTGTATTGAGGGGGGAATAATGAATATATTAGAATTAAAAGATATCTCAAAGATATACGGAGATTTAAAGGCACTAGATAAAATAAACTTAAATGTGGAAAAAGGCGAATGGGTTTCAATCATGGGTCCATCAGGTAGCGGTAAAACAACAATGATGAACATCATCGGCTGTATGGATAAGCCTTCTATAGGTGAAGTTTTACTTGAAGGAATTGATGTTTCAAAATTAACTCAAAAGGAATTAACCGAGATTAGAAGAGATAAGATTGGACTAATTTTTCAACAATTCCACTTGGTAAACTATTTAACTGCCTTAGAAAATGTTATGATGGCCCAATACTATCACTCAATGGTAGACAAGGAAGAGGCCTTGCAAGCCCTTGAAAGCGTTGGATTAAAAGATAGGCACAATCACTTACCTAATCAGCTTTCGGGTGGCGAACAACAACGTGTTTGTATCGCCCGTGCTCTCATCAACCATCCTTCCCTTATCTTAGCAGACGAGCCGACAGGAAATTTGGACGAAAAGAATGAAATGCTTGTTTTGGATATTTTAGAAAGACTTCATAACAGCGGATCAACAATTGTAGTTGTTACCCACGACCAAGAGGTTGGTGTTGAGGCAGAAAGAATCGTTTTTCTAGAGCATGGAAGAATTGCTAGAGAAGAAAAACAAAAAAGACAAAGACCAGTTTTGGAGGTTTAATATGAAAAAGACTTTATTATTACTATTGGCGCTTAGTTTACTGTTGACAGCATGCGCCAAGAAGCCTGACGATGCTCGTGCTGATGACTCATGTAGTGATGCATATAAAGATGGCACATACCACGGAGAAAGCCAAGCTGATGAATGGGGCGGCAAGGTTACAACAGATATTACCATCAAGGATGGAAAAATTGTTGAAGCAAATTTAAAAAACTTGCTAGCTGATGGAAGTGAAAAAGACGAAAACTATGGAAAGGCCAAAGAAGGCGCTACAAACCAAGGCCTTTACAAGATTGCACAAGAAGCAGTTAAAAATTCAAAGGAATATCCAAAGCTTTTAATTGAAAAAGGTAGGATCGAAGATGTCGAAGCTATCTCTGGTGCAACTGTTACATTTAAATCTTTCACAGAAGCTGTAAATGATGCATTGAAGGATGCAAAATAAAACTTATATTAAAATTATCTATAGTGAAAAACTTGCTATAGATATTTTTAATTAGCTTTTTCTAGTATTATAATATATAATTAAAAAATTAGGAGGTAAATATGAATAAAAATAAAATTTTCGGAATTCTATTTATAATATTTGGCGTATTAATTTTCTTAACGCCAGGCACACTCGCTCCAGTATGTCCCGCAATGCCAGATGGAAAATTTATGAAATGTCATTGGATGGGCCAAGCAATAAAAGGTATTGGTGGCGTTATGACCGTCCTAGGCCTTATTTATACAGCTATTAAATCTAAGAAGCAAATGTTTTTTACCCTAGCCATATCTAATGTAATAGTTGGTATTTATGCAATATTATTACCTGCAAAATTAATTGGCGGCTGTATGAAACCTGAAATGGCTTGTAGAGCAAAAACTATGCCTATGATTTATATTTTAGTCGGACTTTATATTCTTATTAGCATTGTTGCTATAATTTTAAATAGGCCTTGCAATGAATCTAATCAATGTAAATAATTTGTCCAAATCATTTAGACGTGGGGAGAGAGATTTTTTTGCGATTGATAATGTAAGCTTTGATGTTAATGAAAAAGATTTTATAAATATAATTGGTAAAAGCGGGAGTGGCAAATCAACACTCCTTACTCTTTTATCTGCAATCATTGAACCCACATCTGGAGATATCTTGGTGGAAGGAAAAAATCTATCTAAGATGGACGATGAAGAAAAAAGCGGATATAGGAATGAATTTATAGGTTATGTCCCTCAATCGCTTGGAACTTTACCAACCCTAAATGTACTTGACAATGTAAGACTTCCTTATTTTTTTAAAAAACGTGAGGGAGATGGAATCGAAAGAGCTAGGATGCTACTAGATATGTGCGGCATTTTAGACTTGGGAGATGATTTTTGCAAAAATTTATCAGGTGGCGAATTAAAAAGGGTTTTAATCGCAAGGGCTCTCATGAACGAACCGAAAATTTTAATTGCAGATGAACCAACTTCTGATTTGGATTCAAAAACTACAATAGAAGTTATGAATATGTTAAAAGAAATTAATGAAAAAGGCACAACTATTATTATAGTAACCCATGACAATGATTTATTAAAATATGGGTCTCGCCTTCTTGAAATGACAGACGGTAAATTAAATGAGGTGGCAATATGAGATTAGATTCTAAACAAATTGCCTTTAAAAATATTCAAAACAAAAGCGT
>QWCE01003505.1_pt1 | contig 21910 bp, 9 predicted proteins | sample 1972531 | NCBI WGS metagenome assembly QWCE01 (sample SAMN09866716, study PRJNA288562) | Human gut metagenome isolate term4_stool, whole genome shotgun sequencing... | reverse complement strand
AATGCAAACGATATTCATTAATTAGCTGAAAAAATGTAGTATTTTATTCAAAATGCATGTAAAGTAGTAGAGAATAAAATTAGGATAATAAATATCAAAAAACTAACGTTTAAGATAAAAATCAAGTAATTCAGGAGGTTAAAATGAGAAAAATATTAGACAGACTAACGGCGTTAGTCATGGTGATGCTGATGGTAATTCAGACTATAACACCAGCCATAACATCATTTGCTAAGGAGGAAGAGCTCGACAAGAGATATGTAATACAAAAGCTCGAGACCTTGAAACAGGATACCTATGCCAACTTTTCATTGAACCTCGCTACAGTAATTGATGACAAGAATCTGGACACAGATACGAACGTCAAGTTTGTATTGAACACCACGAACGTCAATTCTAACATCAAACTATTAGTTAGAAAGGATTTTAGTCTTTATGACGAGAGGACATTTGATACAGTAGAAGAGGCTCACAAAGAATTCGACAGAGTGGACAAATCACTCAAAGATCAAGGATTGAGCTTGGATGTATCCGTAGTACAAGAAGATGGTAAATACAGAATCCATAACAACTACGTGCCTCAAGCTGACAAGGAAGACTTTGGAGACGACTACAAAGTATACAGTCTTAAAGTCGTTGACGAATTTGATTTTGATAAAGAAGGATTGTTCAACAAACTTCCAGAAAATCTAAAATCAACAGAACAACACAGACTTCAACTTGCAGAAGAACGCAGACTTCAACAAGATGGCGAAGTACCAGAAGGTGACAAACACAACCGTACTTACATCTTCGACTTCAAAGTTGACAAAGCAGTTGACAGCAAACTTACAACAATAGCTCTTAATAAGGATGAAAACAATCCGCTAGAAGTAAAACAAAACGCAGACTTATTTGCAGCTATATTAGATGATAAAACTTACAGCACATATCAAACAGAACAATTACCAGCTGAAGTTACATCATCAATAGAACACAAAAAAGAAGTTGCCGAAGCAAAAGCACAAGCAGAAGCCAAAGCCAAAGCAGAGGCAGATGCCAAGGCAAAAGCCGAAGCAGATGCCAAGGCAAAAGCCGAAGCAGATGCCAAGGCAAAAGCCGAAGCTGAAGAAAAAGCAAAGAAAGAAGCTGAAGAAAAAGCAAAAGCAGATGCTAAAGCAAAACAAGAAGCTGATGCTAAAGCGAAACAAGAAGCTGAAAAAATAAAAGCAAAAGAAGCTAAAAAAACAGAAGAACAAAAAGCTCTTGAAGAAAAAGCCAAAGCAGAAAAAGAAGCCAAGGCAAAACAAGAAGCAGACGCCAAAGCCAAAGCAGAAGCTGAAAAGTTAAAAGCAGAAGCAGAAGCAAAACAAAAAGCAGAAGCTGAAGCAAAAGCAAAACAAGAAGAGCTTACCAAAAAACAAGCTGAAGCAGAAGCTAAAAGAGCCGCTGAAGAAAAAGCAAAGAAAGAAAGAATTTGACAAAGCATTACAAGACAAAAAAGAAGACATCAAAAAATCAGAAGACAAAAAAGATGCTAATAATAAAGAAGACAATAAAAAGACAACTGACAAAAAAGAAGTCAGCAAAGAAACAAAAGGATTATTAGAAGGCATCAAAGAATTCTTCGGACTTACTAATCTTCAAAAAGCAGACCGTGAACTAAAAGCAATCCTATCAGTAAAAGCAAACGGATTAAAAGAAGTTCAAGCATTATTAGCAAGCTTTGAAGCAAAATATCACCTAACACAACAAGAACAAGCAAAGCTAATGGACGATAACAAAGATGCAATCAAAGCCCTTATCGAAAGAGATGCCGACAAGAACTTCAACCCACAAATGCTTGCTACAAAACCGGTTGGAGCATCAAGTCAAAGTTTGGCAGATAAAAAGTATACTATCGTTACTCGCTTTGACACATCAAATGCTGGGGGCTCTATCCGAAAAGGTCAATCATTTACAATAAAACTTGATGAAAAGCTTACAGTAAAAGATGAGAAGACACTAAAACCAATAGTATATAATGGAAAAACAATTGCAAATCCTTCTTATGATTCAAAAACTAATTCAATAACATACACAATTGCTGAGGATATTACAGAAAATCTACAAATACCACTATCAATTGACGTAGACTATAATGTGAAAAAAATCAATAAATTAGACGGAGATGCAACAACTCACTCCATCAAAAACTCAATATCAGGAGTGGGAGTTCCAAAAGAAGTAAAACTTCCAGAAACAGTTGTAGACAATGATGGTAAGGTAGTAAATCAAATAATAGAACCTGGCTCAAAAGATGTACTTGAAATAGTAGACCAAGGTGAAGATTATCAAGTTCATATGGACGTTTCAGCTTCCCCAATAGTAAAAGATGGAGAACTAGATTCAATTGACTGGACTGTTCGTTATTCATCTACTAAAGACTTACTAGAATTAGGACTTATTTCCAACGCAACTTTAGTAAAAGGTTCTGGCTTATCAAGATACGAAAATATAACTATTAACGGAGAACCAATAAGCCTAGATGATATAACAACAAATGAGATTGAAGGAAAACTTGGAATAAGAGAATCCAAGAACCATACATTAAAAGAACACACTAAAGATGTTACTATAAGATTCCAAACACCAGTATTTAATAAACAACAAAAATACATGATAGACTTTTCTATCCTATTGAAGAATAGAAATAATAAATCAGGTGCAGTCAGATTAGTATTTGACAAGGGATACACTGACGAACAAGTAAAAGAAAAAACATCTAAGCGCATTGGCATGAACAACAGAACTACCATCATGGGAGAATTCACATCAGAAGACTCCGCAAGATGGACAGTTACTGATGGAGTATCAACTGGCGATGCAAATAATGGTCTACCTCTAGCAACTAGAGATTTGACTGGTAGCCAAAAATTAGATGGTTCAAGAATGGCAGTATATGGTATAGATGAAACCACTGGTAAAATGGTAATCAAAACAGTGAATCCTGGTACTGATGGAGGCATAAATATAACTGGAATTCCAGCAAAAGAAACTAACCCAAGTGAATCCCAAGTTCCAGGAACAATTGCAGTTTACGAATACGACACAAAGCTTACAGATAGCAACGCTGGATATTCAATGGGCGGAGTTAACATCAACAAATACCAAGACCTTACTATCAAGCAAACATGGGCAGGAATAGATTCAACTAAGAATATGCCAGCTCAAGGATTTGTAGTTAAGGATGAAAATGGCAAGGCAATTTCTCCAGAGATAAGAGTTCCAGAAGGTAAAACTGGAAAAGCAGATAGAGAAATAACTATACCAGCTGCAAAATATTGGAATATAGAAAATGTAGTTACTCCTGAAGGTGAAACAGTCGTAAAAGAAAGTAAAATAAATCAAAAAATAGTTCAAGATCTTCCAGCCGATAAAACAACTGACGGAAAGACTTATTCCTACAAAGAAAAATACAACTACTATTCATTAGATGATGGCGCTTATCATATTTACAACGTAATGTCAGAATCAACTCAAGAAAAGGCTGCTGACTTTACAGTTCTAAAATTTGATAGCAAAGATCCTAAAAAGAAACTTTCTGGAGCAAAGTTTACTCTACAAAATGCAAAGGAAACTATAGAACTAGTTACAGATGCCAATGGTCGAGCAAGTTTTTCAAATGTAAGTCCAGGAACTTACACATTAATAGAAAACAAAGCTCCAAATGGATACAAACTAGACACTAGCAGAAAAACAATAACAGTATCTAATGATGGAAAAGTTTCTGTATCAGGCGACAACATTGCTATGCAAGGTGGAAAAATTGAAACAAAATTAGACCATCACCAATATTATCCATCTTATCCAAGCTATATGAACGCATTGCACTATGGTAAGATTGATGGTAATGGAAATATTGAATTCTACATTTATCTAAAACCAGAAGCGAATGGCACAGATGGATCTACTAATAAAAATACTAGATTAAATCTTAACGTTTTAGGTGGAACTATAAATAGTGTAGAAGTATTAGATGTATCTCCAAATGCAAGCTATAGTGGATACAAGACAAGATCAGAAGTAGTTACTGCTATGCAACAACAAACTGCTAGCACAATTACAGGAAATAATGTTATAAACCAAAATGCAGCTAATGACATCACTGGAACTAAAGATGTAACAGATAGTTTTACAGGAAAAACTGGCTATCAACTTAAATTCCCATCAGCAAGATTTACTAACGACTGGGGCTTCCTAGTTAAAGTAAAAGCTAAAGGCTCAGAATCCACAGCAGTATCCTACGACTGGTTAACTGATACAGATAGAGTAAAAGATGAATCTAGGATTCAAGAATCAATTGGATTATCAACTTCATCTCAGAGTGGAGTAAATCTAAATATAGGAAACGAACCATTCCAAAAACTCCCAGTAGAAGTAACAAAAATAACACCAGACAAATCACCACTAGCAAATGCAACATTTAGATTAAAAGACTCAAAGGGCAACAGTATCTCTGATGCAAAATCAGGAGATGATGGAAAAGCAAGCTTTGGTGAATTAAGTCCTGGCGATTATATTATAGAAGAAATTAGTGCTCCTTCAGGATATCAAAAATCACAAGTTATCTTTGACGTTCACGTTGGAGAAGACGGCAAAGTAATCTACAATGCAAGATTTAAAGACGGAGCGAGTACACCTGAAAACGGCGTAGATTATATCTTGGAAGAAATCGAAGCTGGTCAAGAAGGTGTCAAGGCAACAGTTACTGGCATAACTCAATCCATGATCCTTCAAGAAAAACAAAATCAACCAAACGATGGTCGTCTTGGTTGGACAGAAGGAGTTTGGGAAGCATATGGTATTGAATCCTACAGATATAAGGCTAATTTCTTAATTGCTAACGCAAGTAAGGGTGGCTTATTTAAGATTCAATTTGACCCTAACCTTGATTTTAGAAGATATGTATATGAAATTCCTGACTTAAAAGATGCTGAAGGAAATGTATTGGCTAAGCCATACTTTAACTATGAAACAAATCTTTTAACATATCAGTTTACTAATAATATTGATAGGAATGCAGTAAATGCTTCTCTTGAGATTATTGGTATAATTCCAGATAAGTATTACGCAACTCAAACTGATAAAGTAAATGGATATAACTTTAGAATAGTAGTTGACCCAGATGACACAACAGGAACAAGTAACCCTACTGTTACTCATCCAAATCCTCAAACAACTCAAAGTACTGATAAGGTGCTTCCGGTAAACATCAAGACTGATTACTATGCTTATGACTCATCAGGCGGCGGTGGACCATTATCAAGCGAATATATCTACGATATTTACAAGGATAAAAATGGCGACACTTATCTTAAAGCTATGACCTACTACAACCCAACAGGGCTATCTAGTGGTAAGAGAACTTTGAGATTTGACTGGTTGTCAATGAATAAACCTAAACCAGGATTGGGAAACTATGTGGCAAATGGATTACCAGCCTTTGGATTCAAAGAATTAGAAGTTTATAAGGTAACAGATACACCTGCTAACAAGGAAAGGTTAATGCCATTATCTTACGGTATTAGACCAGACCAAGATCCAAGAAATTACAACTTGGTATATAAGAAGACAGATGTAAATCCACAACAAGGATTTAGAGATCAGGTAGGTGACCACAGAATAACTTATGACCCTTCATTATTAAAAGACACAGAAGGCTTACTAGCTTATGGTCACGAGAAGCATCCACTAGAAATAGATGTGCCTAGAGTTGGAAACAATGATGGTTATGTAATAATACAAACATTCAAGGTTACTGACGAGCAAAGATTTAAAAACTTGTGGTCAGCTTACTACTTCTCACAAGGATCTAGACACACAGGATCTTATCAAAAAGGTAATGCTAACATCGCAATAGGTTCAGAAACAGGACAAGAAATACCAAAATTCTACACAGAAAGAGTTAAACTATTTAACAAGACTTATAAACCAGGACAATTTCAAATCGAAAAACTTGATGAAGCAAATAGAACAAAGAAGCTTCAAGGTGCAACATTCTCACTTACTGATGCAGACGGTCACGTAATCTATAGATCAAGTGATGCCGATGGTATTGTTGATTTTAGAGATATGGAACCAGGAACTTACACATTAGAAGAAACTGAAGCACCAAAGGGATATACAAAATCCACTAGAAAATGGAGTGTTACAGTTTATGACACTGGAAATGTCCTTATAAGAGAAATAGGTATTACAGGAACTGGATCAGTTGTAGAGGGTACAAATATTAAGTTACCAGTAAGCAACAAACCTGTTGGAGATAAGTTCCAAGTTTATAAGAAAAATGGTAAGGGAGAAGCTCTTCAAGGTGCAGAATTTACTATTTACGCTAAAGATGAAAAAACTGTAATAGCAAAAGGCACATCTGATGTAAATGGTATTGTAGACTTCAAGTTTGCTGATGGCAAAAGCTTAGAAGAAGGACAACAATACATCTTGAAGGAAACAAACGCTCCTCAAGGTTACAAACCTATCGATAAGAAATGGGTTCTTGAAGTAAAAGATGGCAAGACAAAAGTATATAACTATTTAGCTTCAGCAGATTCAACTGAGCTAAAATCCTTCATAGCGGAAGATAATGTTAACTGGGTTGACGCTAAAAATAGAAATACATCTGGCTGGTCAGATTATGACAACAGATGGACAGGTTGGACAGGCAATAGTAAAACTGCTCAATACATGGGTACTAGAATTATTGCTATAAATAAAACTAAAAAGTACGCTATTCAAAGATACGTAATTAACCCAGAAGCTAGAAAGCTTGATAAAACAACTGCATCTATCCACAGACAAGTTCCAGGTGATTCTAATATGACTTGGTATGATGGAAATGCAGAATACAAAGTATTTGAATTGGATAAACCAGTAACTGGTCTTATCTCTGATTTAATACTTACAAACTACGAGACTAAAGATATAACAGAAGATGTTAAGAAAACTGCAAAACCTGAGGACGGAAGATACGGAGAACCAAAGAGATTAAATCTAACACTTCCAGCTACATCAAATCCAATAGTAATTGACGTAAAAGTTCCATATAAGGAAGAAACAGGTGGCGTCGGTACAGGTATGGACTGGATGGTTGATAATTCCAACATCTACTGGAAAGCTGACTACTATGAAAGTGTTCAAGACATCATAGTAGGAGATCCTACAAAGGCAGCTACTGGCGATATCAAGGGCTCTTATGTAGCAGAAGGCTCACTTGATGTAAATAACGAAAAAGAAAAATTCCAATTCAAACTTAAAAAAGTTAAAGAAGGAACAAATGAGCAAATCAAAGGCGCTGTATTTAAACTAACTGGACCAGATCCTCTTCAAGACGAAAGATATATGACAACTGGCGAAGATGGAATGATAACTTTCGCAGGACTAGAAGCTGGAACATACAAGTTAGAAGAAACACAACCAGCACCAGGTTATGAAGAAGTAGATTATCATTGGATAGTTACTATAGCTAATGATGGTACTGTATCGTATAGAAAATCTACAGATCCAGAAGTGAAAAAAGAAGCTGACACATATAAAGAAAGTGTAGTCATACAAGATATTACCAAAGATATTGGACAAAAAGCTACAGAAGAAGAAATCAAAAATGCCGTATCTATTACAGGCTATCCAACAGAAAAAACAATTACAAAAACAGTTGTAGATCCAACTCAAATACCAGCAGGCGATAAGGAAGAAGTAAAGGAAGTAGATGTAGAATTAACTTTTAGTGATGAGTCAAAAACTACTGTAAAAGTAAAAGTTGTCACTAAGAGAATAACAACAGATGCAGAAAAATATACAGTCACCGCTGAAAACCTTGAAAAGAAATATGATGGAAGAAGTATTACTTTAGATGCTTTAAAAGAACAAGTAAGATTTAATCCACCAATCGAACAAGAACAGGTACAGCCAAAGATAACATTAGTAGAAGGTCAAAACTTATCAGCAGTTAAAGATATAGGAACATATCCTATTCAATTAAAAATAACTTACGCTGATGGTTCAACTGAAAATGTAACAGTAAGTGTGACTATAACTGGACAAAAAAACAATGAACAATTCCAAGTTTCTATAAGTGGAACAGTAGAAAAGGAGTTGGGACAAGCTCCAACTTCTGAAGAAATACTAGCAAAAGTAAGCACTGATTATCAAGGCGCTGGTACAGTTAATAAAGAAGTAATTGGAAGTATTCCAAATGGGCAAAATCCAGGAGAATACAAAGTTTATATAAGGGTAACTTATCCTGATGGATCAATAGATGAAACAAAATCAGTTACAGTTAAAATAAATGACAGACAATATCCTGAAGGAACTTATAAAGTTATAGACTCAAGCAAAGCTACAAAATGGTATGTTAATGGAAAGAATAGATATGATGGAGAAGCTCAAACGAGAATAGTTGAGGTAGATTATAAGAACAAAACTTTCACACAAGTATTTGTATTTGAAGTAAATTCAGCTTATAATACTGACCAACCAATATTTGAAATTCATAGACAACCATTAACTTCATTTGATCAATCTGACATTTTGTCTTTAGAATTTAACAAATATCCAAAAGGAACAAATATTGATAACTACTCTACTAAAAGAGCTGGCGCTAAAGTTGGAACTACAAAAAGCGCAATGGGAACAGATAGATATATAATTGAAACAGGAAGAAATATTAGAAGATTTAATCAACCGCTTGTTTTAAAAGTTAAGGCTAAACTCCCAGAAGGAGCTGACTATAGTACATCATTTGGTTTAGGAGCAGATTGGTTCACTTATGGAAGCAGAAGTGATGAAAATTATAAAATATGGGTTGCAGAAGCATATAAAGGTGGACTCAATGAAGTAGGTACATCTGTTAGTGGTACATTTTCTACTAGGTCTTATGCGCCGATAAGTCTATATTCACCTATATCTAATTTAATCAAAGATAATAATCTACTAGAATTTAGAACTGAGGCTATTGCGACGCCATTAAAAGCGAAAGCTGAAGGAATTCAAGAAGACGGAACTCTTGTAGTAACTAACAAACAAACTGGTCTTGAACTTAAAGTCCACAAGATAAACAATGTCAACGAAGGACTTGAAGGTGCAGAGTTTACATTAAAGAAATACACTGACGAATCATTTACAACTGTAGATGAAACTTTAACAGGTGTAACTGGAACTTCTGATGACCAAGGTAATGTAGTATTCAAGGATAAAGATGGAGACACAGTCAAATTAAATACTGGCTACTATATCCTTGAAGAAACAAAATCACCATTAGGATACAAAAAACAAGCGGCTCCTTGGAAACTACAAGTAAAAGAAGAAAATGGTTCTCTTAAAATAATTCAAAATGGACCAGAAAACACAGCTGCATCTTTCTTATCTTCAAATAAGGTTGTAGCAGCAGATAATCAAAAAGGCAGCATAAAATACAAGTCAATAGTTAAAAATATAGACCCAGACTCAAAGACATTTGTGCAAAGAGTTTATATTGATACAAGAGATTATGGTAAGGTAGTTAACGTTCAAATCACACCTAAGCATAAGAGAGAAGAAATTGATAGACCTGGACTTCCTCCAGTAACTATCGAAGAAGGTGTCAAGACTGCTTACAGGTCAACTTATCAAATAACAAATCCACCAAAAGATGTGGATGTTGATAAGGTATTAAAAAGCTACGACTTGAGAGAAGCAAATGTAAGGACTGTTAATACAGCAAGATGGAGACCATTTGATTGGGGCTTTGACGAAGACTTACTAAATCTTGAACCAGGTGTTTATTACATCGATATCGAAGGTTACTATGACGGCTCATTGATTGATAGAAAAGTTACTAATGAAGTTGCAAAAGATTCTAACTACAACTTCACTCAAAAGGATGGTAGAACTCCAAGTACTGAACCAGTTCTTAAAGACCCATATGTTAGAAAAGATATACCAGATGAAGATCTAGGTAAGCTTGACTTACACATTGACTTCTTTGATGGAGCAAGAGAATTCCTACAACTTTACGATAAAGGTGGCGATTCTGTAGGTTACAAATATAAAGAAAAGGGATCTTACCAAGGAGGTATGATAGAACTTAGAAACTGGATTGAAAGATATAACGGCACAACTGAAGCAAATAAGTGGGCTAATAAAAAACCAACTGGTCAAAAATATAAGAATGCATTAAGTAAAGAAGCTTATGCCGGAACTAGAAAATATGCTGGTGGTATAATCAATCCTTCAGTAGCAGGAACTCCAGTAGCACACGCTGACACTAGCGTAGATATTTCATCACTATATACTTCAGACAAAGCTGAAACAGTACCACAAGAAGGTATGTCAATCACAAATGAAAGAGAAGTTTATAACATCACTTTCTCTAAGCATAAAATGGATGGAGACGACAACACAAACAGACTAGAAGGCGCTGTATTCAAACTTCAAAAGAAGGAAGGTTCTTTCTGGTATGATATGGATGAATCTTATGTATCATCAGCTTTCAATGGTTACTTTGGTTTCAGAAGACTTGAACCAGGAACTTATAGATTGCTAGAAGTTGCTCCTCCAGAAGGATACAGAGCACTTGACGGAACTCTATTAGAATTTGTTATCAAGACGATTGATCCAAAGGGTGAAACATTCACAAAAGATGGAAAAACTTATGACAAAGAATCTGGGTTACAAGTAGAAGTTGACAAACAAACTGGAACTCATAAAGTAGTTGACCCAAATACAGGTAAAATCGTAGAAAGTGCCAATGGTTATGTAACAATTGAATCTAAGAGAGACAACTATCTAATTCCTAATGTAAAGGATGGTGAAAATTCAACTGGAAAACTTGTCGACTTCGTAACATCTGCCACAGCCAAGAATATTGGTAAGGTAAGAAACGAAGTCCCAGGTAAGGGTTCAGTTACTATCAAAAAAGTTGACGAAAATGGCAATCTTATCCTAGGTAAGAAGAATGAATCTGGAAAATTAATAGGAGCTAAGTTTAAAGCTATAAGATTAGGTGCTGAAACGGATAAAGATGGAAAACCAGTTGAAAATGCTGTATACGAAGGCACAGTAGGCGAAGATGGTACACTTAAATTTGAAGGACTTCCACTAGGTAACTACGAACTAAGAGAAGTTGAATCACCAAATGGTTATATCAATACTGGTCATGTATGGCACTTCACAGTTGGTGGTAAGGGACTCGACCCTTATGCAGAAGATAACAGTCCAAGAACTAGAAATATTACGGACTTTATCGAACTTACATCATCTGATATGATAGTGAATAGACCTTACAGTGGAGATACAACTCAGGGTAAAAATGAAATTAGACCTCACGTTGGTCAAAGTTTACAATTTACAAATGAATACAATATTAAAGATGGCGTTAAAATAAGTTCAGGAGATTATTTTGTACTAAAATTAACAGACAACATGGACTTACACGGAATAAGAGAAGATAAACCAACTAACTTAGACTTGTTTGCTGATGGTATAGGTACATTAGCTAAGGCTGACTATAATAGACAAGCTGGAACAATCACCTATACATTCACAGAGGCAGCTGAACAATACACAATTACAGACTTTAAGAATGTTATATCAGCTCACATCAACCTCAATAAGGTTAGAAACTCAAGCTATAAAAAGGTTGGTATGAGTGTTGGAAATGATACAAAGCACCATAAAAACATCTATGTAAATTACATTGTAGATATTGAATATGGTAACGATGGATATAACTTTATCAACATGGCTTCCAAGATTGTAAGTTTCGATTCTGATACTGGTGAATTTGTTCATTACTTCTATGTTAATAGAGAAGGCGAATATGACGGCAAGAATTTGACATTTAGATACAAACCAAATCAAAAAGTAGATAATTTACAAATTACAACTTACGATTTGAACTACACTGATAATAATTCGAAAATTTACAGTATGCCAGCTTCCTTTGGTGTTAATGAAAATGATGGAAACTTATGGCGTTATCAAATAACACAACCTAAAACTGTGTTAGCAAATAATACCGCAACAGCTAATATAGGTTCGTACCCTAATAATAGAGCATCTATTGTAAAAGTAACTGGTAAGATTGCTGATACAAAGAATTTAACAGAGTACAGAGGATATTCAGCTCTATACAATGGTTATTGGACAACTGATGGTCGTAATGATTATTGGAATGAAAACCCTGGAGTATACAGATGGGATGGAGTATATGTATTTGAAAACGAAAGTACAGCTGATGCTAAGTTTGAACTAAAGATTCCTAACCCATCAAATAAAGTTGTATTTGAAAAGGTAAATACAGAAGGACAAGTTCTAAAACCAACAGTAGATGAAAAAGGAAATGTAGTTAAAGGTGCTAAGTTCACACTTGAAAAGAATGAAGGACCTATAGAAAAACCTGCTGCAACTTGGAAAGCATTGACTAATCCAAAATTTGTCGATAAAGATGGTAGAATTTCTTATAATAATCTTGGAAAAGGCTTATACAGATTAATAGAAAATGAAGCACCAGAAGGATATGCTAAACCTGATGATCCTGTAGCCTACCTAAAGGTAGATGAATCTGGTAAGATTTATAAGAAAGTGACTGTTCCAAATGCAGAAGGTACTGGAACTACTGAAATCTATCAAGAAGTAAGTGATACTATTCCAAACAAAGTTGTCAACAACAAACCTATAGAGTTTGTAAAAGTTGATGCAGAAGATAATAATGTAAAACTTCAAAATGCTGAATTTAAAGTTCTTTATAAAGAAAATGAAAAAGATAAATATAAAGATTATACTCAAGATGGAAAAGTAGTAACTGTCAAATCAGGTGACGATGGTAAATTCACTATAGCTGTTTCAAAAGATGGCTACTACGCCTTAGAAGAAACTAAAGCACCAGAAGGATACGGAAAGTTCCCAGGATTGATAAGAGAATTCAAGATTAAAGATGGTAGAGTTCAAGTATTTGAAAAAGATCCACTAAAGGCAAGCTTGACTGAAGGCGACCAAGGAATGATTGCAAGTCAGATTGTCGAGGTTAACAAGAAAGATAAAACCTTTAAGCAAAGAATATTCATCAACCATAACAACAAATTATGGACATTTGATGGTCCAAATACAGTTCTAAAACTATCAATAAATGGTTGGAACATCGATGATACAGACAAAAAAGTTAAACTAGCTGTTGTTGATAAGAAGAAAGCTCTAAGAGACTTAAAGGAAGATGACTTTACACGTACTGGCATTCCAACAGCTAACTCTAAAAATTCTGATACACTTGTATACACCATAAAAGACCTTTATGGAACTGGTAATTATAAAGTACCAGAAGAAAATAAGAGCAATATAACAACAGATAAGACCTTGGTAGTAGAATTTACTGGAAAATTAAATGATTCTAAAACAGAACCTGTAGATCTAAAAGCAGAAGTCTACTCTAATGCTTCCAGAGAATCTATCGATGATGTAGCTTATAACTTAGACATCAATAACGTAAATGGTGGCAAGGGAGCCTATATCAATCCAATAATTCCAATTCAAGTGGAAAACCGTAAGGCGACTTATCCATTGACTGGTGCGATGGGTATTATTGGTTTCCTTGTAGTTGGTGGTATAATGATGGCAATAGCGTACTACAAGTACAGACGTAAGAGAAGAGAGAGTGCTTTATCATGATTGAATTAAATCAAAATATGAGGTACCATCCGTAAAGGGACTACAAAGAGATAAGGGGATGAGGCGATATGCCAAGTCCCTGGTATCTCAATGATGTTATGATGTTTATCCAAAATGAAGCAATCATAGTTAACAAGCTAATCTAAGTTCTGAGAAAAAGGGCTTGATTATAGAGAGCGGACTGAGAGGTTTGCGAAAAGGCGAAGCTGAAGAAACCAGAAGGGTGGAAAGGTGGAAGCCTAAGAGAAGAAGTGCCCAAGGGGGCAAGGGTAAGGTAATAATTTGCGAGAAGCAAATGATTATAAAAAAATATAAAGGAGTTATATTATGAAAAAAAGATTTTTATCACTAATCATAGCATTAGCGATGATGGTTGGCGTATTCACCCCATTGATAGCAAGCGCTGATCAAACAGTACATGAAACAACTGTAAAAATCCATAAAATACTTATGGACAAAGAAGAACTTAACAAAACTGACAAACAAGGAAAAGCTGTTTGGCCAAAAGATCACGATGGATCTGTTATTCCTAACATCCAAGATTATTTTGGTGCAAAAGCAAAAGCAATTAACGGTGTAGCTTTTAGAATTTATAAAGTTTACACAGGACAAGGCAATGCAGAAGATGAAGGATACACTAAGGGCGAAAAGTTAATAGCTGACCACAAATTAGCTTCTGGAGATTTAGACCCTAACAAATTCTATCAATTAGTTCCAGTTGAAGGTCAAGATTTTGTATTATCAAAAAATGATGGTAAGGAAGATGGTATTGCTGAAGTAACTTTATTAGATGGAACTTACAGAGTAGTTGAAGACAAAGCTAATTCAACTTACAAGGGCGAAGCAGGGGAAACTCTTACTGGAGCAAAGGCTGTTCCATTTGATTTAGTATTACCAGCAGGTCTTCCAGATGGTACTGGTAACTATTCTAAAACAAAACCTCTTAATGTTTATCCAAAGAACGTTGAAAACCCAGTTAAATTCGACAAGAACTTTGCAAAGAAAAATGGATTAGAAGCAATCACTGACCCTCACACTTTAAAAGATGTTGGAGCAGTTATGGCTAACTATGATAAGGAAAAAGCTAACGCAAAAGCTGAAATAGGAAAAGAAATTCCTTATGAAGCAAAAGCAGAACTTCCTAAGGGAGCTGTATTTAAACACCTTGACCTAGCAGATTCTATGGATAAGGGATTACAATATGACTCTAAAAAAGGTGTTACAGTTACAGTAACTCCAAAAGTTGAATTAGAAGCAGGTAAAGATTATACAGTAACAACTGTAGGTAATGGATTTAAAGTTCACTTTGAACAAGCTGGTTTGGATAAATTAAATAAAGCAGCAGAAAATGCTGATTTATCAATTGAATTCACATATTCTGCAAAAGTTACAGCAGAAGCGATTGTTGATAAACCAATGGACAACCATGCTACGTTCACTTATAACCACACACCACCAGAACCATCAAGTGATAAATTAACACCAGTTGATAATAAAATCAACGTAGAAAAAACATGGGCAAAAGAACCTGCTCCAACTAATATTACAGTTAAATATGTATTATTAGATGAAAATATGAATGCTATAGCAGATGTTACATTTAAAAATGCAAAAGAAATTGACGGAACTGATTTAGGTAATGGAATTACTTTTGAAAGAACAGGCGACTATGCAGGTACATTCAAAGGATTAAAAGAAGGTAAAGAATATAGAGTAAAAGAAATTGTTAATGGTTATGAACCAGGATATACAGTGACAGCAAAAACAGGTAAAGTAACTGTTAAAAATACTAAAACTAATGAATCAATCACTCCTACACCTCCACAAGTAACTGTTGGTGGAAAGAAATTCGTTAAGACTAACCAAGACGGATCAAAGAGACTAGCAGGTGCTGAATTTGTTATTGAAAACAAAAATAAAGGAAATAAGAACGAAGGTAAATTCCTAAAGATTAACGAAAAAGATGCTACAACTTATGCAACAGCAGAAAAAGCATACAATGATGCTATAGCAGCTGTCAATGCAGCCTTGGCAAAGGGAGAAATCTCAGCTACAAATAAAGCAACTATTGCTGGAGTTGAATATGATACTAAAGCTGCAGCAATGGCTAAAGTTGAAGAATTAAAAGCAGCAAGAGATAAAGCATTTACAGAAGCTAACTTATCTTATACTTGGGTAGCTAAGCAAGAAGAAGCTACTAAATTTACTTCAAATGACCAAGGTCAATTCGAAGTTAGAGGAATAGAATACGGCGATTACAGAGCAGTAGAAACAAAAGCCCCAGCTGGATTTGCTCTTCCAACTGATGGTGGAAACTTCACATTTGAAGTAAAAGAAGGAACTTATACAGCTAATGGAGATATTGATTATGTAAAAGACTCAGCTAAAAATGACGCTATGCAAATCAAGAATAATGATATATCTATCCCACAAACAGGTGGTATTGGTACTATTATCTTCACTGCTATCGGTCTTGCAATAATGGCATCAGCTATTATCGCTATCAAAAAAAGACAAGCAACTGAAGCTAGATAATAACTAAAAGAAGAGAGGAAAAGCAATTTTCCTTCTTCTAAAAGTGCAAATATGTGATGTATTTGCACTTTTAGAAGAATATAACAATATTAATATAGAACTAAAAATGGAAGGTAATAATATGAAGATTTTAAAAAAGATATTAATGGTTATGGTAATGGTGGCGATGGCTCTTACTAGCAGTTCATTTGCCGCGGGAGATTATTCGATAACTGTGACGGTTGACAAGAAATACGGGGATGTTACTGGCAAGATGAGCTTGTGGAAGGTTTCCGATGAACAAATTCCAGATTCCGAAAAGTCTACTGTGCTTGGTGATTTGAATAAGTTGTCCGTAGAAAATCTGAATTCTAAATACAAGAACAAGGCTGATGTGGAGTTTTCCAATAATGAGGCATTGTTTAGGAATTTGGATAAGGGTGCGTATTATGTGCGTGATACTTCGGGCATCAAACGTAACAAGGAGATAGCTTCGGTATTGGTGAACCTTCCAGATGATGTGGAGAATGACAGCAAGAATGTGACTATTCATGCGAAGGAATCTTCTACTAATGTTAGACTTGTGAAGGTGGACGAGAGCGGCAATCCTTTGAAGGGTGCGAAGTTTAAGTTACTTGTGAGACGTGGCAGCGAATATGTTGAGTTGAAAAACAAGGCTACTATGAAAAAAGATGATAAGCTTGAACTATCTCCAAAAGATGACGACAGATCCAAGGTGCAATCTGAAGAAAACGCAGATGAGTCGAAGGACGAAAATTCCAAGTCTGAAAAAGATGAAAAAAAATCCAAGGATGAAAAAAAGGAAGAAAAGTCCAGTGTGGAATCTAAGAATGAGGAAAAATCTGACGAGGGCTTGTATATTTCCAACGAATCTGGTGAGATTATAATCAACGATATTAAGAAGGGCGATTATATTTTCAGAGAGGTTGAAGCACCTGCAGGTTATTTGATTAAAAATATTGACACTAAGTTTACTATTTCTGATAAGTCTGTGGAACTTAGGGTTGTGAATAGTAAGACTTCTACTGACAAGGGCAGACATGATTTCATGAAGACAGATGAAGCTAAGAAGCCTTTGGGTGGTGCGATGTTCAAGGTTATGACTAAGAACAAAGATGGAAAGTTCGAGCCAGTGAAGAAGGACGGCAAGGATTATATTGTAACAAGTGCTGACAATGGTAAGTTTGCTGTTGAAGATATGGATTATGGTAAGTATTACTTGGTTGAGATAAAAGCTCCGGCGGGTTTCATTTTGTTGAGTGAGCCTGTGGAATTTGAAATCAAAAAACAAGCCGATGATAAGACTATTTCCATTGCTTTCATTACTAACAAGAGTGACACTATTACTAGAAGAAGAACTACTCCAGGTGGAGATATTACACGCGGTGGTAAGATTCCAAAGACTGGGGATATTAGATTTTTCATGAGTATGATTGGCGGTGCGATTATGTTCTTTATTGGTAAGTGGATAATTGCGAAGGACGATAAGTTAATAGGAAAAAATATTAAGTAATTCGAAAAATAGATTTGAGAATATGTAAAAATAAACCCTCATGCTAGGTGGTCTACGATTTTGTGAGATGTGTTATTGGTGTGAGGGTTTGGTTATGTTTGTTATCAAATATTTTTCGATTTTATTTTTTTAAGGTATAATTGTCTTAGAAACCGGTGTTTGAGAAAGGTAATTGTTATGTGGAAGAAGATTAAGCATAATTTTGTGTTTATTTTAATATTTTTATTGGGATTTGGTGTGATGATGTATCCTGTGATTTCTAGGTTGTATTATAGGGTGGATTCCACAAATCAAGTGAAGGAGTTCGACAAGGCTGTGAAGGGTTTGTCGAAGGAGGAATTGGATAAGAGGTTGGCTTTGGCGAAGGGCTACAATGATTCGTTGAATAATGTGGTGAGCAAGGATCCTTATGATAAGAAGAACCAAGAAGAGGGCAGGAAGGCTTATGCGAGAATGCTTGAGGTGAAGGAGAAGATTGGTCACGTGGAGATTCCGAAGATTAATCAAGATTTGCCGATGTATGCTGGTACGAGCGAGGATGTTTTGCAGATTGGGATTGGCCACTTGGAGGGGACTTCTCTTCCTATTGGGGGGAATAATACTCATGCGGTGTTGACTGCTCATAGTGGGCTTCCTACGGCGAAGTTGTTTACTGATTTGAAGATGATGAAGATTGGCGATAAGTTCTATGTTCACAATGTTTTCGGGACGTTGGCTTATCAGGTGGATCAGATTAAGATTGTGGAACCTTCTAATTTTAATGATTTGCTGATTGTGAAGGGGCATGATTATGTTACGTTACTTACTTGTACTCCTATTAGATAATAAGGCAAGTTATATTTACAGGTATTTGTTCTATGTTTCTTTGGTTATTATCGCTATTTTGTTGTATTTGATTTATCGTCAACGTAAGGCGAAGAAGAGATTAAAAGAACTTGATGTAGAGGATAAGCATGAAGAAGTCTAAGTTAAAGGAAAATTTGAAGTATGTGTTGATTTTCTTGGTGGGGTTTGCTGTGGCGATGTATCCTTTGATTTCGAGGTTGTATTACAGGATTGAGGCTAATAGTGCGGTGCACGATTTTGATACTACGGCTAAGAAGATTGACAAGAAGGAGATCGACAGGAGGATTAGGCTCGCTCAGATTTACAACAAGACTTTGGATCCTAGTAAGCTTGCGGATCCTTATTCTGAGAAGGAAAAGAAGAATGCGATTAGCGAGTATGCTAGGATGCTCGAGGTGAAGGAAAAGATCGGTCACGTTGAGATTCCGAAGATTAATCAGGATTTGCCGATTTACGCTGGTACGAGTGAGGAGGTTTTGCAAAAGGGTGTTGGTCATTTGGAGGGGACTTCCCTTCCTGTTGGTGGCAAGGGGACTCATGCTGTATTGACTGCTCACAGAGGTCTTCCTACGGCGAAGCTGTTTACTGATTTGAATAAGATGAAGAAGGGCGATGTGTTCTACATTCACAATATCAAAGAGGTGTTGGCGTACAAGGTTATCGACATTTTTGTTGTGGAACCGAGCGATTTCGACAAGGTTTTAGTTGTGGAGGGCAAGGATTATTGTACGTTATTGACTTGTACTCCGTATATGATTAATTCGCACAGGTTGTTGGTGCGTGCTGAGCGTACTGAATACAATCCTGCTGCTGTGGAGAAGGATTTGGTGAGTCAAGTGACTGGTAAGTACAAGATTTATTTGATTATTTCACTGATTATTATCGCGATTTTGTTGTGGTATTATATTAGACAAAGAAGAAGGAAGAAGAATAATGAGATCAAGTAGGAAGTTTGGTTATGTGATTTTGTTTGTGGGGATTGGGTTGTTGACTTTTTGTTTGAGCAATTTGTCGTACAAGATTTTCTCGCAAGATAAAAAGATGGATGATTTTTTGAGGGCACAAGGTGAGATGTCGACTGAGCTTTCCGAAAGGATAGACAAATACAATTCGAATGTGAATGTGGATGAGACGGGTCTCATGGATCCTTTTAATTCGGAGGATATTGAGCTTGAAAGTAGTAAGGTGATTGATGAGAATGGGATTTTCGGGTATTTGGAGATTCCTAAGATTAATTTCAAGAAGCCTATCTATTTGGGTGCGAGCTACAATCATTTGGCGAAGGGTGTCGGTCAACTTGACGGTACTTCGATTCCTGTTGGTGGTAAGGGCAGGCGTAGTGTGCTTGCGGGCCACAGGGGCTGGTACGGAGATATTATGCTTTTGAAGGTGGGTCAATTGTATTCGAATGATGTGGTGTATGTGCATCATCATGGTAAGACTTTGACTTACAAGGTTGTTGGAAGAGAGTACATCAGTCCGTCGGATTGGGATAGGTTGAAGCCTGTGGAAGACAAGGATATGTTGACGATATTGTCGTGTGATCCGATGTATCCTCCATTTACTAGAAGAATTTTGATTAACTGCGTGAGGGTTGATGAGAATTCTTCGAAAACTACGGCTGATGCTACGAATAAGAAAAATGCGGCACAATTGAACACTAAGAGCAATTCGTCATCAAAGACTGTGGATTATGTTTTGTTGGCGTTTACAATATTAGCGTGGATTGTGTTGATTGTGAATATTAGAAAGTTTGTGTTGGATATTAGAAGACACAGGAAATAGGAAAACTGCGGGTGTGAGCTCGCAGTTTTTTGGTTGTGTGAAATGGCAAATGTGTGTGAATTAGGATATAATTGATGTAAAGAATGATGAAAAAGAGGGATTTATGAGATATAGATTATATAGTGCAGATGATTATGACAGATGTTGTGATTTATTGAGAGATTCTAATATGAAGTATAGTTTTTCTGAGAAGAGCGATGCGAAATTATTCACGGATATTGTAGCTTCGGAGAGTTTCTGCGAGGATTGTACGTTTATTTTGGAAGATGGAGATGCGATTTGTGGAATTGTGATGTTCACGAAATGTCGTGTGAGGAAGTTCGATGGGTTGTTGCTGTCGATTTTCTACATTGACGAGGAGCATTTGAGTGATGATAACGTGGATTTGCTTGTGGGAAACGCTGTGAATGATGTTATGAGTAGTGGTGTGAAATTTGTCTGCGTGATGGGAGAGCCTGATGTGTTCAGGAGATTTGGTTTCACGAGGGCGAGAGACTACGGGATTTTGTGTCCTTTTTATGTGGAGGATGATTATTTCATGGCGAGATGCGAGGATGGTTTCAAGACTCGTGGTGAGTTGAGTTATGCAAAGGAGTTTTTTGAGTAATGAAGATTAGTTTGTGTGCTGTGGAGCAACGTTTGAATGATAAGGAATTTAATATGAAGCAGATTGAGAAATATGCGAGAGAGGAAGCTGAAAATGGAGCTGACTTGTGTGTATTTGGGGAGAGTTTTCTGCAAGGGTTTGAGTGTTTGAGTTTCGTGTACAAGGATGATGTCGGTGTTCCTGTGACGCAAAATTCGAATGAGATTGCGGAGATTCGTAGGATTGCGAGGGAGAATGAGGTTGCGATTTCGTTCGGATATATTGAGAATGATCATGGTGCGTTTTATTCTTCGCAGATGACTGTGACGAAACGTGGAGAGATTTTGAACAATTACAGGAGAATGAGTCCTGGTTGGAAGGAGCCTTCTGCTTGCAGCGATTACAGGGAAAGGATTTGTATACTTATATTTCTATGATTGACTCTGATATTTTGTTGTGGCCTGTGTTTGTCGATTTTTCGGTGAAGGACTGGTTTAAGAATGAGTTTGAGGACTACAAGAAACAATCGCAGCTTGTGCCAATGCCAGTGTTGTTTGTGAATTCATTTGTGGATGAGGATGACAGGGCGAATGGTGGCGCGTATGTGTTTTACCAAGGGAAGGTTGTTGAGGAATTGGAGCCAGGGAAAGAGGGCGTGTTGAGGTATGAGTTTGTAAGGTGAGGTATTAGAGAGTTTGTGTGGAGGTAGGTTTTGAGTGAGGGATAAGTTGTTAGATGGGGTTAGAGAGTTCGTGTGAAGGTAGATAGGGACGGGGTTTTGTTGCTAGAGATACGTTGAGAATTCGTGGCTAGATAGACAGGGGCAAGGTTATGATTGCTGGAAATACTTGGTTTCATACCAGAATAAAAGGTTTAACACACTTCGTCTGGCTTCCAAAAATTGGAAAACAACAAATCTCGAAATCCTAAAATTTGAAGCACGCTTCGCTTACGCGGTCAAATTTTGGCCGGATTTCTGCGATTGAGTT
>QWCE01008782.1_pt1 | contig 21975 bp, 21 predicted proteins | sample 1972531 | NCBI WGS metagenome assembly QWCE01 (sample SAMN09866716, study PRJNA288562) | Human gut metagenome isolate term4_stool, whole genome shotgun sequencing... | reverse complement strand
ACATTACTAACGATAACAAATTTGTATGAAAGTTTTTATTGGAGGTGAATTGGAACATAGTATTTCTGATAAGTTTCGTAAAGCAAGAAACTCTGTAATAGAATATATGGATTGTCTATGTGATATTTCATATATTAATGAACTAAGTTTCTATGTATTCTGCTTAAAAGGATTTACTACAAATCCATTAAGTCGATATTCGAAAAAACGTAATCGGATAGAATTGGAAATTCTACTCCCATTTGATAAATTTGAAACAGCAAATGATTCTCAATGTGTTGAGATATTGAAACAAAGTATTCTTGATGCTATTGAGAACTATAAAAATAAAAACATTCCACAACAATATATTGATGTAATTGTAGAAAAAATGAAAGCATCAATTAATGAATGAATTCGTTAGTAACAAACAGCACTACTGCTTAAAGCGGAACGCTATTGAACATTACAGCTATGGATATAACGAATAGAATTATTGTCGCCTTACTGGAACGAATGAAAAGTAGAAACAAGAACTTTTCATTATCAAGACCTAAGTTTCATCGGTTGTTTCAAATAAATCCCGATGGCTACTTATGGTATGGCGAGAAACTGGAGCGGCATTTACTTAACAAATATGGAGAATCGGCTGATACATTGAAATATCTTGATATATATTATTTCATTTCCAATATTGTGCGGTTGTATTACATGCCTAAAAATTCAAATTCGGAGGAAAACGAGTTTGGAAAGCTATACGCTTATGGCTCCATAATAGGGTTACACCGTTGTCATATTCCAGATAAGCGAATATATCTGAACCGATTGTTAAATACTTTACTGTTCTGTTGTCCGACTTCTGAAGAATATATCCGTAGATTCCGCTGGCAAAAAAACGGTATATATTACAAATCGCAGGATGTGGAAGTTCTTATTGCCGATACATTTACAGAAATACGGGAATCGGACAAACAATCAGAATCCATTGAAATAGTTGAGTCAATAGTCAATGAGACATACCGTTATCTGGTAGGCTCAAATACGGGGCTTCCATTTGTCCGTTCGGAAACTTTATTGCACTACAACCTGAACCCATCTGATTATATGTGGCTATATCAGCACGATAAGGAATTGTTTTATACTTGTCTTGATGCAGCAGCATTACAGTCGGAGATTTTCAGTTACAAGTCATTTGTGTACAATTTCAACCTGTATATTCTAAAAGACGCAAATATATTGGATGAATTGTCCAGATATTCCAAATGTTATGAAGCCGTTTTAGAACTGCTTTTCAAATCCGATTCAATTATGCAGAACTCTGTTATTCGGCAAATCAAATTATGTAGAAATGAAGATACCATTAAACAGAATAACAGATTGGATGCTATTAACAAATGGCTCAACTCCCTAAACAAGATTGGTTAGCCACAGAACATTAAACATTAGAAAATGAGAACACCAGTCATAATCCTGTTATTTGTAATCCTGCTTGCCGTAAGCTGCGGAGAGCCTCCCATGCCGCCGTCGGACGAGGAAATGATACGCCATTTCACCACGCATGAGGTGGCGTTCCGTAAGGTGTACGAAATCATGGCAGAGAGTTCAGAAGGTAGTTTTCACTACCCGCCGCTTTCTCCGGAAGAGGTTATTATACTTGATTCAATGGAGCAAAGCGATACATCCCATGAAACGAATGATGAACAAGACATCCCGGTATATGGACTGTTGAAGCCGGAGCGAATCCTACTCGACTCCCTGTTATCAGAGATTGGATGCGGTTTTATCCTTGTTGATCGCAGGGAATGGGGAACGGCAGATTCGGTATATGTGAGCCTCGTTATGCCGTACTACTCCCACGGCATCGTGGATGCCGGAACGTCCAAGAGTTTCGTTTACGATCCCGGATTGAGAAGCCGTCGGAATATCCGTATCACCGAACATGGCGACCTGAACGAGATCTACCGCAGGACGTACAACGACACCACGCTTTACAAGCCCATCAAGGGAAACTGGTACATCGAGTTAGACCATTCGATATAACGGCCCGGAGTCCGTATCAAAGTATGTATCACTTTTTGTCAAGAAGATACATCATAAAGCAGATAATGGCCATCGCAAGGAAAAATAACAGAACCGCAAGGAGTTCGTTAAACCTGCACTTGGCATAGTGAGACATCACTGCTTTGCCTCGCCATTTGTAAATCCTGCTGACGAGCGACATAACGGCAAATGTGACAATGCTAAAAGACACATGGCAACAATGCCGACACACCTGGAAAAAGCCGGATAGTAACAGTCATCATAGGGAATATCAAAAGAGCGAAGATATAAATCGAGAGCATCATTTCGCCATCGACCCTGCCTGTTCGTCTTGCCTGCTTCCATTTCTCCCCCATCCACCAGAGGTAGTCCCAGAGATAGAACCGTTGTCTGCCGTTATTCTTCATGCCGTTATTTATTTCATCAATGAAACGATTGTGATAATCATAGCCACAAAAAACATTACTGGCAGGAAGAAAAGGAGAAAACCTGTTGCAGGCTTGAATCTTCTATCAGCATAGTGGCTCATGACGGCTTTGCGCCTGCGGACTCCGTAAAGCTTTTCACCCCATATCACATACACCAGTGCAAGGACTAAATAGACACCCCACATACATTGCTGAAACGTATGGTAAACCCTCGCAAACGCAAGCAACGACATGACCGGAACATACAACAAAAAATTGAAATACATAAACAGCATACTCTCTCCTGTGATGCGAAGGTGGTATTCGTGCAACCGCTCTCCGACCCACCAGAGGTAATCCCAGAGATAAAACCGTTGCTTATTCTCCTGCCGTTTCATCATGCCCAATGTATAAATCCGAGGTGGAACATCAGCGCTACATTTGCCACGATCAGGGCGATAGCGATAAGAACTATTTTGGCGAGCTTCCTGCCGGGATGTTTCATCTTCCCGTAATGTTCACGGAGCGCTTCACGCCGTCCGGCTGTATAGCGTAGCTTGCAGAATAAATCGGGAAGAAAGCAGAGAGGAATCACTATGGCCAAACCAATCATCCAGCCGAAAAGGCGCAATATCGGCGGAACCCCAAGCGGTATGAGTAGGACGAAGAGCCAGCACCAAAACAGTAGCATACGTCCGTTGAGATTGGTACGCTCCCTTTCGTGCCATATCTCGGCTACATACCACATATAGTCGATGAAGCAGATCCGGTATTTGCGATTGTCCTTTTCCATACCGTTATCTCCATACAAAGAAACCAACCAATATAAGTATAATCAGAACGCTGACCAACACAATCTGAACCCTGCGGCGTGTTTCGGGTTTGCAATCATCAAAGAACCATAGCTTTCCATGAAACTGCCACTCACATGCCCATTTCCAACGGGGGTGTTTGTGTTCATTTAGTTCTGTTCCGGCAGGAGCTTGCAAAGCACCGGGTCGTTCTTGATACGTTCCAGTTCCTCGGCGACGATGCGGCCGGCCTCTGCCTTGATACGTTCGTAGTTTTCCTGCACGACCTGTTTCATGTGATCCGTCCCGTTCTCGTCCGTGAAGTCGGTAATTTGTGGTATCTTCTTGTACCGGGCCGTTTCCGCTTTCACTTTTTCGTTGTCCACGACAATCTCGCAGTGGAAAATCTTCTGCTCGATACGTTCGTCGAAATTGTCCGCCACGGCCCCGACGAACATTCCCTGCGTGAGCGTCGAGATCTTCGAGGCCGGGATCAGGCTGTCCAGCTGCGTGGATATGGATGTCGATTTGTCGCTGCGGCTCAACGTCATGCTCTGCCGCTTCTGCAATACCTTACCGAACCGTTCCGAGAGTGTCTTGGCCGTTTCACCTACGACCTGCCCGGAGAAGATGTTGCCCACCGTGTTCATCACGACGGCGGCCTCCTTGTCCCCGTAGTCCCTCTTCAACTGTGAAAAATCCTGGAAGCACAGCAGCACGGCGACCTTGTTGCTTCTGGCCGTGGCGATCAGGTTGTCGAGTCCCTTGAAGTAGATTGTCGGCAACTCGTCGATGATGATGCCCGATTTGAGCTGGCCTTTCTTATTTATGAGCTTGACAATCCGGGAATTATACAATCCCAAAGCCGCTCCGTAAATGTTTTGCCTGTCGGGATTGTTCCCCACGCAGAGTATCTTGGGATCGTCCGGGTTGTTGATGTCGAGCGTGAAATCGTCGCCCGACATGACCCAATATAGCTGGGGCGAAATCATGCGGGAAAGCGGAATTTTGGCCGATGCTATCTGGCCCTGGAGCTGGTCTTGAGCGCCTCCGAGCCAGGCATCCATAAAGGGGCTGAGGTAGTTTTCGAGTTCCGGGTAGGATGTCAGAATCGGGAAAATATCCTCGTACCGCTTGTTCAGGAACTCGATGGCGTGCGGGAAGGTACAATACCGCCCGTTGTCGTAGATGCGCAGGAACCAGATCACGGCCGCAAAAAGGATAATGGGGCTTTCCACAAAAAAATCGCCCTGCTTCTGCACCCAGCTTCGGTTCAGGTTGAGCATGATGGTATAGGCGCTCTCGTAGGCGTCCGAAATATCGGTCATGAAGTCCGGGTGAATGGGGTTACAGCGGTGCGAGCGGCGCGGGTCGTCGAAATTTATGACGTAGAAAGTCGGGATTTTCTTGTAACCTTTCTGGTGATTCAGCAGGTGGTTGTAAGCGATTTCCGAAAGATCGGGAAACTTGTAGTCATAGATGTATTGGGTATAGCCCTTTTCGATTTGCTGTTTAATGAACTGGTTTACAACACAATAACTCTTCCCGCTGCCCGGGCTTCCCATGCAGATGCAAGCCCTTTGCGGGTTTACGACATTGGCGAACCCGTTGTTCCACTGTTTGTTATAGTAAAATTTCGTCGGCAGATTTATGGAGTACTCGTTCTCGATCAGGCGTGTTTCCTGCTGGAATGATTCGTTCTCGTTGTTGAAAGGGTCATCCATGAGATTGTTCTTCAGCAGGCGGGACATCCACACGCCGCCCATCAAGAGGCAGATATACCCGGCCGATAGGGTCAGTATGTAGAAAGCCGCGTTCGCCATCGCCGTCAGCGGCAAGTCCAGCAGCCACCAGTTGAAGAAGAACAGCACGCCTCCCGTGGCCAGCGATGCCGTGATTTTCCGCCAGGTAATTTTCTCCTCTTTTACTCCTTTTGTCCCGAGGCATGAAAGGGCGAGGAACACGACGGCGAAAAGTTTCGTCCATAGTATATTCCGGAACAGCCCCGCGGTGCGGTCGAAGTTCAGCAGAATCCTATCGACCACGCCGATATTGATTCCCCATTCCCGTATCTGCCCGTAACAGAACCAGTAGATGTTGATAACCACGAACAAGATACTCAATGCCCGCATGAAATCCATTGTTTTTGCAAGACCCCGAAGGTCGTCTTCCTGTTGCATAACCGTAAAATTTAATAAATGAATGATAATTGAGATGTTATACTTTCCTCCGTCGTGAGGTATTCCGCTTCCGTTGCCCGTCCCGTCCGGCAGGCGCTTGTTTCGGGGACAAGTCCCTCGTGTTTTCCCCGGGATTCCGTTTCCCGCCGAAGCGCAGCTCGAAGGCGTTGGCCGAGTATGCCTTTCCCAGCCGTGATCCGTTCACGACCGTCCGTGTTTCGTGGTCAATGAACGTCACTCCCACGATGCGGCCGTTTTCGTTGCGTCGTATGTAGAGATCCACCCGGGCTCCCCGCAGGCGTTCGCGCAGTTCTTCCTCCGTGGGTTCTCCCCGAAGCGCTTTATCGACCCGGCCACGGATTTGCCTCCTCGTGTCGTCCTTCCCGAACCGTTCGGCGTTGCGCTCCATGTGCCGTTCCAGCCCGTCATACCCGACCTCTTTACCGAACAGTGAGGATTTGAGCGGCGCGGCCACTGCCTTGTCCCCGTTCTCGTCCAGCAGCGTGTAGAGCAATCCCCGGTAGGGGGTTCCGTTCCGCTCTCCCCGGACTTCCTCTATACCTATATTATATAAGGACAACAATGCCCGGAACTCGCCGAGGGTCTGGAAGCGGTATGTCGCCACGGCCGGTTTTATTACCGCTGCCACCTGGCGTTTCAGGTCGCCCCGCGTGTAATCGGCGGGGACGATCCCTTGCCCTTTCTCCCGCCTTCTCCCTTTGGCGGGATGCAGTCCGTACTCCCGTTCCAGTTCCTCGGTAACGGCCACGCTGCGTTCGTTGCGCCTGCTGTCGTTTATCTTGCGCCCGTCCTGGGCCACCTGCACCGACACGATATGGATATGCTCCCGTCCGATGTCGGTATGCTTGAATACGATATAAGGTTGTCCTCCCCAGCCCATGCGCTCCATGTAGGCCCCGGCTATCTCCGCGAGTTGCCCGTCGTCGAGGCGGTCTTCGGGAGCCGGGTTGAGCGACACGTGCACGACGGGTTTTTCCGTCCGGTAGTGCGAGGGCATCCAGCGCAGGAGGTCTTCTGCCGTCGCGGCCACGTTGAAGCGCCCATCCGCCGGCTCCCTCACGATGTGGGTCAGCAGCACCTTCCCGTCGCCCCGATCGACTTTCTCCTGGTTGTACGCCAGCGCGCCGTACACGTCTTTTCCGGTGGTGATATTGGCTACCATCGCTGTTTGAACTCTTCGGAGAGCGACACGACCTGCTGCCCGACGGCCGCCAGTTCACGTGTCGCTCTCTCCAGTTTATAGAGCAGCGCGAGTGTTTTCTTCTCGGAAAAATGCGCGTGCAGCTCCTTCACCACCTGGTTGTAATTCGTTCCCACGGCACGGAATTGGGCGTGGAAAGCGGTCAGCTTCGCCACGTATTCGAGCGTTCCCCGGTCGGTCTTTACCACCCGGAACGCCTCGTTGAACACTCTCGCTTTGATAAAAGCGGCTTTGGACAATAGCCCGGACTGCTCGTAAAGGTCGAGGAAACGGGCATGTTCCACGGCTGAAAAGTTTACCGAAAAGCGGTAAACGGCCGGGTCGTTTTTCGCGGGTCGTCCCCCTTTGCCCCCTCGGGGCTTTCTGTTCTTTTCCATCGCATCGAAATTTTAAGGAGAGGCCAGGGCCCCACCGGTTCCTGAAAATTCCGATCCCTTCGCGGCTTGCCGCCCTTCTGAAAAGCACCGACTCCGGAGGTGCTTTCTCCCCCTTGCGGGCAAGCTGTTTTCTGCTGCAAAACGAGAATCGTGCAGCAGAAAACACAGCTTGCTATTTGCCCTTTGCAAATACCTTCTGCCCGCTCGCGGACAGAACATTGAAAGAGCCGCCGTAAAACGGGGCAAGGACGGCTTCATTAGCGTCGGGATCGTTCACGAGGCAAAGATACCGACCTATTCAATCGCTTGTACTACAAGTGATTACGCCACTTGCGTCCACTTTGATGCCACACGCGGCCATAGCGGAAAAAGAGCATACAACCCGTGTTTTTAAGGGTTTACTTTGCACGTGAGAACGGATACGGGCAATGACACATCCTCCTGTCCGCACACGTGCGGACGGATGCAGAAAACACCGTGTGCAGAGGAAAAAGCGGGTCTTTGTCCGGATAAGCAAATGCGGTTGCGCATGAGTATAAAATCGGACACGCGCCCATGCACCGGCATACCGGCGTAACAGCCTGCCAGCGCACCAGCATATATGCGTGCCGGCATACCTGCATAAAATCTCATGCCGTCACTTGCCCGGATACGTGAAGAGATGAACGATTACCCGATTGTATAACTAAAAACGCATGGAACAATGAAAGAGAAAACGAAATTCGTGGCCTTCTCCACCCAGAAAGGCGGAGCGGGTAAAACCACCCTCACGGTGCTGGCAGCTTCTTACCTGCACTATGTAAAGGGTTTCAATGTCGCGGTCATCGACTGCGATTATCCCCAACACTCCATCGTGGAGATGCGGGAACGTGACCTGAAGCTTGCCCTCGAAGACGAACATTACAAGAGGTTAGCTTACGAACAATTCACCCGGCTTCAAAAGAAAGCCTATCCCGTCGTGGAAAGCAACACGAAAGAGGCGTTGGCCGATGCCGACTACCTCCTGCCGCAAGGTGATTTCGATTATGTGTTCTTCGACCTTCCCGGTACGATCAATAACGAGGATCTGATTCATTCCCTGGCCGGAATGGATTATCTCGTCGCCCCGATCAGTGCCGACCGGGTTGTCATGGAAAGCACCCTGAATTACGCGGTTGTGGTAAAAGAGCATATCATGGGCCGCGAGAAGTCCCGGATGAAAGGGCTGTATATGCTATGGAACATGGTGGACGGACGTGAAAAAACAGAGTTATATCAGGTTTACGAGGCGGTAATGAAAGAGCTGGATCTTCCTGTTCTGAAGACCTTCCTGCCTGACACCAAGCGTTTTCGTCGTGAGCAGAACGCCAGCCGTCGCTCTGTCTTCCGCTCCACGCTCTTCCCGGCAGACCGTTCTTTGATCCGGGGCAGCAACCTGGATAAACTCGTGGATGAATTGATCGAACTGTTAAAGTAGGATCTTATGAGCGGAAAAGAACATGACGACGGTTTGGACGCTTCCTTCATCATCAGCCAGGCCAAAAGCCGAAACCGGCCATTACATCCTTACACGCCGGAAAAAGAGGAGGAGGCATCGGCTCTATCGGAACCGTCTGGCGAGGCCGCCGCCTCGCCGGCTACGAAAGAGGAGGGACGCCGCCGAAGAGGGAAAGGCCAGGATTACGAGCGTCTTTTTATCCGGAACGCCCCCTCCAATACCCGAAGCGGCAAAACGGTGTATATCCGCAAGGAGTTTCACGAGCGTATAACCCGGATAGTGCAGGTTATCGGTAAGAACGAACTCTCGCTGTATAGCTACCTGGACAATGTGCTGGAGCAGCATTTCGCTACCTATCAGGAGGAAATTTCGGAACTCTACAAGAAACGGAACTCCGATATTTTTTAGTTATGAACCCAATATTTACAACCTATTAAAAACAATCCATCATGTCAGACAAAGCAATTATTTTATCTGTTATCCTGGCGGCCGTCCTTTGCGTCGCCGTGCCCTTCATCTTCCGCGTGTGCCGCTACCGGCGCAGGATGAAAACCCTTATCGTCCCCGACGGCCCTTCGGGGGAGGTCGCCGTGGGGACTGTCCCCACCCCCGAGGCCGAGTACCTGGCCCGTTACATCTGCCTGCTGCGGCTGCCTTTCGCCGGTAACAAGCACGTGAAGATACGTCCGTCGTATCACGAGCGTATCCGCGAGATCACCCGTGTCATCGGTCGTGGCGACGTGACGATCACGGCCTACGTGGACAAGGTTCTCAAGGCGCACCTGGACGATAACCGGGAAACCATCGAGCGGCTTTTCGAGGAGCGTGAGGCCGTGGCCTCCCTGCAACCCAAAGCGGAGGAGCGATGAACGGGGCGTTGTGGCTGCTGCCCCTCTTTGCCGTGGGGTATGCCTTGTGGGCGTTTTTCCGCCTGCGGCGGATGGAACGCAACGAACCGGCAGACGGGATCGTTGCCGAAGACACTCCCTGCCGACAGGAGATCATCGGCAGGAGCCGCTTTGTCCTCGACCCGCGCCACTCCCGGCCACAAGCTGCCGTAGAATCTGAAACTGAAAAAGTTACGGAAAAAGCCGATATATTTGTGCCCACGAATGTACCCGAACACCCCCGGCAGATTCCGCCGGAAGACCTGGATGAAGTGTTCGGTGTCGCTCCCGAGGGGGAGCCTAACGAACCTCTGGAAATCGACTTTCCGCTGTACGATGAATCTTTCCCGGATGCGGACGCGGAGGAGCCGGATTATGACGAGGATGAAGACGACACCGAAGAGCTGCCCCTTTTGGGCCGCTCGCTTGCCCAGGGGGTTAGTTTTGAACAGATGGGCGAAGCCTACCGCCACGTGGTACATGATCCACCTTCAACAGACGTGCAAAGGGAGGAAACGGGACGTGTCCTCCTGGGCCTGAAACAGACCGACATGTTCGAGGTCATCGTTTCGGGCCGCCCCGACGGGAACGACAGGGTAAAATCCCTGATCGACACCTACCTCTCGGCCTTTCACCGGCGTATGTCCGAGAGGTCTGCGGAAAGCCCATCTCCGCAGGGTGGGGCTGTGGTCGGCCTTATCGGGGGCATCAAGGTCTATAACAAGTTTTCGAGCGGCGACCCCGACACGTCGAAGACCGCCGCGAGCTGGTTCGGCGCGTGTATTTTCCTGATTGTCGCCGCGACGATCCTACGCTCTTTCTTCTTGTAGTCCAACCTGTCATGCAAATAATTATGGAATATGGAATCAACAAGGGAATCGGCAAGAGCGTGGAGTTCCGGGGCCTGAAGGCGCAGTACCTCTTCATCTTCGCGGGCGGCCTGCTGGCCGTCTTCGTGGTGTTCGTCATCCTCTACATGGCAGGGGTCGATCAGTGGGTATGTATCGCTTTCGGCGTTGCGGCGGCTTCGGTGCTGGTCTGGCTTACCTTCCGCCTGAACGCCCGTTACGGGGAACACGGGCTGATGAAGCTGCTCGCCGCGCGCCGGCATCCCCGCTACCTGCTCAACCGCAAGTCCCTGCGCCGGTTGCTGAAAAGAAAGGGGGGCCGCGTATGAGAAACATCTTGAAAGCCACCACGCTGGAAAGCAAGTTCCCGCTCCTGGCCGTGGAAGGCGGTTGTATCATCAGCAAGGATGCGGACATAACGGTCGCCTATCGGGTCGAACTCCCGGAGCTGTTCACCGTCACGTCCGCCGAGTACGAGGCGATCCACGCCGCCTGGTGCAAGGCCCTGAAGGTCTTGCCCGAATACAGCGTGGTACACAAGCAGGACTGGTTCATCCGCGAGCGTTACCGCCCGGCCACGGGCGAGGGGGACATGAGTTTCCTCTCCCGCAGTTACGAGCGGCATTTCAACGAGCGTCCGTTCCTGACCCACGCCTGCTTCCTCTACCTGACGAAAACGACGAGGGAGCGTATGCACATGCGTTCAGACTTCTCGACCCTCTGCCGGGGCAACATCATTCCCAAAGAGGTAAACCGGGAATCGGCGACAAAATTCCTGGAGGCGGCGGAACAGTTCGAGCGTATTCTGAACGATTCGGGTTTCCTGACCCTTGTCCGCCTCACGGGGGACGAGATCACGGGTACGGCGGATTGTCCGGGCCTGCTGGAGCGGTACTTTTCCCTCTCGCTCTCGGAGACGACTTCTCTTCAGGACATCGAGCTGGGGGCCGAGGTTCTGCGCGTGGGTAACAAACGGGTGTGCCTGCACACGCTCTCGGACACGGAAGACCTGCCGGGGCGCGTGGGTACGGACACCCGTTACGAGCGTCTTTCCACCGACCGTTCGGACTGCCTGCTCTCGTTCGCGGCCCCCGTGGGGCTTCTGCTTTCGAAGACAGCGACGAAAACCTGCGTATGTTCGAGAAACGTGCGCGTAACATGCAGTCCCTTTCCCGCTACTCCCGCGGGAACCAGATAAACAAGGAGTGGGTGCGATACGTCGCTGTGTAAGTAATTGTTAAACTTAGATTTAACCCGTTGTTTCGTCAACGGTAGCCTATGGACAGATGCACCAATAGTAATATACTGTATCAAAGCTGTCCAGACAAGGTAGCCCTTCCGAAAGGAGCAGTCAGAACCGTGAGGGAAAGACAATGGCTGTTAGTATCATACAGTCAGGGAGCTTGGCTTGGGTGGTATGGTTAGCGTAAGCGAACTGTCGTCTAAACGTCGTAAGGTTGAAGAAGCCAAAGATACTGATAGGCTTCAGCCCAAAAGGGAAGCAGTCGGTTATTCCTCTCCATTCTGGGAATACACGAACAGAGTACTGCCGGTGTAATAGACAGAACCTAACCCACTTATAAGTTACTTGCACGGAACGTAGTAAGCCCGTATTTCTCCTGCCAATGACAGGTAAGCAGACCGTAAGGAATGCCGAATGGAGTGCGGGTATAGGATTGCAGAAAAAGCGAATGCCACCCTGTAATGGGGTGAATAGGGATTGAAACATCATCCCGCTGCGAAAGCAGGCTGACTTCTGCGGTAGGTGATTCTTTACAAGAAACTTTTAGAACTTTTAAAAGGAGAAAAGCAAATGAACGAAATTAAAAAATCGTGTGCATCGACTGACCAAACGCAGAGCAAATGGGACAGTATAAATTGGCTCAAATGCGAAGCTGCGGTTCAAAAGCTACAAGCGCGTATTGTAAAGGCTCAAAAAGAGGGTCGCCACAACAAGGTCAAAGCCTTGCAGTGGACACTGACCCACTCGTTTTACGCTAAAGCATTAGCGGTAAGACGTGTAACTTCCAATAATGGGAGTAAAACGGCTGGCGTCGATATGGTAACATGGAAAACGCCAGATGCTAAAGTGTGTGCAATAACCGAACTGAAAAGGAGAGGTTATACACCCCAACCTCTGAGACGAGTACATATCAGAAAGAGTAACGGGAAATTAAGACCATTGGGTATACCAACTATGAAAGACCGGGCTATGCAGGCATTGTATCTGATGGCACTGGCTCCCGTAGCTGAAACAACGGCTGATGCCAATTCTTATGGTTTCAGAAAAGAAAGGAGCACGGCAGATGCCGTTCAACAATGCTTCAATGACCTGGCAAGGACGACATCCCCACAATGGATCTTAGAAGGTGATATCAAAGGTTGTTTCGACCATATCAGTCATGAATGGTTGCTTGACAATATCCCTATGGATAAAGTTTTGCTCCGTAAATGGTTGAAAAGTGGATTTATTTTCAACAAGCAACTTTTTCCGACAGAGGAGGGAACTCCTCAAGGCGGCATCATCTCCCCAACTCTTGCAAATATGACTTTGGACGGACTGGAAAAACTGCTTGCCGATAGCTTTCCGATAAACCGCTCGAAGAAAAATTACTATACTCCTATGATAAATCTTGTTCGCTACGCGGATGATTTTATTATCACAGGAGAGAGTAAGGAGTTGTTGGAGAACCATGTTAAACCATTAGTCATTGAGTTTCTTCAAGCAAGAGGGCTTACCTTATCAGAAGAAAAGACTAAGATAACTCATATAGAAGAAGGGTTTGATTTTCTTGGGTTCAATATCAGAAAATATAAAGGCAAGTTTATCACAAAACCATCCAAGAAGAGTCGAAAGAGATTTTTAGATAAGGTTCGTGAAATAGTGGACAAGAACAAGTCTTCTAAGCAACAATCTTTGATACGATTGCTAAACCCAGTCATTAGAGGATGGGCGAACTACTACAAGGGGTGTTCTGCATCGGAAACTTTCCGTAAAACAGATGCACAAATTTTCAACAAACTATGGCGATGGTCTCGCAGAAGACATCCCAAAAAAGGTAAACGATGGATTGCCAACAAGTATTATCACACTGTAAGAGGTAGAAGCTGGACTTTTGCCGTACCGCTTGAAAACAGGAAAGTGGATAAATACCACACTCTTGTGAGATTGTCGGATACGAAAATAAAGCGACATATCAAAATCCGCAGTGAGGCCAACCCATATGATGCCGATTGGAAAGATTTCTTCGATCAATACAAGACCCGAAGAATGCTTGCACACTTAGACGGCAAGCAATATATCTATCGCCTGTGGAATCAGCAAATGCAATGTTGCCCTGTGTGTGGCAAGCACATCACACGGGAAACTCCCTGGAAAATTACTGAAATGACAGGGAGCAGTAGAAAGGCGAAAGTCCTAATACATGATCATTGCAGCCGAATTACTAACAGAAATAAATGGAAGTTACTATGAGCCGGCTTTTAGTTACAAATAAAAGTTTTGAATTGCTTGAGCCGTATGAGGGGAAACTCTCACGTACGGTTCTTAGAGGGGAAAGCTCCCGTAAGGGGGCTGACCTACTCGACATCGACCAGTATCTCAACGAGGCGATCGACCAGTATCTCAACGAGGCGCACTCGTTCGGTCTTCAATCCGTCCGGGCCCATTTCAACGTGCTGGCCTGGTCGGACGACGTGCAGGAGCTCCGGCATATCCGCAACGATGTGGGCAGCCAGCTCGCTCTGATGGAGTGCCGCCCGCGCCACAACACCGTGGACGCCGCCACGCTCTACTGGGCGGGTATGCCGGGCAACGCGGGAGATTTCCCCGCCGAGGAATCGTTCTACACGTTCATCGAGCCTTCTTTATGAATCATTTAGTCCGCCAATACTGGGAGCAGGGCACGCATGTCGTGCTGGTGGATACCGGTAACAGCTACCAGGGTCTTTGCGAGCTGATCCGGCGTAAGACCAAAGGTGAGGACGGCGTGTATTTTACCTATACCGAGGAACATCCCATCAGTTTCAATCCGTTCTACACCGACGACTACTATTTCGACGTGGAGAAGAAGGACAGCATCAAGACGCTGCTGCTGACACTCTGGAAAACCGAGGACGACAAGATCACGAAGACCGAGAGCGGCGAGCTGGGCAGTGCCGTGAACGCCTATATCGAGCGTATCCGCGCCGACCGGAATATCGTGCCGTGTTTTGACAGTTTCTACGAGTACCTGCGGGACGACTACCGCCGCGAGCTGGAGGAGCGGGAGATCCGGGTCAGCCGCGAGGATTTCAACATCGACAACATGCTCATCACCCTGCGGCAATATTACAAGGGCGGACGCTACGACTTCCTTTTGAACTCCCGGGCCAACATCGACCTGCTCTCGAAGCGCTTCGTGGTCTTCGAGGTGGATTCCATCAAGGAAAACAAGGAGCTTTTTCCCGTGGTCACCATTATCATCATGGAGGCTTTCATAAACAAGATGAGACGGCTCAAGGGGGTACGCAAACAGCTCATCGTCGAGGAGGCCTGGAAGGCGCTCTCTACGGCCAATATGGCTGAATATCTGCGTTATATGTATAAAACCGTCCGCAAATACTACGGTGAGGCCATCGTTGTGACGCAGGAGGTCGAGGACATCATTTCCAGCCCGGTGGTCAAGGAGGCGATCATCAACAACTCGGACTGCAAGATCCTGCTCGACCAGCGCAAGTTCATGAACCGTTTCGACGCGATTCAGTCCTTGTTGGGGCTGACCGACAAGGAGAAGGCGCAGATTCTCTCGATCAACCAGTCCAACAACCCTTCCCGTAAATACAAGGAGGTCTGGATCGGTCTGGGCGGCGTTCAGTCGGCGGTCTATGCCACGGAGGTCAGCGTCCCGGAGTACCTGGCCTACACGACCGAGGAAACGGAGAAAGTGGAGGTACAGCGGCTTGCCGGCGAGCTGGGCGGTGATATAGAACTGGCGATCAGGCAGCTCGCCGAGGGCAAACGTTAAAGGGAGGGCAGGCCATGTATCGCAAGTGTATCGGATCAGACCCCACGGCGGCGCGTTTGGACTTCGCGCTGTACGAGGTGGCGGGCGAGTGGGAAAGCCGCTCGGGTTCTCCCCGGGTTCGCATCTACCGCAACCCGGGACGCCGGGGCGGCGGTTTTTACGTGGAGGTGTCCTACAAGGACGGGACACGCTTCTCCCGTCCCGTGAGGAAGTATTGGGGAGGCATCCGTTACTTCGACCTCTACGGGTATGTCGCCCTGGCCTACGATGCGGGGCGCGAGGTGCTCCAGCTCTCCGCCTACGGGGATTATTACCGGGCGTCGGAATGACCGCCCAAGTATTCACTAATTAAATAATGAAAAGGATGAAACGATTGATTTTAACGCTGTTCGTGGGGCTTCTTTGCTTCACGTACCAGGCAAAAGCGCAGTGGACGGTCATCGACCCGTCGAACCTCGTTCAGAACATCAAGAGCGCGGTTCAAAGCTCGACCACGGCGACCAACATGGTCAAGTCGCTGCAAGAGAGTATCAAGATTTATAACCAGAGCAAGGCTTACTACGACGCCCTCAAATCGGTGCATAACATCATCAAGGATGCCCGGAAGGTGAAGCTGACGCTCGAAATGGTCAGCGAGATCACGGAAATCTACACCTCGGGATTCAACCGTATGGTTTCAGACCCGAACTTCACGGTGGACGAGCTGGCGGCGATCTCGGCGGGTTACGCCCGGCTGCTGGAGGAGGGCGGCGCGCTGGTGGCGGAACTCAAGACGGTCATAACCGGCGGCAACGGCCTCTCGCTCTCGGACAAGGAGCGGATGGACGTGGTGGATCAGGTTTACACGAAGATGCTGGAGTACCGCAACCTCACGCGCTATTACACGCGCAAGACCATCTCCGTGTCCTTCATCCGCAGCCGCGAAAAGGGCGACGCGCACCGGGTGCTGGCACTTTACGGGAACCCGAACGACAGATATTGGTAACCTGAAAACGGAGGCAGTCATGGATTTCGACAATTTACACCAGGTTCTCCGGAACCTGTACCAGGAGATGATGCCGCTATGCGGCGACATGATCGGGGTGGCGAAAGGTATCGCCGGCCTGGGTGCGCTCTTTTACGTGGCTTACCGGGTATGGAAGGCACTGGCCAGCGCGGAGCCTATCGACGTGTTCCCGCTCCTGCGGCCTTTCGCCATCGGCTTGTGCGTGATGTTCTTTCCCACCGTGGTTCTGGGGACGATCAACGCCGTGATGTCGCCCGTGGTGCAGGGCACGCACGCCATACTGGAGGGGCAGACGTTGGATTTGCAGGCATACCAGCAACAGAAGGACGATTTGGAAGCCGAGGCCCGCAGGCGCGAGGGCAAGGCTTGGTTAGTGGACGACGAGGTGTATGAACAACGGCTTGCGGATATGGGTATCACGGATTTGGGCGAGATTATCAGCATGTGGGCCGAACGCACGTGGTACGACATCAAGGCCGGTTTCCGGCAGCTTGTCCGGGACTTCTTCGAGTTGTTGTTCAACGCCGCGGGGCTTACCATCGACACGCTGCGGACATTCTTTTTAGTCGTGCTGTCGATTCTGGGGCCCTTGTCGTTCGCCCTCTCCATTTACGACGGCTTCCACTCGACGCTCGCGAGCTGGATTTCCCGCTATATCAGCGTGTACCTTTGGCTTCCCATCGCCGACCTGTTCTCCGCGGTGCTGGCCAAGATCCAGACGTTGATGCTCCAGGCGGACGTCCTGGCCCTGCAAGACCCCAACTACATTCCCGACAGCGGCAGCGGTGTCTATATTATCTTTTTGATTATAGGTATCATAGGCTATTTCACGATCCCCACCGTTGCCGAGTGGGTGATCCAGTCGGGCGGAGCCGGCGGGGCTATGGGCGGTATCAACAAGGCCGGGGCATTCGCCACGGGTGTCGCGGGCGGTATCGCCGGCAACATGATCGGCCGCACGTTCGGGCGTCGCGGCGGTGGCGGTTCCTCCTCCGGTAACGGCGGCGGTGGCCCGGCTTCGGGCAGTGCCCCCAACGGGCGCAACCTGGCAACACAAGGTAACAGTAATCATTCATAACAATTTGGACAATGGAATTCAAGTCATTAAAAAACATCGAAACAAGTTTCAGGCAGATTCGGCTTTTCGGTATCGTGTTCCTCTGCCTGTGCGCGCTGGTATCCGTGTTCAGCGTGGTCGCGAGCTTTCGTTTCGCCGAAAAGCAGCGCGAGAAGATCTACGTCCTGGACGGGGGCAAGTCGCTGATGCTGGCGCTCTCGCAGGATTTGAGCCAGAACCGCCCCGTGGAGGCGCGCGAACATATCCGGCGTTTTCACGAGTTGTTCTTCACCCTCTCGCCCGACCGTGCGGCCATCGAGAGCAACATCAACCGTGCGCTGTTCCTGGTCGATAAGAGCGCCTTCGCCTATTACCAGGACATGCAGGAGAAAGGTTACTACAACCGTGTGGTGTCGGGGAACATCAGCCAGCGTATCGAGGTGGACTCCGTGGTGTGCGACTTCAACGCCTATCCCTACCGGGCCATGACCTATGCCCGGCAAATGATTGTCCGCGAGAGCAACATCACCGAGCGTTCGCTGGTCACGCGTTGCGAGCTGATCAACTCGGGGCGTTCGGACAATAACCCGCAGGGTTTCATCATGGAGAAATTCGAGATTCTGGAGAACCGCGATTTACGTACATTAAAAAGATAAGGCTATGGCAAAGAAGAGAATAAAGGCTTTCGGGGAGTGGGTCGAAGACCACCTGCGCCGCGCTTGCGGGGCGCTCTCGCCCGATAAGCGGATTATCGTGATCCTCACGCTGCTCTTGTTCTTTTCCGTCTTGTCGCTCTACTTTACCGTGTCTTCCATCTACCGCTTCGGCAAGGGAGCCGGGGAACGGATGCAGATACGGCATATCGAGCGGCTGGAGCTGGAATTAAGACAACGGCAGGAGGCCGACAGTGTAAAACATCTAAAAGATTTCAATTATGACGACGAACGAAAAACAGAATAAACGGCCGGAGGCGGGGAAAAAGGAACTCACGCCCCGGCAGATACAGATGCGGAAGAAGATGGTGGTCTTCCCGCTCTTTTTCCTGGCCTTTGCCGGGTGCATGTGGCTGATCTTCTCCCCCGGCGAAAAAGAACGGGAGGAGCCTTCGGCGGGTTTCAACACGGAGCTGCCGACCCCGGAATCGGAGGGTATCCTCTCGGACAAGCGTGATGCCTACGTGCAGGAGGAGATGCGGCGCAGGGAGCGGGAAAAGATGCGCTCCTTGCAGGATTTCGCGTTCGGGATGGAGGACGAGGTGGAAGAGCCCGTCATGCCCGCTGCCGTGCCGGATAAGTCTTCCGGCTCTGCCGGCGGTTCGTCGGGAGCTTTCCGGACTTCCCGTGCCGCCTATGCCGACATCAACCGCCAGTTAGGCAGTTTCTACGAGGACACCGCCGGTGAAACGGGGGAAGAGCGCGAGATGCAGGCCCGCATCGAGGAACTGGAACGCCGCCTGGAAGAACAGCAGGCGCAGAAAACGGCCCAGGAGGAGCAGGTGGCGCTGCTGGAGAAGTCCTACGAGATCGCCGCCCGCTACATGAATGGCGGTCAGGCCCCTGAAGCCCCGCGTCAGAAAGCCTCCGTTTCCGGCAAGGCTTCCGTGCAGCCCGTGCGCCAGGTGCGCCGTAACATCGTGTCGCTGCTCGCCGCCCCGCTGCCCGATTCGGTCTTCGCCCGTGAGTTCGTCAAGCCCCGGAACTGGGGTTTCAACACGGTGGGGAGCGACCTTCGCGAGCCCGAGCGCAATAGTATCCGCGCCGCCGTGCAGCAAACCGTGACGCTCACCGATGGCGGGGAGGTTACTTTCCGGCTGCTGGAACCGATGATGGCGGGAGATCTGCTCATCCCCTCGGGTACGCCCGTAACGGGGGCGGCGAGGATCAACGGCGAACGGCTGACGGTCAAGGTCAGCGCTGTCCAGCACGGCGGGGCGGTCGTTCCGGTCGATCTGTCGGTCTATGACACGAACGGCAACGAGGGTATTCCCGTGCCGGGGTCGGAAGAACTCAATGCCGTGAAGGAGATCGCCGCCAATATGGGCGCGGGCATGGGCAGCAGTATCACGATCACGGACGATGCCGGTTCGCAACTGCTCTCCGACCTGGGGCGCAGCGCCATCCAGGGCGTGTCGCAATACGTGAGCAAGAAGATGCGCTCGGTCAAGGTCACGCTCAAGGCCGGTTACAGCGTCCTGCTGCTCCCGCCCCTTCAATAAGGGTACAAACGACGTACTTCCGTACACCACTGAAAAAATCCATTTTTATCAACAATCAAAAATTTATCGAGTATGAAAAAGATTCTTCTGGCACTCGCTTTTATCGGGTGCATGTTCGCTGCCCACGCGCAGGAAAAGCCCTCCACGGGCGATTTGTACGACGGTCTTACCCGTCCGCTGACTTTCAACCGGGTTATCCCGCCCTACGCGCTGGAGGTGACGTTCAGCAAGACCGTGCATGTGATTTTCCCCTCGGCCATCCGTTACGTCGATCTGGGGTCTTCGGATCTTCTGGCGGCGAAAGCCGACGGCACGGAAAACGTGCTGCGTGTAAAGGCGGCCCTGCGTGATTTCTCGCGCGAGAGCAACCTTTCGGTCATTACCGAGGACGGGGCCTATTACAGCTTCAATGTCAAGTATGCCGACGAGCCGGTGAAACTGTCGGTCGAGATGGCGGACTTCCTGCATGACGGGGAGGCGGTAAACCGCCCCAATAACGCGCTGGACATCTATTTGCAGGAGTTGGGATGCGAATCTCCGCTGCTGGTCAAACTGATCATGCAGTCCATTTACAAGAATGACCGCCGCGAGATCAAGCATATCGGTTGCAAGCGTTTCGGGGTACAATACCTCCTCAAAGGTATCTACGTGCATAACGACCTGCTTTATTTTCACCTCCAACTGAAAAACTCCTCCAACGTGCCTTTCAACGTGGACTACCTGACGTTCAAGGTTACGGACAAGAAGGTGGCCAAACGCACGGCCATTCAGGAGCAGGTCGTATGGCCCGTGCGGGCGTACAACAACGTGCAGGTCATCGGCGGCAAGCGTACCGAGCGCATGATCTTCACGCTCCCGAAGTTCACGCTGGCCGACGACAAGCAGCTGGTCGTGGAACTGCACGAGCAGCAGGGCGGGCGACACCAGACTTTCACGGTGGAGAATGCCGACCTGGTGCGCGCACGTGTTATCAACGAGTTAAAGGTAAAGTGATATGAAACGGGCGATATTCATTCTCACGCTGGGGTTATGCCTCCTCCTTTCGGACGGGGCGCACGCCCAGCGTGCCCTGCCCGCCATGCGCGGGCTGGAAATACGGGGAGGCATGGCCGACGGCTTCTATACCCGGGACAGCCGCAGCGAAACGGGCTACTGGTTCGGGCTGGCCATGAGCCGCTACGCGAAGAATGCCGACAAGTGGGTGTTCGGCGCGGAGTTCCTGAACCGTTATTACCCCTACAAGTCGGAACGTATCCCTGTGGCGCAGTTCACGGCCGAGGGCGGTTACTATTACAAGTTCCTCGCCGACCCGTCCAGGACTTTTTTCTTCTACCTCGGCGGCTCGGCGCTGGCCGGTTACGAGAGCGTGAACCGGGGCGAAAGGCGGCTCTATGACGGCTCTACGCTCCGCCACCGCGACCGTTTCCTCTATGGCGGGGCCGTCACGCTGGAGGTCGATGCGTACCTGACCGACAGGATTATCCTCTCGCTGACGGGGCGTGAGCGTATCCTATGGGGCACTACAACGGGACATTTCCACGCGCAGTTCGGCCTGGGCGTGAAATTCATAATCCATTAAACTTGCAAGCGACATGAAAAAGATGAAAAAGATATTGGCCCTGGCGGTCTGGATCGCCGCCCTGGGTCTTTTATGCGCATCCTGCGACAACGGGCTGGATATACAGCAGGCGTACACGTTCTCTCTGGAAACGATGCCCGTTCAGAAGCGAATCTCCGTTGGTGAAACCGCTGAAATCCGCTGCACGCTCGTGCGGGAGGGGAGATATGACGGCGCACGTTACACGATCCGCTATTTCCAGCCCGACGGGCGCGGTGAGTTGAGGATGGACGACGGTACGGTGTTCCTGCCCAACGACCGCTATCCGCTCGACCGTGAGGTGTTCCGCCTCTATTACACATCGCGCAGCGATGACCAGCAGACCATCGACGTCTATGTCGAGGACAACAGTCTGCCGTTTCGCCATCAAGAAATCGGCTTTCAACATCGAGTTCGTTCCCGAAGCGATGAAAACGCCGGAACTTTGTCTTGCCGCGGCCGGCCACCGGGGCGAAACACTGAAATTCGTCCCTGACCGTCTGAAGACACCGAAAATGTGCCGTGCCGCCGTCGATAGCAACAGCTACGCGCTGTATTACGTTCCGGAGGGGTTGAAGACCCCCGAACTGTGCATGGCGGCCGTGAAGCGCAACGGCCTGGTGCTGGAGGCCGTTCCCGGGGAATTGAGGACGCCGCAAATATGCCGTGCGGCGTTGAAAGCGGTGGACAGTGCCGATTACAAGATACTCCCTTACATTCCGTATCCCGATATATGCCTGGAAGGGCTGAAAAAATTCGGGATGTCGTTCGTGGACAAGTTCGAGATTTTCGCCTCCATTGCCCCGGAGGTCATGACCGGGGAACTGGCCCTTCACGGCGTGGGGATGGACGCGTCCTGCCTTTCGCTCGTGCCGGTGGAACTGCG
>QWCE01002612.1_pt1 | contig 22003 bp, 21 predicted proteins | sample 1972531 | NCBI WGS metagenome assembly QWCE01 (sample SAMN09866716, study PRJNA288562) | Human gut metagenome isolate term4_stool, whole genome shotgun sequencing... | reverse complement strand
TTTCTATAAGGCTTTAGGAATTGCAGCAGCTATAGCTTTTGGAGTATTATTATCATCTTCATTTTCATCATCACTTAAGACATTTAAATGGAGAAATCAAAGAAGGACAGATTTTACAAAAGCATTTTTTAGGAGAAAAAAATGAAAGATATATATTTAGCAGGTGGATGTTTTTGGGGTGTAGATGCTTATTTTGGGGACCTTGACGGAGTAGTTGCTACAGAAGCAGGTTATGCTAACGGAAAAACCGAAACAACTACTTACGAAGATTTATATAAGACAGACTTTGCTGAAACTGTTAAAGTGACATTTGACGATACAAAAATAACCCTAGAAGAAATACTAGAGCATTATTTTTATATTATTAATCCTTTTTCACTTAATAGGCAGGGAAATGATTTAGGTCGCCAATATAGGACAGGAATTTATGCAAAAGATGAAAAAGATTTAGACTTTATACGAGATTTTATAAACAAAAAGCAAAAAGAAACTGACAGAAAAATCTTAGTCGAAGTAGAAAAATTAAAGTCTTATGTTGTTGCAGAAGACTACCACCAAGATTATTTGAAGAAAAACCCTAATGGCTATTGTCATATAGACCTAACAGATGTACTGGAGATATAATGAAAAAATTAACAAAAATTATTGCAATAGGAGTAGCTCTTTTAATCGGAGCACCAAGCCTTGCCCACGCAGATGAAGTTATAAAATACGATCCTACAAGCCTTGATGATCTCCTGATAAAAAATGGAATCAAGGTTGATAAAGAAAAGGTAAAAGCAAGACGAGATGAGCTTATAAAGAAAAATCCAGATTTAAAACCAGACCTAAAGGTAGTTGAAGAGGTAAAGGAAAATAAGCCTATTGTCTATCCTAAAACTGCAGTATATTCAAATGTAGTGGATATGAGTGAGCACCAAAATCCTGGTGGTATAAATTACGATAAGTTTGCAAAAGACATAGATGGAGCAATTTTAAGGTCATCTATAACTACCTTTGATGAAGATAAGGAAACAGGAGAAAAAACTTATTATTTAAGACGAGATTTTACAGTAGATAGTCATTATAAAAATCTAAATGCTAGAAATGTTCCGATAGGGTTTTATCATTATTCAAGAGCAACAAATATAGCCGAAGCCACAAAAGAAGCAAATTATGTTCTTGATTATATAAGGGGCAAAAATGTGTCTCTGCCAATCTTCATAGATATGGAAGATAACTTAAGACAAGCCTTGGTAAGTAAAGAGGAACTTTCAAATGTTGCAACAACTTTTATAAATATAATGGAGAGAAATGGTTATCTAGCAGGAGTTTATTCTTATCCTTACTTTGCTAAAAAACATCTTAGCAAAGAAGTACGAAACAGAGGTAATTTCTGGGTAGCTGACTATGACGGAATTGGTTTTACTGGTTATACTGATACAGAATTTGACATTTGGCAGTATGCTCATAAGGGAAGGGTAGATGGATATTCTGGAAATATTGACAAAAATTCCTTATATAGAGATTATCCTTTATTAATTAAAGGCAAGTCTAGGAAAAATTACGATGAGCTTATCCAAGAAATTATAGACGGCCATTGGTCATACGGAAAAGAAAGGGAGAAACGTCTCAAATATGCCGGTTATAACTATAATCAAATCCAAAAAGAAGTTACCAGGCGAATGAATTTGAAGAAATAAAAAATTAACATATACTGATAAAAGGAGAGAAATTATGGCAATTAAATACGATATAGTAGAAAATATTGGAGTACTTTCAACCAATGCAAAGGGTTGGACAAAGGAATTAAACCTTGTTAGCTGGAATGAAAGAGATCCAAAATACGACATTAGAGATTGGAACGAAGATCACACAAGGATGAGTAAGGGAATTACCCTTACAGCAGAAGAGGCAGAAGTCTTAAAAAATATCCTAGCTGATGAATTCGAAGATTAAGTAAACTCTCCCTTTTGGGGGAGTTTTTTTTAAAAGGAGAAAAAATGGCATATATCTACGCCCTCATATCAGCTGTATTTGCAGCACTTACATCAATCTTGGTCAAAATTGGTATAAGTGATATAAATTCAAACCTAGCCACAGCTATAAGAACAACAGTTGTCCTCGTTTTTTCCTGGATTATGGTCTTTGTAGTAGGTGGTCAGCACGATCTAGGAAGTATCAGTAGAAAAACCTTGGTATTTCTAATCTTATCTGGCCTTGCAACAGGGATTTCTTGGCTTAGCTATTATAAGGCACTTCAGATGGCTGATGTATCCAAAGTAGTACCAATTGATAAGCTAAGCGTAGTTTTTACTATGATTTTCGCCTTTATAATTTTAGGTGAAGCGGCAAGTAAAAAAGCAATAATTGGGACAATATTAATTGGTCTTGGAACATTGATAATGGTATTATAAATATTTATAAAGAAAAAAGGGAGAAAATATGAAAATAAAATTAACAAATGATAAATTAAATTTAATAGCAAATACAAAGGGAGCTTACATAGAGGAATTTTCCTGCAACGGAAAAGACGTATTTTTTCCAAAATTTGAAACAGAAATTTCTGGCAAAAAGAAAACAAGAGGAGGAAGCCATCCATGTCTACCTTCCTTTGGACCAAGCGAGATAAATGAATTAAAAGACCATGGTTATGGGAGAGATAATGAGTGGTCTCTTATAGAAAAAAGTGATAGTAAAGCAGTTTTGAATCTAGGTGGAAAATGTGGTTATGAAGGAATGGACTCTTTTATTTCCTACGAGCTTTATGAAAATCACCTTGAAGCAGAAATTAAAATGGTAAATAATTCTGATGAAGACCTACCAGTTGCACCAGGTTTTCACCCATATTTTAAGGCAGGAGGAGATTTTAAAGTAGATGGTGTAGATTTTTCTAGTTTTAATCTAGAAGATACTTATTTTTTGGATGCGAGTGAAGTTTCTTTTAGGGCAGAAAATTTTACCATTAAAATTACAAGTGAAAACTTCCACAAATTTGCCATCTGGACAGATTTTCTGGATGATTATAGGTGCGTGGAACCTTGTTATAATGGAAAATCTTTTGTAAAAGGCGGAAATCCATATATCCTAAAATCAGGCGATACTTTTACGGCAAAGATGAAAATAGACATAGAAGGATAAAATCAACCAGACCTTGAGTCTGGTTTTTTGCTGCCTTTACCAATTCTTGATAAAATTCATATATAATATAGGAGAGGTGAAAAGATGGATATTTGTATAATCGAAGATAACCTTGCCTTGGTCGAGTCCCTCAAGGACCTTTTGGAAAATGAAGGCTATGGGGTTGATTATTTTTTAGACCTTGGAGAAATTGACGATTATCTTGTATTAAATAAATATGATTTAATAATTTTAGACCTGATGTTAGGAGAGTTTGATGGTTTAGATTTTCTAAAAATGATAAGAAGAGAGATAAAAAGACCAATTGTAATCCTAACTGCTAAGAATAATAAGGAAGATGAGCTTAAAGGACTAGAGCTTGGGGCAGATGACTATATCAAAAAGCCTTTTGATACAGATATTCTTTTGGCTAGAATAAAAGTGAAGTTAAGACCATTTGAAAATAGAAAAATAATCTACAAGAAAACTTCTTTTGATTTTGAAACGGGTTTAGTTAGTAAAAATGAAAGCCAAATTTATCTAACAAGTCAAGAAAAAAAGATTTTAAATATTTTATATCTCAATAAGGGGAGGATCCTTTCCAAGGAGAATCTTCTTTCTATGGTTTCGGATAATTTTGACTTGGTATCTGAAAGGACCATTGTAACCCACATTTATAATATCAGGAAGAAAATCTTAGAAATTGGGGCAGATGACCCAGTAGAAAATATTTGGAAAGAGGGATATATGTGGAAAAACGAGTAAAAAATTTGGCTCTAGGGCTTTTGATGGATAATTTTATTAGAGTTCTTGTTTATTCGTCTCTTACGATTTTTGTTCTAAAATTAGGTCAAGAATACCTTTTTCCTATAAGGCTTAAAAGAGATTTTGCCATGGGAGTTTTTATGATTTATTCCCTATATTTTCTAAGAAGATTTTACCTAGGAATTGATAAAAATATTCTAAATGATTTAAGAGTCCTAGAAGAAGCTATCAAAAAAGACGACTACGAAAAAGATTTAGAATTGGCAGAATTTAACCTAATAGCTAAGACTCTTAAAGATAAAAATGAAAAAATAAAAGAAAAAGATAATTTTATAAAAACAAGCCTTGCTGCAATTTCTCACGATATGAAAACTCCCCTAACTGTGATAAACACAAACCTATCCCTCCTAAGACCGGTAGATCTTAAAAACCAAGCGAGGCTTGAAAAAATAAAGGGAGAAAGTGAGAAAATTGCTTCCTATATAGACGATTTGATGGAGGTAAGCGGGGGCTTTATTGATGAGATAAGACTACAAAAAATTTCGCTTTCAGATTTTTTAGTAAATTTAAAGGCGAATTTATTTCTTTTTGAAGATATGAGAGAAGAAGAAATAGGAATCATAAATGACCTCAAGGCTAAAAATAATTATTATCTTGAGATTGATAAAATAAGGTTTGATAAGGCCTTAAGCCAGCTTTTAACTAATGCCTTTGAGCATAGGAAAGAGTCAGTTTGGATAGAACTTATGGCAAAAAACGAAAAAATCATACTCACAGTTGCCGATGACGGGGCAGGTTTTGATGAAAAAAGCCTAAGAGAAGGCAAAAAACTTTTTTATACAGATAATTACGGCAGGACATCCGGAAAGGGGACCGGCATGGGCTTATTTATTGCCGATTCCTACATTTCTGCCATGGGAGGCAACCTAGTTTTGGAAAATCAAAATGGAGGTCGAGCTAGAATTATCTTAGAGCTAAGGGAGGATAAGAATGGAAAATAAAGTGTTTTTGGCTGTCCTTATAATTTTTGCCGGTCTTGACATATATAAATTTATAAAAAAGGATATAAACTTTTTTAGCCTTTTTAGACCCCTTAGTCTCGCTATTTGCTATAAATATATCCTAGACGGAATTGATGAGAAACTCTATATAATCTCCTTAATTTATTTTATATTTTTTTCTTATATATGGACTAGGGATTTTAGAAAGGAAGGAAGATATGAAAAAGAAATTTGATTTTTACGATTTTTTGGCATTACTACTTGGGGCTTTTTGCTTTATGGCCTATTATTTTTTGATGACTGAGCATTTATTTATAGATCCTTTTAATGGCTTTGCACTGATACCAACTATTTACTTTGTTATAGCAATATTTACAGTACCATTTGCCTATGGGATAGTTTACGATAGGATAGGTAAATCTTTTTTTGTCACTTTGGTAATTTTACTTACCGTAGCCTATGTCTTTGGTCCTATAATTTTAATATACAAAAAATTAAGCAAGTAAGGGCCGCTTTAGAGCGGTTTTTTCCTTTGGGCAAAAACCTTGATTTCAATGCTTAGACAAGTATATTGATGGAATGAAGAAGATTTATTTTGACTATGCTGCAACCAGCATTAAAAGAAAGAAAATTTTAGAAGAAATATTAGAAAAGGCCGACTTATTTGATGGCAATCCTGATTCTAGTCACGCTTTTGGGAGAGATTCCAAAAAGATTTTGGAAGAAGCTAGAAGTGAAATAGCAGAAAGCATCGGAGCAGATCCAAGCAAAATTATTTTCACATCGGGAGCTAGTGAATCAAATAACACTGTTTTATCAGCCTTTAAGAATGAAAAAATTATCACAACTAATATCGAGCACGATTCGATTGAAAATACTTATAATCCAAGTAATACAGTAATTATAAAGGCAAACGAGGAAGGTATAGACCTTGGCGAATTAAAGGAAAAAATCACAGACCAAGTGCGACTCGTTTCTATAATGATGGTTAACAATGAAATGGGCCTTGTAATGCCTATTAAGGAAATAGGCGAATTTTTAAAAGAAAAAGACATTTACTTTCATGTCGATTGTGTCCAAGCCTACGGACATTTAGATATAGATGTGGATGATATGAATATTGACTTCTTGTCCCTTTCTGGCCATAAAATTGGTGGTATAAATGGTTTTGGAGTTCTTTTCGCTAGAGAAAATCTCCCTTCCTTTATAAAGGGCGGTGAGCAGGAAAAATACCGCAGGGCAGGTACTTCCTTTGTAATGGGAGCATATTCCATGGCAAAATCTTTCCCTTATATCGTTTCTGAAAGAGAAAAGATAAAGGATTTGAAAGATTATTTATTAGAAAAATTATCAAAATCAAATATAAATTATGAGATAAATGGAGATTCTAATAAGACAGTAGACCATATTATAAATATATATTTTAAAGACTATAAGTCAGACTTTTTGCTTACTTATTTAGATATGCACGGTATAGCTGTTTCTGCAGGTTCTGCTTGTAGGGCTGGGGCTGTGATTCCTTCGAAGGTTGTGGAAAGAATCTATGGCGAGGAGAGAGCCAGCCATTCCTTAAGGATAAGTCTCGGTTTTGATAATACAAAAGAAGATATAGATAGACTTATAGAAGTTTTAGGAGAATTGAGATGAGAGATAAAAAAGATATAAAGGTAATAGTGGGAATCTCAGGCGGAGTGGATTCTTCTGTTGCAGCCCTTCTTCTAAAAGAAGAAGGCTATGATGTGACAGGGATTTTCATGAAAAACTGGGATGATACTGATGAAAACGGCTTTTGTACCGCAGAAGAAGACTTTGAAGATGCGGTAGCTGTTTGTAATCAAATCGGAATCCCATATTACTCTATAAATTTTGAAAAAGAATATTATGACAGAGTTTTTTCCTATTTTCTTGATGAATACAAGAAGGGAAGAACTCCAAATCCTGATATCATGTGCAATAAAGAAATAAAATTTAAGGCCTTTTTAGATTTTGCAAAAAATCTTGGGGCAGACTACTTAGCCACAGGCCATTATGCTAGAGTTGATAGGACTGATGGTGAAACAAAAATGCTTAGAGGATTAGATAATAATAAAGACCAGACTTATTTTCTAAGCCAACTTTCTCAAAACCAAGTAAAAGATGTTTTATTTCCAGTTGGAGATTTACAAAAGTCAGAAGTAAGGGAAATCGCAAAAAAAGCGGGCCTTGCAACTGCTGATAAAAAAGACTCAACAGGGATTTGTTTTATAGGAGAAAGAGATTTTAATGAATTTTTATCTCACTACCTACCAGCCCAACCAGGAAATATTGTGGATACTGAGGGTAATATTTTGGGTAAACATGATGGTTTGATGTATCATACTATCGGTCAAAGAAGAGGACTAGGCATAGGCGGCGAGGGAGAAGCTTGGTTTGTTTATGGTAAGGATTTAGAGAAAAATGAACTACTTGTTTGCCAGGGCAAGAAAAATCCACTTTTATTTTCAAATAAGCTTTACGCATCAGAATTTTCTACAATTTCTGACAAAGAAAGCCCAGAGGAATTTGACTGCACAGCCAAATTTAGATATAGACAAGCTGACATCAATGCCCATGTAAAAGTTTTGGGAGATAACAAGGTAGAAGTCACTTATGATGAAACAAAAGCTGTAACTCCAGGCCAAGCGGCAGTCTTCTATGACGGGGAAGTTTGCCTAGGATCTGCTATAATTGATGAAGTTTATATGGATGATAAAAAGTTAAGGGTGTAAAAGTAAATTGAAATTGAGTTTAGAATTCAAAAGCGATTTGATTTTAAATTTCAAATAAAAAATAAACCTTGAAGACCATTAAATCATGGACGCTTCAAGGTTTTTTAATATAATTATATATTAATTTCCAAAACAATAGGTGTGTGATCTTGTCTGTCGCCGGAGTCAATTATATCTGAAGATGTGATTAATTCTTTTATCCTATCAGATACTAGAAAATAGTCAATCCTCCAACCAGAGTTGTTGATTTTGCTTGTCTTGACTCTTTGAGCCCACCAGGTGTATTTGCCTTCTACATCGCCGTGGATGTATCTATAAGTATCTGTAAAACCATGATTTAAAAGATTTGTAAAGCCTTCTCTTTCTTCATCTGTAAAACCTGGTGACATATGGTTATTTTCTGGGTGAGCAAGGTCGATTTCTTTATGGGCTACGTTAAAATCGCCCGCAGCTATTACCGGTTTATTTTGATCAAGTTTTTCTAGATAATCAGCATAAAGTTTGTCCCAAACTTGTCTATCAGCTAGCCTACTTAGGCCGTTACCAGCATTTGGAGTATAAACATGGGTAAAATAAAAATCGTTAAATTCTAAAGTTATAATCCTACCTTCAAAATCCATAGTAGTAGGAGCGCCTATTTGTGGGAAGCTTACTTCTGATATTAGATTTTTTTTATAAAGGGTCATTGTTCCTGCATAAGATTTTTTTGCAGGATCTTCGCTTTGCCTATAGACATAGTCATATTCTGGGAAATATTCAGCAAGTTTTTCTATGTGCTTTTTGCTAAGGCCAGAATAAGGAAGTTTGGTTTCTTGGATGGCTATTACATCAGCATCTTCTTTTACAAGACTATCTAATACCAAACGGCTCATAATTGCTCTAGCAGAATCACTTGTAAGGGCTGCATTTAGTGAATCTATATTCCATGAAATAAATTTCATAATTACCTCTCTTTTCTTTATTAACTATTATTAATATACAACTTTTAAAAAACTTTTAAAATTTCTACAAATTTAACACAAATTTAACATCAAATTGGGTATTATATAAATAAGAATAGACACTAATATATGAAATTTTAAGGAGGGTGTCATGAAAAAAACTAAACTTATACTTGCATTAGCAATTTCTGCTATGGTTATTAATAGCGCATATGCTAGCGAAGAAATCGAAAACAAAAATGATGGAAAAATGATGGAAGAAACTCAAATGGCAGTAGAGAAAATTTCTGGAACTTATGTTATAAAGAAAATAGAAGGAGAAGGAGTTTTAGTTGCTAAAAAATCAAATCCTGAAGATCTTTATAATGTGCCTAAAAAAGAATTTAAGAATATTGACCTTAAAGAAGGCATGGAAGTAGAAATTGTTTCAGATGATGTGATATTAGAAACATATCCTGCACAATTTGCAAATATTTATGAAATCAAAGAAGTTAAGAAAGTTGAAAATAAAGAAGAGAACAAAGAAGAAAAACTAGTAAGAGACTTTGTTGTAAAAGAAATTTACGAAGAAGGCGTAGACCTTTATGAAGTGGGCAATGAGTCTAATCTATTTAATGTTCCAAAATCTGAATTTAAAGATATGAAACTTGAAAAAGGCAAGGTCTTTACAATCACATCTGATGTTATAGCTACAAAATCTATTCCAGCTCAATTTGGTAAGATTTTCTCTATCGTAGAAAAAGAAATGCCAGCAAAAACTATGACAAAAGAATATGTTGTAGAAGAAGTAAGCGATGACTTTGTGACTGTTCATGAAAAAGATATTAAGGAAAGCAAATACACTATCGCTAAAAAAGACTTTGGCAAGGCTAATCCAAAAGTAGGCGAAACTTATAAAATTGAAACATCTGAAGAAATTCTAACATCAGAACCAGCTCAATTTGCAGCTATTTATAAGGTTGAACTTACTAAAGAAGCTCCAAAAGAAAACAATAAAAAAGAAGACAATAAGAAAGAAAATAACAAGAAAGATAATAAAAAAGAAGAAATGATTTCTGATATCTTTGTTGTAGAAAAAATCGAAGAAGCAGGTGTAACTGTTGCGAGAAAGTCAAATAAAGAAGATAAATATATAGTTCCTAAAAAAGACTTCGGCAAACTTGAGATAAAAGAAGGTAAGGAATATAAAATCTACACAGACGACATAGTTTTAACATCTTATCCAGCTCAATTTGGCAAAATATTTAAAATCGAAGAAGTAAAGGCAAATAAAGAAATGCCAAAAAATAAAGATAATAAAGACAAAAATAAAAAATCATCAAAAAACCCAAAAACAGGTTTAGTTGGTACAAGCCTTGCAGTTCTAGGACTTATTGGTGCTGGTATTGGCTATAAGAAAATTAAATAATAGATGATTTTAGCGGCACTTTTATAGTGCCGTTTTTGTGTCTTTAAATTCCTTTTATTGCGAAACTATGTTAAAATTATAAATAGAAAAGTATGAAAGGAAAATTATGAAAAAGATAAAAAGAACAATTTTGGCATTTTTGTTGGTAAATCTTAGTCTAGCTGGAAAAGTCCACGCTAACGAAGAAGATGATATCTTAAAGGCAGATCTTAAAAACGCTGTTAAAGAGACCGTTGATGGTAAATTATATTATCAGGTAAATATAAAAACATTATATGGATCAAGTGATGTCAATATCTATATGGCTAATACTGATACAGATAATCTCCCAGCTGCATCTACTATAAAACCTTTTGTTGGACTTGCTATTATGAACAAGGTTAATAATGGACAGATGATTTATACTGAAGAAATAAAAAAAGACCTTGACCTATCTTTGAGATTATCAGATAATGATGCTACAAATAGGCTTATCGAAGCTGCTGGAGGTTTTGATGAAGTTAATTCTTATATAAAATCATCAACAAATAGCGATAGGACTAAGATAAATAGATTTATGATGCAAAAGGGTAGGGAAAATACAGCTAATGCCAAGGACCTATCTTGGGCAATCTATGAGATTTATAGAAATGATAATATAGTGGCAAATGATATGAAAAAATCTCTTTCTAATTCATCCATGAAAAGAGCAAAGCTTCTTAAAAATATAAATCCATCTTACAAAACTATGAATAAAACAGGAGAGCTTAATCGTATAGAAAATGATTTGGCCCTTGTAGAAACAAGTTCTCAAGCTTTTATAATTAGTCTTATGACAGAAAATAATAATTATATGGATACCTATAATCAAATTCTTTTAATAAATTCTCTAGGTGAGAAGGTAGCAAAGGCTTATGAGAAATATCAAGTTTCTTCTAATAATAAAAAAGCCTTAGAGGAGGAGAAAATTCAACAAAGGTTAAATACTTCTAAGAAAAAACTTGCCTATGCTGTTTATAATAATCAGATGTTTGTAAATGCAGGAGAGATTTTATTAGAGTCTGATAATAGGGCGGTAGATGAGATAAGACCTTTTCTTTTAGAAAAAATAGATGAATCTAAAGAGATTTTGGAAAAATCTAAAAATGCTCTTAGAAATTATTCTACTGAACCTATAGCAAGTGAAGAAGATATGATAGTTAATATCGTAAGGTTAATATATACCAACAAGCAATTAAATTCAGATATAAATAGAAATCTTGCCCTAGCTTTTTATAAAAACAAGGCATCAGTTAAAGCAGGGGAAATACTTCTTTCAGATTCTCCTAAAACAAGTCTTAATATCAGAAGAGGTCTTCTTAAAAATATTAAGGCTTCAGAGGATATTTTAGAAAAAACTGAACTATATTTTGATAAGTTAAATGCAGAAAATTAAATTTCTCATATAATAGACCTATGATATTAATAGCTGATGATATAATAAGGGTTGATAAATACGTATCTGACGAACTTGATGAAATACCAAGAGAGAAGATAAAGGATTTTATCAAAGCTTCTTTAATAAAAGTAAATAATGAAAAAGTAAAACCATCAACTAAGTTAAAAATGGGCGATGAGATTTTTATAGATGATAGCCTTTTTGAAGTGCCAGAAATTCTTCCGGAAGATATTCCGCTTGATATCGTCTACGAAAATAATGACTATGCGATAATTAACAAGCAAAAAAACCTTATAGTCCATCCTGCAGGGTCAATTGTCACAGGAACTCTTGTAAATGCGCTACTTTTTAAATATGGTTACGAAGGTCTATCCCATATCGGTGGGGAAGATAGGCCGGGCATTGTCCACAGACTTGACAAAGATACTACAGGACTGATGGTTATAGCAAAAAACAACGATTCTTATCGTTATTTGAAAGAACTTTTTGAAACTAGACAGGTAAGAAAAGAATATCTTGCAATTGTTTTTGGCAACTTTGATAAAAAGAGTGGAAAGATTGAAAATTTTATGGATAGAGATCCTCATAATAGAAGGAAGATGGCAGTCCGTCCTACTGGAAGAAAGGCTATTTCTGAATATGAAGTAATAAGCGAAGTAGAAGGCTTTAGTCTTGTAAAAGTCCACATAATTACAGGCAGGACCCACCAAATAAGAGTTCATATGACAGATATAAACCATCCGCTTTTGGGTGATCCTGTCTATGGGAATTTTAAACACAAGTTTAACCTAGACCATCCACTTCTTCACTGCACCCACCTTGCCTTTAAGGATAAGGAGGGAAGGGAGATGGTCTTTGATAAAGAAGTTCCCGAAGAATTTCATAAATATAAAACTATTTTAGCTTTATAGAATTTGACCCATATTTTGGGTCTTTTTTTATGAAATAATTTATTTAAAAATTAGCAATTAAATTTTTTATAAAAGACCTTGTCATTAATTATTTTAAAGGTAATATGATTTTATCAGAGAAACGATTGCAAATAATTTCAAATAAAGGAGAAATAATGAATAGAGATCTAGGTATCAATTTATGTCGTGTAACTGAAGCAGCTGCTCTTGGTAGTGCAAAATTTTTGGGCCAAGGTAGAAAAAATGAATCGGACAATATCGCAGTTGACCAAATGAGGGCAATGTTTTCCTATCTTGGTATTAATGGCAAGGTGGTAATAGGCGAGGGAGAAATTGATGAAGCTCCTATGCTTTATATAGGTGAACAAATTGGTGATCCAAAGGCTGCTAATCAAGTTGATATTGCTGTAGATCCAATTGACGGTACTACTTCCCTTTCAAACGGTACTTCCAATTCGATTTCTGTAATAGCTGTAGCTCCAAAGGGATGTTTATTAAATGCACCTGATGTTTATATGAATAAAATTGCTGCAGGCCCATTGGCTAAGGGAAAAATTGACATCAATAAACCAGTAAAGGAAAATATTGAAAATGTAGCCAAAGCTCTTGGCAAAAAAGTTGGGGATGTGACTGTATCTGTCCTTCATAGAGATAGACACGAAAAACTCGTTAAGGAAATTAGAGAAGCTGGTGCTAGAATTTCTATGGTAGAAGATGGTGATATTCTAACAGCTATAGCTACTTGTATTTCAAATGGCAAGATTGACCTAATAATGGGTATAGGTGGTGCACCTGAAGGAGTAATTGCAGCAGCTGCCCTTAAGTGTCTTGGGGGAGACTTCCAAGGAACTTTCGCTCCGTCAGATTATAAGCAAGTTAAAAGATGTTTGAAGATGGGAGTTGATTTTGATAAGGTTTATAAAATCGAAGACCTTGTAAAGGGTGATGATGTTTTATTTGCAGCGACAGGTATCACCGACGGCACTCTTTTAAAAGGGGTTTCATTCATGAATAAAAATATGGCATCAACCCAATCACTCTTATTGAGATTACCTAGTGGAACTATTAGATTTATAGATTCAGTTCATAAACTTGATCAAAAATTAGATCAAAAATAAATTTTTCAAAAGTCCTAATAATTCTTAGGGCTTTTTTTATGTTTATTTTTGCATTTCTTAATAAAATTGATTGATTAATAGAAAATAATCTTATATAATATAAAGTGGATTATAATCATTATCAGTTTATTTTACGAAATTACTATTAGTTTTTATACAAAAAGAATACTCCCGTATCTTGGCTTTATTAACTATATTTGATTGAAATTTTGTATAATAAGGGTAGGATAAGTGAAGAATTGGAAGGTGAAAGATTTGGCATTATTTAATTTTTTTAAGTCATTTAGTCAAAAAGAAATCGAAGGAAACAAAAAAATTGTTGACAAGATTCTAGCACTAGATGAAGATATGCAAAAGTTAACTGACGAGCAGTTACAACATAAAACAATAGAATTTAAAGAAAGATTAGAAAAAGGCGAGACCCTTGATGACCTCTTAGTTGAGGCCTTTGCTGTAGTTAGAGAAGCAAGTGATAGGGTACTCGGTATGAAGCATTATCCTGTACAACTTTTAGGTGGTATTGTACTACATAATGGACAGATAGCAGAGATGAAGACAGGTGAAGGTAAGACTCTTGTAGCGACCCTTCCTTCTTACTTAAATGCTTTATCAGGTAAGGGTGTTCACGTAGTTACTGTAAACGACTACCTAGCTAAGCGTGACCAAGAGTGGATGGGAAAAGTTCACACCTGGCTTGGTTTAAAAGTAGGTTGTATTATTTACGGACTTACAAATAGTGAAAGAAGAGAAAACTATAACGCTGATATCACTTATGGTACAAACAACCAATTTGGTTTCGATTACCTTAGAGATAATATGGTTATTTATAAAGAAGACATGGTTCAACGTGGCCTAAATTACGCTATCGTAGATGAGGTCGACTCTATTTTGATAGATGAGGCTAGAACTCCACTTATTATTTCAGGTCAAGGCGATGAATCTACAGATACCTACCAAAAGGCAAATGAATTTATTCAAACTCTTGAAGGTAGAATCCTAGATCCTAACGAAGATGCTGATATAGACCCATTTGATAGGGAATTTAAGGTAGAAGACGTAGACTTCCTTGTAGATGAAAAGAGAAAATCATCAAACCTTACTGAAAAGGGTACAAAAAAGGCAGAACAATTTTTTCGTATAGACAACTTATCTGATACCGAAAACCTAGAATTATCTCACTATATCAACAACGCTCTTAAAGCAAACACAACAATGACAAGAGATATTGACTATGTTGTTAACCACGGTGAAGTTGAAATCGTAGACGAATTTACAGGTCGTATCATGCAAGGTCGTCGTTTCTCAGACGGTCTTCACCAAGCTATAGAAGCTAAAGAAGGTGTAGAAGTTAAGGCAGAGAGTAAAACACTTGCAACTATTACCTTCCAAAACTACTTTAGAATGTATGATAAATTAGCAGGTATGACTGGTACTGCAAAGACAGAAGAAGACGAGTTTGATGAAATCTATAAACTTGACGTTGTAGAGATTCCTACAAATAGACCTGTTCAAAGAAAAGACGATGAAGACCACGTTTATATTAACGAACGCGGTAAATTCAACGCAATTATAAATGAAATAAATGAAGTGCACGCTACAGGTCAACCAATCCTTGTAGGTACTATTTCAATTGAAGCAAGTGAGAGACTATCCGATGCCTTAAAGAAGGCTGGTATCAAACATACAGTCCTAAATGCTAAAAACCATGAAAGAGAAGCAGAAATCGTAGCCCAAGCGGGTCGTCTAGGTTCAGTAACAATCGCAACCAACATGGCAGGCCGTGGTACAGATATTACCCTTGGTGGTAACGTAGATTTCATGGCTAAACAAAAGTTAAGAAGAGAAGGAACTTCTGAAGAATTAATCGAAGAAGTTGATTCATTCTCTGCTACAGATGACCAAGAAATTATTGATATTAGAAAGAAATTTAGACACTATAAAGACCAATTTAGACCAGGTATAAAAGCTGAAGAGCAACAAGTTATTGAAGCAGGTGGGCTATATATTATTGGTTCTGAAAGACACGAATCTAGACGTATAGATAACCAGCTTAGAGGTCGTTCAGGTCGTCAAGGAGACCCTGGTAAGTCAAGATTCTTTATATCTCTAGAAGATGATTTAATCAGACTTAACGGTGGTGAAGCTGTAGCAAAATTTGTTGAAAAAGCAGATTTTGATGAAAACGAGCCAATTGTTTCAAGAATGGTTACTAGATCAATAGAAAAGGCTCAAACAAGAGTAGAAGCAAATAACTTTGCTACAAGAAAAAGAGTCCTTCAATACGACGATGTTATGAACAAGCAAAGAACAATCATCTACAACGAAAGACGTGAAGTTCTTATGGGCGAGGACATGAAAGAAACAATCGTCGATATGATTAAGGAAGTTATAAAAGATGCAGTTTATACCTTCACAAATCCTGAAGTTAAGCCTGAAAATTGGGAAATGACAGCCCTACTTAACTATCTAAACGGACTTGGTATACCTGTAACACAACTTCATTTTGAAAATATTAATTCCTATACCCAAGATAACCTAATTGAGTATATCACACAGGCAAGTCTTGCTAAATATGCTGATAAGGAAGCTACTTTTGGACCAGAAAACATGAGAGAAGTCGAAAGAGTAATCCTTCTTAGGGTAATAGATCAAAAATGGATGGACCACATTGACGCTATGGATCAAATGCGTAAAGAAATCGGTGTTAGGGCTATGGGACAAGAAGATCCAGTAAGAGCCTATACTAACGAAGGTTTTGATATGTATGAAGAAATGACCAAGGCCATTCAAGAAGATACTGTAAAATACATGATGAATGTAGAAATCAGACAAAATATCAGGAGAAAACAAATCCTAGTTCCAGAAGAAGCAAGCCACGAAGATATTAATGGTCCTTCTACAGACGAAGAAGAATATGAAGGATTAAATAGGGCTGAACGTAGAAGATTAGAGCGTGAAGCAAAAAAATCAAACGTAAAGAAATAATATGAGAGAAATATTTGAACTAAAAGAAGAAATTAAAAACCTTGAAGAAACTTTATCCCTAGTCGGAGATAGTCTTTGACCCGGCTAGGTTAAAAAATGAAATAGATAGCCTACAAAAAGAGTCTATGTCACCAAATTTTTGGGATGATTCTGATAAGGCATCAAATATAATGGCGACTCTTTCTGATAAAAAAGAAGATTTAAAAGCCTATACAGATATAAAAGAAGCTATAGAAGATAACAAAGATTTGATAGATCTCGTTGAATTAAGCGAAGAAGATGAGCGTGAAACTATAAATGAAATTGATTCAAATCTAAAAAGTCTCAAAAAAAATCTCGCAAGTTTCAAGCTTAAGACCCAACTTGATGGAGAATATGATAGGAACAATGCCTATCTTTCCATAAATGCAGGTGCGGGTGGTCTTGAGGCGACAGACTGGGCAGATATGCTCTTTAGGATGTATACTAGATATTGTGAAAACAGAGGCTTTAAGGTTGAAGTTAAGGATTTAAATAACGAAGAAGCAGGTGGAATAAAATCTGTAACCCTTCACATCAAAGGCCCTTATGCCTACGGGTATCTAAAAGGCGAGAAGGGTGTTCACAGACTTGTGAGAATCTCACCTTTTGATAGCCAGTCTAGACGTCATACTTCTTTTTCTTCAGTAGATATATTTCCTGAATTAGACGATGACACCACTGTAGAAATCGACCCATCAGACTTAAGGATTGATACCTATAGGGCAAGTGGGGCAGGAGGTCAGCACGTAAATAAAACTGATTCCGCAGTAAGGATTACCCACATACCTACTGGTGTTGTGGCAACAAGCCAAGCTGAAAGAAGCCAGATGCAAAATAGGGAAACAGCGATGAACCTCCTTATTTCAAAGTTGATTCAAATCAAAGAAGAAGAGAAAAGAGAAAAAATAGAAGATATCCAAGGCAAGTATTCGCAAATTGCCTGGGGTAGCCAGATAAGATCATACGTATTCCAACCATACACTTTGGTAAAAGACCATAGGACAAACTATGAGGTGGGAAACGTGGAAGCTGTGATGGATGGAGATATCCAGGGTTTTATAGATGCTTATCTTGCAGGAAATGAAAAATAATAGGGAAGCATTAGCTTCCCCTTTTTTAGATAAAAAGGAGAATTTATGTCAGATATAATTTTAACAGGAGATAGACCTACAGGCAGACTTCATCTAGGTCATTACGTAGGTAGTCTACGAAATAGGGTAAAGATGCAAAATGAGAGTGAATATGACAAGATGTATGTCATGATTGCAGACAGTCAAGCTCTCACAGATAATTTTGATAATCCAGAAAAAATTCGTGAAAATCTTATTGAAGTTGCACTAGATTATTTAAGTGTGGGTATAAATCCAGAAAAAGTGAGTATTTTTATCCAATCTCAAGTTTCAGAATTAACTGAACTTACATTCTATTTTCTAAACTTGGTTACACTTTCAAGGCTTGAAAGAAACCCAACTGTAAAAACAGAAATAAAGCAAAAATCATTTGAAACAAGCCTTCCAGCAGGATTTTTAATCTATCCTGTAAGTCAAGCTGCAGATATATTGCTTTTTGATGCAAATATTGTTCCAGTTGGCGAAGACCAGGAGCCTATGCTTGAACAAGCTAGAGAAATTGCTAGAAGTTTTAATAACATTTATGGCAAAACTTTTATAGAACCAAAGGCAGTTTTACCAGAATCTAAACTTGCTCGTAGAATGCCTGGAATTGATGGTGCAGCCAAGATGAGTAAGTCTTTAGGAAATGCAATCTACCTTGCAGATGATAAGAAAACTGTCAAGAAAAAAGTTATGGCTATGTATACAGATCCTGATCATATCAACATTGATGATCCTGGTAAGGTAGAGGGAAATGTCGTATTTACCTACCTTGATGTATTTGCAAATGACAGTCATTTTGAAAAATACTTGCCTGATTATAAAAATCTTGATGAACTAAAGGCTCATTACCAAAAAGGAGGCCTTGGTGATGTTAAATGCAAGAAGTTTTTGATTAAAGTATTAGAAGAGGAACTTGAACCAATTAGAAAAAGACGTGCTGAGTACGAAAAAGATATCGAGGGCGTTTTTGAAATCCTAAAAAAAGGTACATCCGATGCAAGAACTCAAGGTGCTAAAAAGTTAAAAGAGGTAAAAGAAGCCATGGGAATAGATTATTTCAATGACCCTAACCTTATAAAAGAGATTCAGAATAAATACAAGGTATAGCCATGCATCTTCCAAAAACAAAATCGAAGACAATCTTTGTCCTATCTGCTACAGGCTCTGCAGTAGGTATGGCAAATGTCTGGGGTTTTCCTTATAAGTTTCACAAGGGCGGAATGTTTTTCCTGATATTTTACCTGATTTTTATAAGCCTCTTCTCCTACGTTGGTCTATCTAGTGAATTTGCTATAGGTAGGATGGGCAAGGGATCGGTTGTAAAATCATATGAAAAAGCCATCAAGACTTCGCATCCTGACTCAAAACTTGCAAAAATTTACGGGTATTTACCGCTATTTATTTCCCTGATAATAGCTGTAGGTTATACAATCATTGTTTCCTATGTGGGGAAGGCTCTTGTTGATACTATAAATGGGACGCTTCTTATCACTCCACCATCAGTTTGGTTTGAGGAATTTTCATCAAGATCTTTTGCAGTTATGGAAGTTCACCTTTTGATAATTATCCTTGTCATTTTGATAAGCATGGGTGGTTTTAAATCAGTTCAAAGGTTAAATTCTGTGTTGATGCCATCAATGATTGTAATTTATCTTATAATAATCCTAAAGATGTTAACGTTACCACAAATTAACGAAGGTTATAAACTTTTATTTAGATTTGATATGAAGGATTTAAATATTGGAACTATTATTTCAGCGATGGGAGATGCGCTCTTTGCCCTATCTTTAACAGGTTTTGGCACAATATTTTTAGGAAGGATGCTTACTGATAGTCAAGATATAGTTACAGACTCGAAGCTAACAGGACTATTTGATACAATAGTAGCCCTTTTGTCAGCTTTTATTATAGTGCCTTCTATTGTAGTTTTTTCTATGCACCACGCAGAAGGACCGGCATTAATTTTCCACATTTTGCCTAGTATTTTCAACTCTATGAGAGTGGGGAGGACTTTTGGGGTATTGTTTTATCTTGCTATAATCATGGCTGGTCTTACTTCACTTCAAACTATTTTTGAGTCAATTGCCCATACTCTTAATAAGGAATTTAAAATGAATGACAAAACAGCCTTACTCTTGGTTGGTACAGTTGTTCTACTATTGGGAGTTGATCTCCATCCGCTTGTGAGATGGTCACATTTAATGGATATTACGATATATTATCTAATTCCGCTTGGGGCTATGCTAGGCGCTGTGGTTTGGTTTTATATTATGGATCCAGACATTCTTTTAAAAGAAATTAATCTTGGAGCAAAGAAGAAAAAAACTTCGACTTTCATAAAAATAGGTAGGTATATTTATACTCCACTTGTTATAATTGTCTGCCTAGCATCAATTTTATTTCATTAAATATGCTCTTACAAAGATATATTGCAAGAATTTATCTATGTTTTTAGAAAAATCTTATATCTTTGTAGGAGTATTTTTTTCTTGCATTTTTTTGAAAATGAGTTATAATTAGATTGTACTTTAAAGTGATATACCGACAAAGAAAATAAATATTTTTAAAGATAAATAAAGGAGCAGTTATGAATAAGTTTAGTTCAAAATTAGGTTTCATCCTCACGGCAGTAGGATCAGCAGTTGGCATGGCAAATGTCTGGGGATTTCCTTATAAATTTCAAAAAGGCGGCATCGTGTTTTTGATAGCCTACATAATTTTTGTTAGCATTTTCTCTTACTGTGGTCTTGCTAGTGAGTTTGCAGTAGGAAGATACGCCCAAACGGGAACTCTCGGTGCCTATCACAAAGCATTTAAAAGTAGAAATGAAGATACTGTTCTAGGTAAGTTTATTGGTTACATTCCTTTAGTAGGATCGCTACTTATCGCCATGGGCTATGCAGTAATTGTTGCCTACGTCTTAAAAGTCTTAGTAGATTCCTTATCAGGTGTTCTTTTAACTGTTGATACCAAAACCTATTTTGATAGTTTTTCTGCAAAATCCTACTCAGTAGTTTTTTACCACTTTTTTATAATAGCAATAACATTAATTTCCTGCATAGGAGGAGCAAGCACCATTGAAAAATCAAACAAGATCATGATGCCAGCTTTCTTTGTACTTTTTGTAATCCTAGCTATTAGGATAGCAAGTCTTCCAAATGCATTTGAAGGATACAAATATATGTTTAGATATGACAGAGAAATGTTAAACTGGGGAACAATCCTCGAGGCTATGGGTCAGGCATTTTTCTCCTTATCTGTAACAGGGTCAGGAATGCTTGTTGTGGGAGCATATTTATCAGATGATGAAGATATAGTTTCTTCATCAAAAACCACAGGATTTTTAGACACAATAGCAGCCATGCTTGCTTCATTTGTTATGATCCCTGCAATCATAGTCTACAATATGAACCAAGCAGGAGGTCCTGGACTATTATTTCAAGTCCTACCTACAATCCTACAAGATATGACTGCAGGAAGAATCTTTGCCATTATCTTATACGTGGCAGTTGTATTTGGAGGGATTTCTTCTCTTCAAAATATGTTTGAAGTAGTGGCAGAATCCCTAATGCAAAGACATCCAAAGTTAAAACGTAATCTTGTTTTGTTTTTGATCGGACTAGTAGTTTTTGCTATAGGTGTAAATATGGAAATGATAAGCCAGTGGGGACCATTTATGGACATAATCTCAATCTACATTATCCCAATAGGGGCAATGATTGGAGCAGTGACTTGGTTCTGGATTTTGAAAAAAGACCAATTACTCGGTGCAATCAACCTAGGTTCAAAGAAAGTCTACGGCGATACCTGGTACAATATTGGAAAATTCCTATACGTACCTTTAGCAGTTATTTTATGTTTAATTGCAGTCATATTTAGAATATCATTTTAATCAAAAAAAGCGGGCCTGAGACTCGCTTTTCTTATGTTTTAGATGTTATAAAGTTGTTTTTATTTATGGTATAGTTACTAGTGATAGTATATAAATTAGCATAAATTAGTTGAAATATATTTAAAATCGTATTATAGTTTATATTTAGGATTTTTATGAATAGGAAATGGTATGAAAAAAATACTTATAATAGAAGATGATAAAAATTTAAATAAAGGACTTTCTATAGCTTTGAATAAAGATTTTGAGGTTTTCTCTGTAAGCACAGTTAGTGAAGCCAAAACTTTTATTTTTAGTGTTGATTTGATTCTACTTGATATGAACTTACCAGATGGAGATGGACTTGAAATAATAAAATTAACGAGACAAACTTCATCAATTCCCATTATAGTTTTATCAGCCATTGATCTAGAATCATATATAATTTCTGCTATAAATTTAGGTGCAGACGACTATTTAACTAAACCTTTTTCTTTAGGAATCTTAGAAGCAAAGATAAAAAGAGCTTTTGAAAAAATAGTGTCTAGTGATTTAAATCTTTATAAGAAAGATGGTCTAGACTTTAATTTCAATGAAAATACTT